>ERZ795053.4215-NODE-4215-length-15711-cov-32.145056_pt1 | contig 15711 bp, 13 predicted proteins | sample MGYA00375137_ERZ795053 | MGnify/ENA primary metagenome ERZ795053 (study PRJEB30182, sample SAMN05720284) | activated sludge metagenome | isolation source: Anaerobic digester | place: Hong Kong | collected 2014-12-17 ...
CGATCCGATCAGAACCGGCGTTGTGGCTTTCGTCTACAGCCTGCGCACCGCGATCCTGCCGTTTCTGTTCATCTACAACACCGATTTGTTGCTGATCAACGTGGATTGGGTGCACGGCATCGTTATTTTCGTCGTGGCCACCGTTGCCATGCTGTTGTTCGCCGCCGCCATGCAGGGCTATTTCTTTGCCCGAAGTCGATTCTATGAATCCATTTTGCTGATGCTGATCGCCTTCACGCTGTTCCGTCCCGGTTTCTGGATGGACATGATCTCTCCGCCTTACCAGGAGCTGGCGCCCACGGAGTTGATGGCGGAAGCTGACAAGCTGGTGCCGGGCACGGAGATCCGTTTGCATATCGATGGCACCGATGACGTCGGCAAACCGCGTAGTTTCGTGGCCGTGTTGCCGATGGGTGACGGCGCCACGGGCGAGGAGCGCTTGACGAACACCGGTCTTGAAGTACTGGAGGAGGACGGCAAGCTGCTGGTCGATAACGTCGCTTTCGGCAGCGCCGCCCAGAAAGCGGGTTTGGCGTTCGATCAAAGCATCCATGGGGTGTTATTGCCCCTGGATCAGCCTCGGAAGGAATGGCTGTGGATTCCCGCGTTCCTGGTGCTGGCGCTGATCGTCAAACTACAACGGGCACGTCTTGGTCGCGAAACGGCGCTGGCCGCCGCTTGAAGGAGAACGCCATGTATAAAGACATTCTGTTTCCGATCGATTTGAATCAAGACAGTTCTTGGGTCAATGTATTGCCGTCCGTCATTGAGTATTGCAAGGCATTCAATTCGCGCCTGCATGTGGTCACCGTGGTGCCCGATTTCAGCATGCCACTGGTCGGTAGCTATTTTCCCGAGAATTTCGGCAACAAAATGGTGGAGGACACCAACAAGCGTCTGCACGCGTTCATCAAGGAGCATGTGCCTTCCGAGGTGCATGTACAGCACATTGTCGCCGAGGGTGTTGTGTATAAGGAAATCATCCGGATGGCCAATGAAATCGGTGCCGATCTCATCATCATGGCCTCACATCGTCCAGAATTGGGGGATTTTTTGGTCGGCCCGAATGCGGAACGGGTAGTCCGGCATTTTAATCGATCCGTATTGGTGGTCAGAAATTGAAGCAGAGAGCAAGTCCAGGGAAGAGCATACGGCTTTATTTGAATAACCCCGATGTTTCCACGACATGGTCGATGGATTGTTCCGCCCTGAGCAGTTCGAAACGCACTTCGTTGTCATCTCCGATGTGAAAGCCGTAGACGGCGGCGTCGGGGAGGCTGTTGTACTGGAAGGGTGTGGAAAAATAATAGGCGCCGGTGTCGTGGGCCAGGATGAAATCCCCCGGTTCGAGCAGCGGTAGCGGGCGTTCGTGGGCGAGGATGTCGCCGGCAAAGCAGCACGGACCCGCCACATCCTGAGGAATTTTCTCGCCCCGCTTGAAGCGCCCTTGCGCGTCGAAAGCGCTCAGGCGGATGGCCCACATCTCTGGTAGGAACACCGTGCGCGCCGCGACTTGCGCCCCGGCATGAGTGATGGCGATATGCCGGTCGCCACTGGTTTTGGTGTACTCCACGCGGGCGGCGATGAAGCCGTTCTTGGCCACGACCGACCGCCCGAACTCGGTAATCACCCGATAGGCACCCGAAAACAACGCCGGCGCGTGGGCACGCAGCAGCGCGGCGTATTCGTCATAGCTCGGCGTGAACTCGTCGCTGGCAAAGTTGACCGGTAAACCTCCACCGATATCGAGAACTTGCACCTGTTGGCGTCCCACGGCGGCGTTGATCTCCTCCGCGAAGGCCACCACCTTGGCGACCCCACTGGCGATCAGTTCGAGCGAGCAGCCTTGCGAGCCGACGTGGGTATGCACGCCGGTCAGCCACGGCCGTTCGATATAGGCTTGAATCAGCCGGGCTCGCTGGCCCGCGTCCTCCAGCGGGATGCCGAATTTCGAGGTTCGGGTGGCGGTGCTGGTGGCGGCGATGGTGCCGACCCCGACCTGTGGGTTGATGCGAATGCCGATCTCGGAATTCGACGACGAGGTGGCCATCAACGCCGTCACCCGTTCCAGTTCCTGGAAGTTGTCGATGTTCAACGCGATGCCCAGCCGCAGCGCCTGTTCGATTTCCCCCAGCGTCTTGGCGGGGGAGTCGAGCACGATCTCGTGCGGCAGGAAGCCGGCGCGGTGGGCTTGGGCGAATTCGCCGGGGCTGGCGACCTCGCATCCCATTCCGCATTGGCGGAGCAGCGCGAGTACCCGGTGCAGACAATTGGCCTTGGCGGCGAAGGCATGGGTGAAATGATCGTCGAACGCTGCCCGCAGACTCGCCACGGTCTTTTCGATACCGTCCATGTCGATGAAGGCCGCCAGCAGATGTTTTTCACCGAGTAGCCCGTGTGCGACAGCCGCCTGCATCACGGTTTCCTTGCGGGGAGAGATGTCGTCGTTCATGGCGGGTTCCTTGTTGGTGGGCGGCAATGGCCATGGCTTCGGTCGCGGTCGGCGTGAGGATGGGCAGGGAAGCATGGTGCTTAAGATATATGTGGAATTCGCATCTTGGAAGGAGCAATTCCACGGCGCAAGTGGTTGTGCCGGTAGGAAAAGAACATTTATATGTTTTTTAAATTAAAGGAACAAATGTATTTACACGAAAATAAGTTTGTGTATACTTCGAAAAAACAAATGTACTTTTTATATCTTTACAATACTGATGCGGCTATCCATGGCCCCCATTGCGATGAATAAACCGACTTTCGAAACCCTGATCTATCAAGCGGATCGGCCATACGCCGAAATTCACTTCAACCGCCCGCACCGCCTCAACGCGGTCGTCGAGCAGTTCTACACCGAATTGCTGATGGCGCTGTCGCTGGCTGAACGCGATTCAGCGATCCGGGCCGTCATTCTCACCGGCACGGGTCGAGCGTTCTGCGTCGGCGCCGATTTGAAGGAGCACGGGGCAGGGCAACGCACTGCCCATCAGCGGCGTCAGTATCTACAACTCGGCAACGATGTATGCGAGAAGATCTTCCGGCTAAGCAAGCCAGTGGTGGCGGCCGTCAACGGCTATGCGCTGGGTGCGGGGGCGGAAATGGCCGTGTCCTGCGATTTCATGCTGATGGCCGAGAGCGCGCAAATCGGCTTTCCCGAAGTCAGCATCGGCACCAGCGTGGGCGGGGGTGTCACCCAGATCCTGCCGCGCCTGGTCGGTCTCAACAAGGCCCGCGAGTTGCTCTTTTTGGGTACCCGCATCGATGGAGCCGAAGCGCAACGCATCGGTCTAGCCACTCAGGTTCATCCCGATGCGGAACTGCTGGAGCGCGCCCGGCAATTCGCCCTGGAACTCGCGGGTAAGGCGCCCGTATCGATGACCGTGGCGAAAAATCTGCTCAACCAAGCTACCGGTCATGATTTCGCCACCCAATTGCAATTGGAACTCGATGGCGTGTTCAGTTGCACGGTGACCGAAGATTGGCGGGAAGGGGTGAATGCCTTCGCCGAAAAACGCGCGCCAAGATTCAAGGGGTATTGAGCATGAGCAGTCCGCTGCATCAATTCCTGGCGCCCGACTCGATTGCCATCATCGGTGCTTCCCTCGATCCGACCAAACGCGGCTACAAGGCGCTGGTCGGTCTTCTCGGTGACGGTTATGCCGGCAAGATCTATCCGATCCATCCCAAGCTGGAGGAGATTATGGGTCTCAAAGCCTATCCCTCCATCGAACAGGTACCGGAGCCGGTGGACCTGGCGCTGATCTGCACGCCGGCCAAGACATTACCCGGCATTCTCGAATTGAGCGGCCGAAATGGCGTCAAGGGCGCGGTGATCTTGGCCAGCGGTTTCGGCGAAGCCGGCGAGGCCGGCGTCCGGCTGGAACGGGAAACCCTGGAAGCGGCGCGGCGCGGCGGGGTACGCATCATCGGCCCCAATACCTCCGGCTTGTTCAATCTGCACAAGAAGGTCAACCTGTTGGCGCTGGACGCGGTCAAGCCCGGCAACGTCGGCATCGTTTCGCAGTCGGGCAACATGTTGCTGGCCTTGGCGTTGGAGGCCCAGCACAACGGCCACATCGGTTTCAGCACCTATGTCGGACCGGGTAACCAGACCGACATCGGTTTCGCTGACTACCTGCGCTATCTGGGCGAAGAGGCGAACACCCAGGTTGCGACCTTGTATGTCGAAGGTTTCAAGAATGGCCGCGAGTTTTTGCGGGTCGCTCGGGAAACCGCCCGGAAAAAGCCGGTCGTGGTCTACAAGTCGGGCAGCACGGCGGCTGGCCAGAAAGCGGCCAGTTCGCACACCGGGGCGCTGGCGGGCAGCTACGCCATGACCGTCGATGTGCTGCGGCAAGCCGGCGTCAATGTGGTCGGTAAGTCCGACGAGATCTTGCCGGTCGCCGAAGGGTTGGGGCTGTTGCAACAGGCCGCTGGCCGGCGCGTGGCGGTCTTGGCCGACGGCGGCGGACAGGCCACCATCGCCTCCGATCGGCTTTCAGAAGCGGGCTTGCGGTTGGCCGAATTGGAAGACGTCACTCGGGAGCGATTGCGCGCCGTGCTGTTTCCTCAGGCGTCCCTGGCCAACCCGATCGATGTGGCCGGCAGCACCGACGCCAATCCCCGGTTGCTGGCGACTTGTGCCGAAATACTCTGTCAGGATCGCAACGTCGATCAGGTTTTTCTGGTTGGCATGTTCGGTGGCTACGGCATTCGTTTCGCCCAGGAGTTGGCCGGCGATGAATGGGTCGCGGCCCAGGAAATCGCCGCAATCAAGCAGCAGAGCGACAAGCCGCTGGTCGTTTACAGCTTGTACGCGCCGCTGAAACCCGAACCGCTGGAAGTGTTGCGCGGGTCTGGTGTGCCGGTGTACGACTCCATCGAGCACGCGGTGGAAGTGCTGGCCGCCTTGAGCGAGCGCGGCGAGTTTGCCCAGCGTGATGCCAGCGCCGTTCACGCGGAACCCGTGCCGCCGAATGCGGCGATACAACGGATGATTGCCGCCGCGTGCCAAGCAGGCCGGGACCTGCTCGAACCCGAAGCCAAGAACCTGTTGGCTGCTTATGGCATCGACGTGCCGGTGCAATGCTGGATTGCCAGTGCCGCCGATCTGGACACGCTGGACCCCGCATGGCTTGACCGGCCAGTGGCCATGAAAGTGGTGTCCAAGGACATCCTGCACAAGTCGGATGCGGGCGGCGTCAAGCTGAACCTGCAAGGACGCGACGCGCTGCGCGCCGCTTACGCGGACATCACGGCCTCGTGCCGCGCCTACCAGGCTGACGCGGACATTGCCGGTGTTCTGCTCACACCGATGGTGCCCAAAGGCGTGGAGGTCATCATCGGCGTCAGCCGCGATCCGATCTTCGGCCCGGTCATGATGTTCGGTCTGGGCGGGATCTTCGTGGAAATCCTGGAGGATATCGCCTTCCGTTCGATCCCGCTGAGCCGCCAGGACGCGGAATCCATGGTGAATCAGATCAAGGCCCGCAAGATTCTGGAAGGTGCGCGCGGCGCGGCGGGCGTGAGCAAGGCAGCGTTGGTGGAATTGATCCTCAAGGTAGCGAACCTCATCGAGGCGCATCCCGAAATCGCGGAGATCGATCTCAATCCGCTGATGGCCTATCCCGATGGCTACGCCGTGGTCGATGCCCGTATGATTCTCGATCGGTTCGGCTGAAGGAGACAATGAGCATGAGCACTCTGCCTACCCTGCAAGATGCGGATCTGGCGCTCGACAACCGAGTCGCCACCTTGACGATGCGGCGTGACGATGTGCGAAACGCCCTGACCGGAACCCATTTGATCGACGACATTGTGCGCGCGGTGGAATGGGCCAATGCCGACCCGACGGTTTCGGTGCTGGTGCTGACCGGAGTCGGATCGGCCTTTTCGGCGGGCGGCAACGTCAAGGATATGGCCAATCGCGGCGGCGATTTCGCCGGTGACGTGGCCGAGGTCGAGGAGCGCTACCGGCGTGGGATTCAGCGCATTCCACTGGCATTGCACAAGGCCGAGATTCCTCTCATCGCCGCAGTCAACGGTCCGGCCATCGGCGCTGGCTTCGATCTGGCTTGCATGTGCGACCTGCGCATCGGTTCGCCGCGCACCGTGTTTGGCGAGACTTTCCTTAATCTGGGGATCATTCCCGGTGACGGTGGGGCTTGGTTCCTGCAACGGTTGGTGGGTTATCAGCGCGCCGCTGAACTGACCTTGACCGGGCGTTTGGTGAAGGCCGATGAGGCGCTGGCGCTGGGGCTATTGCTGGAGGTGGCGCCCGAGGCGGAGTTGCTGGAACGGACTCATGCCCTGGCGCGACGCATCGCCGGGCAGCCGCCGAAAGCGCTGCGCTTGACCAAGCGCTTGCTGAAAATCGCCCAGCGCGAGAATCTGCCGGACTTTCTCGACCGTTGCGCCTGTTTCCAGGGGATGTGCCATAACAGTGAGGAGCACCTGGTCGCGGTCAACGCTTTTCTGGCACTCCAGCACAGTAGCGGGAAGTCATCATGACCGATGCCGAGCGCCGGGACATCATTGCCCGGTTGCAACGGGAACTGCCCGAACTGCGACCGGCGTTGCGGCGAGCGGCCAAGTTCATCCTGGATCATCCGCATGAGATTGGATTGCTGCCGATCCGCGACGCGGCGGCGCAAGCGCGGGTCAGCCCCAATACCCTGGTGCGCCTTGGGCAATGGCTCGGTTACCCAACCTACGATCACCTGCGTCAGCCGTTTCGGGAAGCGCTGAAGCAGGGTCCGCACACCATCAGTAGTCAGGCGCGCTGGTTGCAACAACTGGGGCAGGGTGAAGGATTCGCGCCGCTGTACGCACAGATGGCCGCCGCCAGCGTGTCCAACTTGCAACGGACTTTTTCGGAGAACGATCCGCACAAACTGGAGCAGGCGGCTCTTGAGTTGGCACAGGCTAAACAAGCTTACGTCCTTGGCTCGCGCAGCTCGTATTCCTTGGCCCATTATTTTTTCTATGTGGGGCGGATGGCGATGCCGAACCTGAACCTGGTGCCTCGGCATGTCAGCGCGCCGTTCGATGACCTGACGTTGGTGGGAGATCGGGATGTCGTGCTGGCGTTGAGCTACGCGCCTTATGCCAAGGACACGCTACAAGCCTGCGAATACGCCAAAGCGCGTGGTGCTAGGTTGATCGCGATCACCGACAGCGTGGCGGCTCCCTTGGTGTATCTCGCTGACCATGTGTTCGTTGTACCGACGCAAAGCCCGCAGTATTTCGCGTCGGCGGTGGCCATCATGGCGCTGTTGGAAACGCTCCTGGCGTTCGTGGTGGCCCAGGGCGGGCAGGAAACCCTGGATACCATTGCTACTTTCGAGAAAGTTCGCGAGGAAATGGCGGTGTATTGGAACGAGGCGGAACGTTCGCGAGGACGCGATTGAGGGGGTGTGCTCCGCCGGATTTTCGGATACTCATGGCCGGTTAGCACAAGGGTTCCGACTGGTGTTTGGTCCGCAATTTTCCTGAAAATCAGGCGAACTCTGCTTGTTTGTCACTACGAAGCTATACTTGTGACAGAAGTCCAAACGCTTCGCGCCCGAGACAACGATGCGGCGGATAGCCATCTGCGGGTTGCTTGGCGCTTCGCGCCGCACAACCACGCGGATCAAGCTGACATCGGCCGTCAAAGCCTTCGGCTTTTCCGTCCTCGCGGTTTATCCGCCGCCCCGTTAGGCGTCATCAAAAGAATGGAATGCCCGATGCCCACAACATCAGACTTCTACAAGGCCGACTTCAGCTCGACACTCTTCCCGCTGAAGATGAACCTGCTGATGTTTGAACATCACGCAAAGGAGTTGGAGGAATACATCTATCAGAAAATTCTGGACGATAAGCAACTCGGAGACAACTTTTTGCCCCAGCAGCGTGTACACGCAACTAAGCCGCGCGGGCATCTTCGCAGGACCACCAAGCTTGATCCTGTTGCTGAGTATTTCATCTACGACCTGACCAATAGGAACAGATCCATCTTTCGCAAGGAAGTGAGCGAATCGAGACGCAGCTTTGGCTACCGCTTTGTCAACGGCGCACATATTTCAGTCCACACTGCTTTCACCGCCTACAAGGCATGCCTCGCGGATTGCGGCAAGAAATTTAAACACAACATCAAGTTTGACATCGCATCCTACTTCAACAGCATATATCATCACGACTTGAGTCACTGGTTCGCCGGAAAGGATGGCGTTTCTGCGGTTGATTCAAATGCGTTCGGCAAGTTTCTTCGCGATATAAATGCCGGTCGAAGCGTTGATTTTCTTACTCAGGGAATCTATCCCTGTAAGATGATAGGAAACGAGTTCCTAAAGTTCATTGATCTATCTGCACAACTTAAGTCACCGATGCTCGTGCGCTTCATGGATGACTTCACACTGTTTGGGGATGACCCAGAGGTCCTAAGGCAAGACTTCATACGCATTCAGCAACTGCTTGGGCAATACGCCTTGAACGTCAATCCGTCGAAGACGTACTACGACAAAAAGTCAGGTGATTTGGAGAAAACACTATCCACACTTCAAGCATCCCTCGTTGAACTAGTCGATGATTTCGAGGCTGTGGAAGGCGTATCTGGCGCTGAGGTAGTTGAGGTAGAAGTTGGGGTAAAGCACTTTCTTAATCAGGAGCAGATCAATGGACTTCTCGGACTCTTGCGCGATGATTCGCTCGAAGAATTCGATGCCGATCTGATACTCAATTTCTTGCGGTCACACAGCGACGATATTCTTGAGCAACTTCCAACTCTGCTTCGAAAGTTCCCAAATCTAACTAAGCATATTCATTCGGTTTGTGCGTCCGTTACGGAGAAGGCTGAGCTTGCATCCCTCATATTAGATTACACAAAGACAGACGCCTTCTTTCTTGAGTATCAACTCTTCTGGCTGGCCTGTATCGTCGAGGACTATCTTCTTGGCCACGGCTCATATGGTGAGGCACTATTTGGACTTTTCGAACTCTCTGCGGATCACAAGATTGCCAGGGCCAAAGTACTTGAAATTCCAGAGCAGGGTTTTGGACTCAAGGAGATTCGATCAGAATACCTGAAAACTGGGCAGTCGGACTGGTTGGCGTGGGCGTCCGCGATGGGAAGTCGCTCGCTCAAGGCAGCAGAAAGGAACTACGCCCTGAACTATTTCTCGAAAGGTTCTCCGATCAATCATTTAATTGCGGAGTGCATCAAGAAACTTTAGGCATCGCGCGATGACGCCTAACACGTGGCTCAACCGGACGCACTCCAGTCGGCTGCGCCTCCTTTCGCGCGCGAGTTAGGCGCCCCGTAGTGCCTACGCTTCGCGCCCGCACTACGGGGCGGCGGATTGTAATCCGCATGGCTGCTTGGCGCTTCGCGCCGTACAACCACGCGGATCAAGCCGACATCGGCCGTCAAAGCCTTCAGCTTTTCCGTCCTAGCGGCTTATCCGCCGCCCCGTTGGGCACGAACTTTTTCACCAGTTGACCGAAGGAAGTGACCATGACGCAGCTCGACGTAATCAAGGTTGGACAGATGGAGATCAGGTATCTGATCGACGGAGCGGCCCACGCTGGAATGGGCGTATTCGAATTAACAGTTCCAGCAGGATCAAACGTTCCGCCGCCGCACAGTCATACCCACAATGAGGAATGCGTCTATGTTCTGGAGGGAACATTGCGCTACTCGGTCGACAACGATATACGGGATTTGCGCCCGGGTGACTGGATGCGCACACCCAGAGGCTCGGTGCATGGATTCAGTAATCCGCATACTGAGCGCGCGCGTGCGCTTATCGTGCTAACTCCCGATATCGGCGCGCAATACTTCCATGACGTTGCCAAAGTCGTCAATGCTGGCGGCCCGCCAGACCGCACGCAGCTCCTCGCAGTCATGGCGCGCTATGGCCTTGTTCCTGCTGCACCCCAACGTGTCTAATCATTGCATTCATTCCGATGCGCGTAAGAGTAGCGCGTGGCTAATGCATGAGTAGTGTGGATGTTTCACCCCATCACTACGGAGCGGTGGATTAAAATCCGCCGCTCCGCTAGAAGGTGTTGAGTAATAGCGGAGAATAGCGATGAAATATAAAATCGAATCAACCAAAAACGAAATCCATATCGAGGTTTCTGAGATTAAAGGGAAGCAGGAGAAATTACTGGAAGCTTTTCAAGAGTGCCAGGAAGGACGTTGCACGTGCCCTACCCAGGAGTATTCGAAGCTGGATTCACTGGAAATCGAAACTAACGAAGACATAATCAAGCTGAAACTCAAATCAAAACCAGATGTAAAATTCGATAACTCTGAAATTAGTAAATGTCTTGAGTACACCAAGGGAAAGGTGCTGAATGAAAACTGATCAACCGCCTTCTAACAAGCGCATGCAGTCGGACCCAGCAAAACTGAGCCACTGATGCGGAGCGTGATCCATCCCCTAGGTTTTTTTGTAACCCGAGGAGAAATCATCAAATGAAGCCAAATCCTTTTAATAGGCTCCACCTTTGGTTATTGCCCTGTTTGCTGCTATTAATTGCCCCCATGGGTTTTGCCGCCAATGACATTCGCACCGAGCGGGTACACTTCAAGAAGGGTGCTAATAGTGCCGTGGTCGAGGCCAGCATCAAGGGCTACGAGACTGTGGATTACGTATTGGGCGCTCATGCTGGCCAGTACATGAACGTCAGCCTGGCAACGAAACATGGCGCCACCTACTTCAATATCTTGGCTCCCGGCGAAAACGAGGTAGCCATGTTCAACGGCTCTGTCAGTCAAAACCAGTACGAGGGTACCCTGTCAGCGAGTGGTGACTACAAGATTCGCGTCTACATGATGCGCTCGGCGGCTCGCCGCAATGAGGTAGCCCATTATCGTCTGGAGATGATCGTCGATGGCGCTCGGCAGCCGACCGCTCACGCGCCCAGTCATGACGCCAAGGTGCCCGGAACTGACTTCCACGCTACCGGGAATATCCCCTGCTCAATGGGTAAGGGTCAGCCCACGGGCTCCTGCGCGTTCGGTGTCAAGCACGAGGGGAATGGCAATGCCATGGTGACGGTCACCAAGGTCGATGGGAGCCAGCGAGTCATTTTCTTCGAGGAGGGTCGCGCAATCGGCTACGACCAGAGCCAAGCTGACTCTGGCCGGTTCAAGGCCAAGAAAGAAGCAGGCCTCAACATCATCCACATTGGCGAAGAACGCTATGAGATCCCGGATGCAGTGCCCGAGGGTGGCTGAAAATCAACTTTCCTGTGGCACACCGTGGAGTTCCTTGCATCTCTGTTCGTCGGCAAGCCGGGCACATCCTCGTGGTAGCCTTGATATTTATCACGGGATGCCGGGCACTGCGGTTTGCAGTGCCCGGCATGACGCGTCGCACCCGCCCGCTGTTTATTGCCTCCATCATCTGGGGGCTTATGCGGCTTGGGAATGGCTGGTTCAGATCCAGACACCGGAAGCCAACATCCGCGCTGATCTGCTGTTGATATAGCCGGTGCTGGCAGTTGTCTCGGGATGGACGCTATTCCGTGCGTTTTGATAGGTATGGAGCTCATCCGCGTTTTTCCGGCGGTAGCCACCTAACGGGGCGTCGGATCAACCGGACTCACTCGCCTAAAATTGCACCTTGTCCGGGTTCGTTGATTATCTGCCGCCCCGTTGGATGCCGTAAACATGCGCCTCTGGTCGTTACATCCTAAATATCTGGATCCCCAAGGTCTTGTGGCGCTGTGGCGGGAGGCTCTCTTAGCGCAGGCAGTCCTTCGTGGAGAAACCCGTGGCTATCGTAATCATCCCCAGATGGACCGCTTTAAGAATCATTCGGCACCACTTGCAGCCATTTCTCTATATCTGAGGGGCATTCATGAAGAGGCGAAGGTACGGGATTATGCCTTTGATATAAGAAAAATAAAGCCAGGCAGGAAGACAGTGTCGCTCACCGTTACTACAGGTCAGATGGCATACGAGTGGGCACATCTTCTAGCAAAGCTGGAGGTGCGAAACCCAGCGTTATATCGAAAGTGGCGGAGTGTGGAAGTGCCAGAGGCCCACTCTATCTTTACCGTGCGTACTGGTGATGTTGAGTCATGGGAGCGTTATTGAGTTTCTGCACTCGGGAAGATATTGATGGTGGCGCGGAACCTTAATAACATACTGAGTATGCAAGGTTTTTTACAATTACGAACTCTCGGTTTTGCTGTGATATTTTACCTGCTGGCTCTTATGCTAATCTGCATTATTGGAACCATCAGATGACGACAAGCATGTAGAGCAACCGGACTTCGCCTGACCAAAGTTACATTTTGTCTGGGCTTGCTGGTAATCCACCGCTTTGCTAGACAGCATAAAGGTTATATAAGTGTATCAACTTATAGAGTATGTAAAAGACCAAGTATGGATATTTGAATATCCTGTCAGATTTGGCGGAATGGATTTATTTGCGCGTACAACAATAATAAAACTGGATAATGGGGAATTAATCGTTCACGATCCCAGTAACATAGATGACGTCATAAAAAATGAGATTGATTCACTTGGGATTGTTAAGTACATCATAGCGCCTGGGAATTATCATCATTTATTTGTCACTGATTTTCAGAGGAAGTACCCGAGTGCCGAAACATTCTTGTGTCCAGGGTTAGAACAAAAAAGGCCTGATATAAAATTTGATTGGATTTTAGATAATAAACCCGACGCGAGATGGGGGAGTGCTTTAGAACAAGTGCTGATACAAGGAACCAGGTATATGTGGGAAGTGGCTTTTTTCCATAGATCATCGAAGACGCTCATTCTCGTGGATTTGCTTGAAAATATTGGAGACGATTATCGGCACAAGGCGGGGCTGTTACTGCAATTCTGGTGGAAATACATATTTAGAATGTGGAACAACCCAAAGGCTGCCCCAGAATATCAAATGGGCTGGGGAAATAAAAATGTGGTCAAAAATGGGCTGAACAAGATACTGAGTTGGGATGCTGAACGAGTTATTATCGCACATGGAGAAAACATAGAGAAAAATGTAAATACTATACTTAGTAAAGCATGGAAAAGGGTGCTGAACGCCTAACCATCACATCAATTCGGTCTCGCTGATGCTTGCTGATCATGTGAAACGTTGATGTCCATAGCGTTGGGCAGTTGTCCATGGACGCCAGACCTCATCGACGGGGGCCGACGATCCTGTTGCCGCGAGCGGATTACAATGAGTTCAGAGACATCGCCCTACGGCAGGCTTGACCTTGTTTGGCTGGTATTTCTCACGGTTGTGGGGAGCATGCTGAGCGCAATTTTGGCGACGAGCGTGTTCGACCTGAGTGTCTTTCTTTCCGGGCTATTGTGCGTGGGTCTGATCGCCATCGGGCGTCGGGAAGGGTACCTGATCGGCCTTTATAACAGTCTATCCTACTCGATCCTGGCTTATGGCAACGGTCTGTACGGCGAGGTGTACCTCAATCTCCTCTTTTTTGTCCCAACGGGCATCGTAGGCTACGTCATGTGGCAACGCCATACGACACCGGGAAAGACTGTGGTGATGCGGCAGCTGGATTGGCCTCGACGGGTGTTCATCGCGGCGGTCTGCATCGTCTGCGCGGTGGGATTGGGGCTGATATTGGGACTGAACCCGAACCAGAATACGCCCTTTATCGATGCGACCACCAATGTGGTTTCCATCGTGGCCACCTTCCTGATGATGGCGCGATACAAGGAGCAGTGGCTGTTGTACATCATGCTCAACGTCATCACAATCGTCATGTGGATCCTGCGGGTCAGGGCCGGGGGCGAGTCGGGTGACTTGATGGTCCTGATGTGGTCGCTTTTCCTGCTGAATGCCGTGTTCGGGTACTGGCGTTGGCACATGGGCTCGAAGAGAGCAACGGCGGTCGATGTGCGTCAGAGCGTTGGGAAAGCAACATGCGACGTGGTCTGACGCTGGGCAAGTTCGCGCCCTTTCATCGCGGACACCAGATGTTGGTGGAGGCCGCGCTGGCCGAGGTGGACGAGTTGGTCGTGATGGTCTACGCCACGGACGTGACCGACGTGCCGCTCCAAGTCCGGGCCGGGTGGATACGAGCGCTATATCCAACGGTGCGGATCATCGAGGCCTGGGACGGTCCCGACGGCTACGGCGATACCCCGGAGATCCGCGGCGAACAGGAAACCTACATACTCAAGAAGCTTGGCGGGCTTCGTGTCACGCATTTCTACTCCAGCGAGTTCTATGGCGACCACGTAAGCCGAGCTCTCGACGCCGTGGACCGGCGGATTGACGAGGCACGCTCGGCCGTGCCAATCAGCGGGACCGCGCTCCGCGCCGACTACTTCGCGGGGCGGGAATACATTGCCCCACAGGTCTACGCCGACCTGATCACCAAGGTATGTTTCATGGGCGCGCCTTCGACCGGCAAGACAACCCTTGCCCGGGTCATGGCGGAGCAGCACAAGACGGTGTGGATGCCGGAGTACGGCGCGGAGTATTGGCTGGAGCACCAGGTTGATCGGCGGATTACGCTGGAGCAGTTCGAGGCGATTGCCCCAGAGCACAATCGCAGAGAGGACACGCTGACACTGGAAAGCCGCAACTATCTATTCTGCGACACGAACCCGATCACCACGTATGTTTTCGCGAAAGACTACCATGGCTGTGCCGGTCCAGTACTGACGCGACTGGCACGGGAAGCGGAAAGGCGGTACGACCTATTCTTCCTCTGCGATACGGACATTCCTTACGCGGAGACCTGGGATCGCAGCGGGGACCAGAAGCGGAAATGGTTCCAGAATCAGATTGTCGGTGATCTTGCGGAACGGCGGGTACCGTTCTTTAGGGTCAGTGGTCCACTGGAAGAACGAGTTGCCCAAGTCAATACAATCCTTCGGCAGTACCACAAGTTCAGCAATGTGCTGGATATCCGGCAAGACCATGGCAAGGTAGGAATCTGAGCATTGGTGTCGCTAACAGGGCGAGAGCGGCGGATCAAACCCGACATCGGCCGTAAAAGCTTTCGGCTTATCCGCTCTCGCGGTTTGTCCACCGCCCCGTTAGATGCCTAGCCGTTTTCAGGCTGGCTTGATGTTCTGGTTCATCCGGAAGAAATTCGTCGGGTCATACTTCTTTTTCAGCTCTCTGAGTCGCTTGTGCGCGGGGCCGTATGCGAATGTAATACGGTCGATCTCGTCCTGAGTAAGGAAATTAATGTACGCGCCGCCACTTGCAAACGGCTGCGATTCCGCAAAGAACTCCCGCGCCCAGGCAATGCCGCGTTCGTCCTCGGCAGGGGATTCCCAGCGGCCATGCACGTTCAGCACATAGTTCGCGTCCCGGCTCGCGTAGGCCATCGCGTCGGACGCCACACGTCCAGTTTGGGCGCCGATCGAACCGATAAAGATTTCACACTGTGGTGATGGCAAGATGGCGGCGTACTTGACGATCGTGTCGATGACGCCGTCCTCAATCCTTGTGAAGTTATGCGACTTCCAGTAGTTACGTGCCCCTTTCGTAAGCAGCGGATCGAAAGCTTGTTGCCAAGCAGTGTACGGCTGTACGCCGATATGTTCGCCGAGAGCCGTGCCGAACCCCCGGAGCGGCGCAATCAACTTCTCGCCCTGCGCGGGATCGCCCGCGTAGCACAGAGCAAGTGCGACCATCTCCTTCCCGTGCGAGTGTTCTGGCAGGAAGGGGAGCGGAGGGGCCTTACGGGTGACCAACCAGACGTTGAGCTCATCGGGCATCTTCT
>ERZ795053.4216-NODE-4216-length-15707-cov-7.402760_pt1 | contig 15707 bp, 9 predicted proteins | sample MGYA00375137_ERZ795053 | MGnify/ENA primary metagenome ERZ795053 (study PRJEB30182, sample SAMN05720284) | activated sludge metagenome | isolation source: Anaerobic digester | place: Hong Kong | collected 2014-12-17 ...
CCGCAGCCCCAGGCGGCGCCGAGGAGCGAGGAACGAGCGAGTCGGCCGAAAGCCGCCGGTTCGGGGCGAGGCCAGTCATCATCGCTTCCTCTAGATCGACGTGGGCTGGGGGACGTCGACGTCGGCGAGAACGGTGGCGATGACGTCCTGGGAGGTGTGGCCGGCGAGCTGGGCCTCGCGGCTGAGCACGAGCCGGTGCCCGAGGACCGGCTCGACGAGCCGCTGCACGTCCGACGGCACGACGTAGTGGCGGCCTTGCGCCGCGGCATACACCTGCAGGCAGCGCACGAGCGAGCGCAGCCCGCGGGTGGAGGCGCCGAGACGGATCCGCGGGTCGGTGCGGGTGGCCGCGCCGATGGCCCGCACATAGCGCAGCAGCGGCTCGGCGACGTGCAGCCGGGACAACAGGGCGGCGGCCTCGCGCACCTCCTCGGGGCTGGTCACCGTGGGCACGTCCGGTATGCCGCCCGCCCGGCTGCCGGGGCGCAGCACCTCGAGCTCGTGCTCGGAGTCGGGGTAGCCGAGGCCGGTGCGGATGAGGAAGCGGTCGAGCTGGGCCTCGGGGAGCCGGTAGGTGCCGTCGAGGTCGATGGGGTTCTGGGTGGCGATGACGAGGAACGGGTCGGGCACGGCGCGGGTACGCCCGTCGACGGTGACGGTGCGCTCCTCCATGACCTCGAGCAGCGCGGACTGGGTCTTGGCGGCGGCTCGGTTGATCTCGTCGGCGAGCACGACGTTGGCGAAGACCGGGCCCTCGCGGAAGCGGATCTCGCCGTCGCGCGGATCGAACACGGCCGTGCCGGTGACGTCGGCGGGCAGCAGGTCGGGGGTGAACTGGACCCGGCGGCTGGTGCCGCCGAGCGCCTTGGCGACGGCCCGGGCGAGGGTGGTCTTGCCGGTGCCGGGGACGTCCTCGAGCAGCACGTGGCCGCCGGCGAAGAGGGCGACGCCGACGAGGTCGACGATGCCGCGCTTGCCGTGGACGGCGACCTCGATCGCGTCGGAGACCCGTCCGGCGAGCTCGCGGAAGCGGGCGATGTCGCTCTCGTCGGGTTGCCGGGCCGGGGGTGCGGCTGGTGCCGTGGTCCCGAAGGGCGTGCTCGCCGGGTGGGTCACTGACGTCTCCCCTTGCCTCACTCGGCCGGCCCCGTGCCGGCGATCGCCTGGACGACCCGTGCCGAGCCGTCGGTGCACCACAGCCCGCGTCCGGGTCCGGTGAGCGGCTCGACGGTGTGCATCGGCACGGTGACCCCGAGGACGTTACCGTCCATCCCGTCGGCCTGCAGCAGCAGTCCACGTCGGGCATTCCGGGCAGCCTGGACGATGCCGGGCGTGAAGGTGTTGGTCCGCGCGCCGTCGACGTCGCAGGCGACGACGAGCGCGATCCCGTGCGCAGCCAGGCGCGGGACGAGCGCGGTGACCCGGTCGAGCCCGGCCTGGAGGCTGGGGTCGCTCTCGGCGTCCCGCTCCCACAGGTGGGCGTCGTCGACGAGCAGCAGGGTCCACGGCGCAGCAGCGCCGGCGTCCCGGTCGGATTCGCTTGCGCGGCAACGGCTTTCCAGCCAGTCCGCGAGCGCGTCCGGGGTGCCGAGCACGAGGTCGTATGCCGCGAGCGGCCCGGTCGTCGCGTCCGTGCGGATCGCGCCGGGCGCGGCATACACGGTCTGTGGCGGGGTGGTGGCGCGCGCGGCGAGCTGGGCCAGGCCGTGCAGGGTGGTCGAGCGGCCGCTGCGTGGGCGGCCGGCGACGAGCACCGGGCCACCGCTGAGCAGGTCGGCGGTGACGACGGTGACCGCGTCGGCGTCGACGCCGATGGTGAGCAGGGACTCGATCGACGAGCCCGCCTGAGTGGAGGCGGCCGACGGGGCAGGCACCGCGCCGGCGGGCACGATGCCGGGCATCGGCGGCACCTCGCCGGCGGGGCGGCCCGCGACGACCGGGGCGAGCCGGGTGCCGACCTCGGCGAGCCGCTCGGCCTGCACCGGGGTGCCGGCTCCGCCGATGGTCGCGATCTGCACGCTGTGGTTGCCGAGCAGACCGGCGCCGGGAAGGCTGTCCTGGTCGAGCACCCCGCCAGGCACGCCGAGCATGAAGTAGTCGTCGGCGACGGTCATCCGCAGCACGATCCGGCGGCCGAAGGAGGCGGCGAGGTTGGCCGGCACGCCCATCCGCCCGGGCGCGGTGGCGGTGAGGTGGACGCCGACCCGTCGACCGCCCTGCAGGATCGTCGTGAGCATGTCGGAGTGCAGCCGGTTGACCGCGCCGCCGCCGTCGAGGAAGTCGACGAGAGCCGGCAGGTTGTCGACGAGGACGTGCACCCGCGGCACCCGGTGCCCGCGGGCGGCGAGGTCGGCGAGGGTGGCGGCGCCGGCCGCCGCGAGCGCCTGGCTGCGCTCGTCGACGGTCCGCTTGAGCACCCGGATGAGCCGCAGCACGCGTCCGGGTTGCTGCTCGGCGACGATGCCGCCGACGGTCGGCAGGTCGGCGAGCACCTTGAGACCGCCGCCGGCGAAGTCGATGCCGTAGATGTAGGGAGCGATCCGGGTCGACTCGTCGGTGAGGCAGCCGTCGGTGAGCGACGCGGCGACTGCGACGGTGCGCAACAGCTCGGTCTTGCCAGAGCCACTCGTGCCGTGCACGAGGACGTGCCCGACCTGGGCGTAGTCGAGGACGAGCTCGGGCTGGCGCTGGCCCTTGGGGTCGTCGAGCAGGCCGATCGGCACCTGGCCGGAGCGGCGCCGGTCCTCCGGCGCGACCGGCGCGTCCAGCTCGAGAGCCGAGGCGCGCGACCCGGGATGGACCGACGAGTCGAGCGACGTGGGGAGCCCGGGTCCCGAGCGCGTGGGATCGGGATCCCACGCAACGGTTGTGAGGATCAGCTCGGCCGGCAGCTGCGGCAGCCACGGGCGGCGTGGCCGCGGCATACCGGTGCGGGCGAAGGCCTCGGTGACGGTGCGGACGCAGCGGTCGAGGTCGGTGCGCGGGTCGAGACGCAGGTCCGGTGTGCCCGGCGCGGCGGGGTCGACCGCGTCCGGCTGGCAGGCGGTGAAGGGGTGCACCGAGACGACCTGGCGGCTCTCGGCGAGCACCTCGCGCGAGCCGACCCACGCGACCTGGACGAGCTCGGAGGTGCCGTGGCCGGTGCGCTTGATCCAAGCGCGGCCCGGCGTGCGCCGTGAGAGGTATGCCGCGTCGGGCGTGTCGATGACGTCGACCGAGTCGTCGGGACCGGCGATCCGCAGCGCGATCCGCAGGTCGGTGTTGGCCCGGATCGCCGGGGTGACGACGCCGGCCGGGCGCTGGGTGGCGAGCAGCAGGTGCAGGCCGAGCGAGCGGCCGCGCTGGGCGATGTTGACCATGCCGTCGACGAAGTCGGGGACCTCGGCGGTGAGTGCGGCGAACTCGTCGACGCAGATGAGCAGGGCGGGGGGCGCGGCCTCGGGGTGCTCGCGCTCGAGCATCGGCAGGTCCTTGACGCCGTAGTGGCCGAGCAGCTCCTCGCGGGCGGCGACCTCGGCGGTGAGCGAGGCGAGCGCCCGGTGCACGAGGGCCGGGGTGAGGTCGGTGATGTAGCCGACGGTGTGCGGCAGGTCGGCGCACTCGCGGAAGGCCGCGCCGCCCTTGTAGTCGACGAGCAGGAAGGTGACCCGGCTCGGCGGGTTGTTGACCGCGAGCGAGCACAGCAGCGACTGGAGCAGCTCGGACTTGCCCGAGCCGGTGGTGCCGGCGACCAGCCCGTGCGGGCCGTCCTCGCGCAGGTCGAGGGTGACGACGCCGTCGATGCCGGCGCCGATCTGGGCGCGCAGGCCGGTGCCGGTGGCCCAGCGGTGCAGCACGCCGTCGACGTCGTCGGGGTGAGCGAGGTCCGGGCTCAGGTCGGTGAGCCGGACCGTCGTCGGCAGCGCCGTGTCGGGCGGCAGCACGGCGGCCTCGTCGACCTTGCTCGTGAGCATGCGGGCCGTGCGCCAGGCCTGCGAGAGGGGTATGCCGTCGACGGTCTCGAGGGCCTGCCGGCCGCCGCGATCGCGAGCGCTGAGCAGCCAAGCGTGAGTCTCGAGAGCCCAGGCGCGCGGGCTGGGCTGGACTGACGAGTCGAGCGACGAAGGAGCGAGCGAGGAGGGAAGCCCGGTCCGAGGGCGCGCCGGTTCGGGCTCTCGAGTCTGAAGCAACAAGTCCGTGGCGGCCGGGACGGTGTCGGGGCGGGTGCCGAGCCAGACGAGGTGCAGCCGGCGGTCGGGGGCGGCGGCGGCCATCGCCTCGACCGCGCGGCGGGCGATGCCGGCCCGCTCGTCGACGACGACGAGGGTGTGCCCGCGCCCGCCGTCCTCGGCGACCAGCCGGTCCAGCAGTCGTCCGGCGGCCGGTCCGACTGCCACCGGGGCCTCGCCACCGACGCGGCGCGAGCAGTGCGGCAGCCAGCGCAGCCACGCCTCGTGGTGGGCGCGGCCCGGGCCGAGGGCGGCGACGATCGACAGGTCGGCCGGCGAGTGGTCGAGGGTGAGGCGCAGCACGATCGAGCGCAGCAGGTCGTCGACCTGGTCGTCCGGGCCGGTGAGCGCGATGAGCCGCAGCGCGCCGAGCGGGGCGACGACCGGGGTGTCCGGCAAGGTGGCTCGGATCGCGAGGTCGGCCTGGGCCTGGCGCAGGGCCGGCCGGTCGCCGCCGTCCTTGAGGGTGGCGTGCAGCAGGGCGGGCACCGGACCGCGGCCGACGCGGACCGCGAGGAACTCGGGCTCGTCGACCCGCCGGGCCCATAGCGCCTCGTGGGTCGTCGTCCGCTCGTGCAAGGGCTCGACGTCCGGGTGGTCCTGCTCGGCGACGGCGCGCTGCTCGGCGGCGGCGGCGTCGAGCCGGGCGAGGATCGCGTCGACGTCCTCGCGCCACTCGGCGAGGTCCTCCTCGAACTCGCGCTTGGTATGCCGCTCCTGCTGCCACCAGCCGCCGAAGCCCATGAGCGGCCAGGCGAGCATGAAGACGAGGGTGTAGAGGTTGCGGGAGGTGCTCAGCATGGCACCGCCCATGAGCATCGGCAGCAGCATCATCGCCCACGGCAGCGGCGAGGCGCGGCGCTTCTGAGGCGGCTGGGGCACCTCGAGGTCGCCCTGCTGGAGCGGCTCGCCGAAGCGCGGCGAGCGGTAGACCGGGCTGGCCTGGGTGCTGCCCTGGCCGGCGCTCTCGCGAAGCATCTCGTCGCCGGGCTCGACGACGAGCGTCGTTGCGCCGAGGGTGATCGGCTGTCCCCACGGGATGCGGGTGGCCCGGCGCAGCGGCTCGCCGCCGACGAGGGTGCCGTTGGCCGAGCCCTCGTCGGCGATCATCGGCACGCCGTCGAAGCGCACCACCGCGTGCCGCTGCGAGACGAGCGGGTCCTGCAGGTGCACCGTGCAGGACTCGGCGCGGCCGATGCTCGCGCTCGCGCCGCGCAGCGCGATGGTGCGCCCGGCGTCCGGGCCGGCGACGACGCGGACGACGGCACGGACCCGGCCGGCGGGAGCGGGGCGCTCCCGCCAGGTCTGCGGGACCGTGACGACGTCGACGAGGTCGCCGACGCGCAGCGCGCATTCGGCGAGGGGGCGGGTGGCCGGCCACGGGCCGGAGCCGTCGACGGGGACGACGAGCTGACCGTGCCGGTCCGGTGCGAGGTGGGACCCGAGCGCGGCCGCGAGGTCGGCGACCGTCGCGGTGGGCGCGGCCTCGACGACGACGTCGACGGCGGGCAGCGCAGTCTCCGGCGCGGGCCGGATCGAGAGGTTCCACGTCGGCATGGAGCTCACCTTTCGGAGTTGATGCTCGGGGCCGGTTCGGGCTCCGGAGCCAAAGAACACAGCCCCGGCGGGTGCGGCACCCGCCGGGGCTGCGCGGCATACGGGCTGCGTCAGTTGGAGACGGCGTCCTGCTCGGCGGCCTGCTTCTCGATGAGGGTGGCGAACTCGCGCAGCTGGCTGGCGACGCCCTGCAGGATGCGGACGTTGCCGTTGTTCCACTGCTCGCGGGTGCGGACCGAGTCCGCGCCCTGCCAGGCGAAGGTGGTGATCGACTTGGTGAGGTTCTGGGTGAGCTGGTCGAGCTGGTCGGCCCCGGCCTTGAGGGTCTTCGCGGATGCGCGACCGGCCTCGGTGTCCATTCCCTTGAGCGTGCTGGCCATGAGAGTGCTCCTTCGTGTCGATGATGCTGCTGACTGGGTGGTGGTGCTGAATCGTGATGCTGGAGAAAGCTGTTCGCGCCAGGTGAGGCGGCGCTACGTGATCCGGTTGCGGACGACGGCTGCCGCCTCGCGCAGGGTGATGCCACCCTGGTGGTCCTTGTCGAGGCCCTTGTTGACGCGGTAGGCCTCGGTGCCGGGCTGGAAGAGGACCTTGTCGGGGTCCGAGATCGGCCGGCCGTAGAGGATCGTCGAGTAGACCTGCTCGATGCTGCCGAGCTTGCCGGCGCGTCCGGCGAAGTACTTCTCGACGTAGTCGAGCTGCTGCACCGGGGTCATCCGGGCCAGCTCGGCGGTCGTCGTGCCCAGGCCCTTGGCGGTCTTGGACATGAACTGGATGAGCCCGGTGGCCGACGACTGCGGGTTCCTCTTGTCCGCCGCGAAGCTGCCGCCGGTCTCGAAGCTCATTGCGGCGAGCAGGTATTCGGGCTTGGTCTTGAGCCGGTCGGCGATGCCCTCGACCTTGCGGAGGAACTCCGGGGTGACGTTGGGGTTGCCCTTGATGCCCTGGATCCGGTTGTAGTCGAAGCCCTGGGGCGAGGAGTAGGCAGCCTGGCCGCCCCGGCCGGCCAGCGCCGCAGCGCCGCCGAGGCCGAGAGCGCCGGCTGCACCGGCTGCCCCGTATGCCGCGGCCGGCGAGCCGTCCGCGGTGCTGCCCGGGGTGAGGATCCGCCCCGACTCCGCGCCCGGTGCGCCGCCGACCGAGTCGGCGCCGAAGGTCGTCGGTGTGCCGGAGCCGCTGGATCCGGCACCCGCGGGCAGCGGGCCGAGGTCGGCTCCGCCGAGCGAGCCGGAGCCGGTCCCGAAGGAGCCGCTGCCGCCTGAGCTACCCGAGCTGCCGGAGCCGCCGCCCAGCGAGCCGCCGGCCGAGCCCCCGCTCGAGCCGCCAGTGCCGGCGCCGGCGCCGATCGAGCCCGCTCCCGCGGCATACCCGGCGCTGCCGGTGTCGCCGCTCGTCGAGGCTCCGAGCGAGCCGAGGTCAGTGCCCGAGCCGTAGGAGCCGGAGCCGTAGGACCCGGCGCCGGTGTCGGTGCCGATCGAGCCCGAGCCCAGGCCGAACGACCCCGTCGACCCCGACCCGGCCATCGCCGGGATCGGCGCGGCTCCGGTGTCGGAGCCGACCCCCGACAGGCTTCCCCCAACGGAGCCCGTCGTGAAGGTGCCGGGGTCGCTCGGCAGGGCCCCGGCGCCGGTGGTCGCGGGGACCGCGCCGCCGGTGAGGTCGCCGGCCGCGGTCGAGGCGCCGGACCCGCCGAGGTCCATGACCGGATAGGCCCTGGTGTCGCCGGACGGCAGGGCAGGGGTCTCGTAGCGCGGCAGCGCGCCGAAGTCGACGGACTCGCCGCTGCTCACCTTGTCCTGAGCGTCGGCGTGCGCGCCGAGGACCTTGGCGAAGAGCTTGAGCGCCATCGAGATCTTCTTGAGCCACGGGATGACCGTCGTCTCGAGGTAGGTCGCGTAGGCGAGGCTGGCCCCTCCCGTGAACCACGATGCGGCCTTGAGCGTCACGACGAGCGCCGTGAGGAAGGCGGTTGCGGTGTCGGCCACCTGGGCGGCCTTGAGGCACTTCTGCGCCAGCTTGGTCAGAGCATCGGTGTCGGCTCCCACGAACACGTCCGTTCACCTCCTTGCTGTTCTCGGGGCCGACGCTGCTGTCGGCCTGCTGACCAGGACGCTAGGTGGCCCGTCGAGGCCTCGTCTAGCGCTGGAGGGGTGGAAGGTTCCGCCCTGATCTAGCCGGAATGTTCCTGTGCCGCAATGGTTTTCGGGTTTGCCTAGACACAGGTATGCCGCGGGGTCGCCTCGTCGGCGACCCCGCGGCATACGGGACGGTGGGGGTGGTGCAGGGGTCAGGAGCTGATCGCGTCCTGCCGGTCGGCGTGCTTGCGCAAGGCGACGGCATTGTCCTGCATCGAGGCGGTGGCTCCCTGGGCCTGCGGCGCGAAGCTGCCCTGCCAGTCGCTCATGAAGCGCTTGGCGTCGGCGCCGTACCACTGCACGGAGCCGAGCATCTGCGAGATGCCGCCGACCATGTCGCCGACCGCGCTCGCGTGCTGGTCCATCTTGCGGGACACCTGGCGCGCCTGGTCGGTGTCCATGCCCTTCATCTGGTGGTTGGCCATCGGTGCCTCCTGGAGCCTCGGGTGTGCTGACGGTGGTGGTGCGTCATCCGGAGGCTAGGCAGCCGATGCCAGTCGAGTCGAGGCACGAGGGGGTGGAAGGTTCCGCAAGGATCGCTCGGGAGCCCAGGCGCGCGGGCTCGCGCTGGACTGACGAGTCGAGCGAGGAACGAGCGAGCGAGGAGGGAAGCGCGAGCCGGCAAGCGCGCCGGTTCGGGCTCCCGAGCCACAAGCACGAGCGAGCGAGGAGGGAAGCGTGAGCCAGGAGCGCGCCAGGCTCTCGAGTAGGAGCAGGAGGGAAGCGCGAGCCGGCAAGCGCGCCGGTTCGGGCTCCCGAGCAGATGGACACGGCATCATGACCCGAGTGAGCCCACGGCATCCCCACCTGCACGTCGGCACCGCTGAGCAGCTGCGCGCCCGGCGGACGATGAAGTGGACGGCCTACCCCGACGACGTCCTCCCCATGTGGGTGGCCGAGATGGACTTCCCGGTATGCCGCGAGGTCGCCTCCGCGATCGAGCGTGCTTGCGGCGCAGAGACCTTCGGCTACCCGTCGCGGGTCGCGGTCCGCGAGCTCGGTGCGGCCTTCGCGGACTGGCAGGCGCGGCATACCGGATGGGCGGTGGCCCCTGAGCGGGTCAACGACGTCGGCGACGTCATGCACGGAGTGTCGCTCGCGATCCGGCACTGGTCGTCGCCGGGCGAGGCCGTGGTCATCCCGAGCCCGGTCTACATGCCGTTCTTCGAGGTCGTCGAGCTCACCGGCCGGCCGCAGGTGAGGGTGCCGATGGGCTGGGACGGCGAGCGCTGGGTGCTCGACCTCGACGGCATCGACACTGCGCTCGCGGCCGGCGCCCGCACCGTGCTCATCAGCAATCCGCACAACCCGCTCGGCCGGGTCTTCGAGCGGGCCGAGCTCGCGGCGCTCGCGGACGTCGTCGAGCGGCACGGTGCACGCGTGGTCTCGGACGAGATCCACGGCCCGCTCACCCTCGACGGACGGCCCTTCGTCCCGTATGCCGCCGTCTCGGATCACGCTGCGGCACACTCGATCACGGTCACCTCGGCATCGAAGTCGTGGAACCTGCCGGGGCTCAAGTGCGCCCAGCTCGTCACCCACACGGACGCCGACCAGCAGCGCCTCGACGCGCTGTCCTTCTGGGAGCGCGTGGGCGTGTCCACGCTCGGCATCGAGGCCAACCTCGCGGCATACCGGCACGGCGACGAGTGGCTGGGTGAGGTGCGCGAGACCCTGGCCGAGCACCGGGACCTCGTCGCGGCAGCCGTGGCCGACTGGCCGGGGGCGCGAACGGTCGCGAACGAGGGCACCTATCTGCAGTGGCTGGACTTCGGCGAGCTGGGCCTGGATGAGGAGCCGGCGACCTGGCTGCTGCGGGAGGCGAAGGTCGCCCTCAACGCCGGCGCCCCCTTCGGCGGCGCGGAGCACCGCTTCGCCCGACTCAACTTCGCCACCACGCGGCCGCTGCTCGAGGAGGGGATCTCACGCATCGGTCGTGCAGTCCGCGCGCGTCACGGGTGAGTGGGCCTGCGGCGTGGGTGAGGATTGACGGCATGCTGTCTCGGCTGAGCTCCGTGTCCCGGCCCGTGTCCCGACCCGTGTCCCGTGGGTCCGCCCACCGGTTCGCGCGCTTGCTGGCCGCGGGCGCCTTGGCCGCGTCAGCGACGCTCGGCGGCTGCACGCTCACCGCGAAGCCAGGACCTGAGGATGCCGCGCGGGCCCTCGCCGACGGGCTCGGCGCCGCCGATGTCAGCACGCTGGCCTTCGACGGCGCGACGCCGCAGGCAGCCACCGAGTCGGTGCGCAACGCCCTCGGGGCGCTCAAGGACACCAAGCGAAGCGTCGTGCTCGACCGGGTGACCCGCAAGGACGGCGACGAGTCGCAGGCCACTGCGACCCTCACCTGGACCTGGGACGTCAGCGACTCGGCGGTCGACTGGGTCTACCAGACCCAGGCCAAGCTGGTCCGGGCGGCGGACGACACGTGGCACGTCCAGTGGACGCCGACGCTCATCGAGCCCAAGCTGACGGCGACCGAGCGGTTCGCGATCGATCGCACCCAGGGGCGGCGTGGAGACATCCTCGGCGCCGACCAGGTTGTGCTCATGGGGTCGCGGGACGTCTACCGGGTCGGCATCGACAAGTCGCGGATCCAGGCGGCGCAGGTGCCGGCCTCGGCGACCGCCCTGGCTCAGCTGCTGGGGATCGACCCGGCGGCATACGTCAAGGCGGTGCAAGGCGGCGGGGAGAAGCAGTTCGTCGTCGCGTTGACGCTGCGGGTCGACGATGCCCGCATTGCCGGCAAGACCGCTGCGGTGCAGGCGATTCCGGGTGGCGCAGCCCAGCCGGGCACGGCGATCATCGGCCCGACGTCGACCTTCGCCCGGCCGATCCTCGGCTCGGTGGGGCCGGCGACGGCCGAGATCGTCGCGGCGTCAGGTGGGCGGATCGGGGCGACCGACCAGGTCGGGCTCGGTGGCCTGGAGAAGCAGTACGACGCCTATCTCGCCGGGATGACGGGCCTCAAGGTGCGCGCGGTGGGCACCGACGCCGGCGGGGCGGCGACGAACCGGGTGCTGTTCACCCAGGAGGCCACCCCCGGCTCGTCGCTGACGACGACCCTCGACCTCGATGCCCAGAATGCCGCGGAGGCGGTGCTGGCGCCGGTGGCGGTGCCGGCGTCGATCGTGGCGATCCGACCGTCGACCGGTGAGATCGTCGCTGCCGCAACGAATCCCGCCGCGAACGGGCTCAACCTTGCGATGACCGGGCGGGCGGCGCCGGGCTCGACCTTCAAGCTGGTCACCGCATTGGCCTTGCTGCGCAAGGGGATCGGGCCGGACTCGCCGATCCAGTGCGACCCGACGACGACGGTCGACGGGCGCAGCTTCAAGAACTACAACGACTACCCGTCCGACAAGGTCGGCACCATCACCCTGCGCACGGCGCTGGCGCAGTCGTGCAACACGGCATTCATCAGCCAGCAGGCGTCCGTGACCCAGGACGACCTCGCCGACGCGGCGGCCGCGCTCGGGATCGGCGTCGACTTCGACCTCGGGGCGGCGTCCTTCCTCGGCTCGGTGCCGCGGCAGGCGAGCAAGACCGAGCACGCGGCGTCGATGATCGGGCAGGCCAAGGTCGAGGCGTCGGCGCTGGCGATGGCGACGGTGGTCGCGTCGATCGCCAAGGGCCAGACCGTCGTGCCGCGAATCGTCGAGCGGCCGGCGGCGAAGGCCGCGCCGACCGGCGCGGTGGCGACGGGCGGGGCGACGGGGGTGTCGCCTGGGGCGACCGCCGCGGCGCCAGGAGCCGACGGCGCTCCGGGGGCTGCCGGGACTCCGGGTGTCACCGGCACATCGGGTGCCGCGGGCACGTCGGGCGCTGCCGGCACGTCGGGCGCTGCCGGGACACCCGCGCCCACGAGCGCGGCTCCGCTGCCGACCAGCCCGCCGCCGGCCGCGAAGCCCCTCACCGCCGACGAGGCCCAGGCGCTGCGCTCGATGATGGGCAGCGTCGTCAGCGAGGGCAGCGGCCGACTGCTCGCCGAGATCGGAGTCACCGGGGCCAAGAGCGGCACCGCGCAGTACGGCACCGACGACCCGCCGCGCGTGCACGCGTGGATGGTCGCCTTCCGCGGCGACCTTGCCCTCGCCGTCTACGTCTACGACGGCGAGGGCGGCTCCCGCACCGCGGGTCCGCTCGCCAAGGCGTTCTTCACCTCGTATGCCGGGTAGCCGGCTCGGAGGGTAGCTCCGGTTCGGCTCGCCGACGGCGCTGTCGCCGTCGCGCAGACCACCCCTGCGATGACTACCCCCGCCCTGACTACCCCTGTCAGGGGGTGGTGCAAGGGTGTTGCCACGGGTCGTCATCAGGCGCGCCGTGAGCTTGCCGTGCTCACGCGGCATACGCCAATGTCGTTGGAAGACACAGTGATTCGCAGGCTCACGTCTTGCTTTTCGAACTCATGTTCGGTACTCTGAGGGCGAGAGGAGGTCCCGATGACCGGCGAGCACATTCAGCCCCGACCGATGCCACCGAGTCGCCAGCGGCACCCCTCAGTGGCGTCACTGGCTCGGCGCATCACGGCCGACCTGGGCTCTCCACGACTGCCGTTCGAGACGTCGGTCCGGGGCGACTGGCCGCCGACCGATCGCGAGGACCTCGTCGATCCGGCGGGGAAGCCTGACTCCCCCGCACGGGCGGCCGCCGCGGCACTCGCTGCCGCTCAGCGCTTGGTGGCAGTCGCCGAGGTCCCGTCGTGGCAGCACGACCAACAGGTGTGGGTGGCGTTGGTCGGGCAGTGCCAGCAGGTGCTCAACACGGTGACCGCGGCTCAGAACGCGGCGATCATCCGGTCGGCAGCGATCGAGACCGTAGCCGCCGACACCGAGCCCAGCGCAGACGGCGCGGTCGACGTGATCCTCGACCCCGAGCGCGACCCGGCCGTCGTCCTGCTCGCCGGCGAGGCGTCAGGCGAGCGCGGTCTGATGAGCGACGACAGGTCGTGCACTGACGCGGATGCCGGCGGCTGCGCCGGCGGCGGTGACGACGACCGTGCGTGCGGGGACGACGGTGGTTGTACGTGCGTTGCCGGTAGGGCGTGCGGCGCCGGCGCGTGCGGCGCGGAGCGCGGCGGCGGGCACGACGCGGCATACCGGCTCGACGACCTGATGGCGCAACGTCACCACCCGGTTGGCTACGTGGCGATCGACGCGGCGACGCTGCTCGCCAACGGGCTGGGAGCGAGCCTGCGGCATGCCCAGGCGCGGATCGAGCAGGCGGTGCTCACCGCGGGCTGGGTGCCGTCCGTGGACGACGATCGGGTCGTTCACCCGGACCCGCCCGCGCCACGGCGATCTGGTCTCGCCGGGCTGCATGAGCTGATGGCCGCCGGTGCCGTCGATGCCTACCGCGCGAGCGTCGTCGCCGAGGAGCTCTGCGTGGCCGAGGCCGAGATCTGCGCGCTGGTCATCGAGGCAATCACTCCCGATCTCCTCGCGGGTGCTCCGGCACCGACGCTGCGCCGACGGCTACGTCGGCTGCTCGCCGAGATCGACCCGGCCACCGCGGCAGCGCAGGCGCGTGCAGCTCGTGGCGAGGCCGGGCTGCGGCGGTGGAGCAGCGAGCCGGGGATCGACACGTGGCGCGGTGTGCTGCCTGTCGAAGAGGCCTTCCCGGCGTGGGCGGCGATCGACGAGCTCGCTCGCAGCTACGTCGCCGACGGTCGATGCGCCACCCTCGAGCGGGCCCGCGGCAAGGCCCTCACCGACCTCATCACCGGCCACGCGCACGTGTCGGTCAGCGTGCATGTCACAACCCCGGCTGCGGACCGTGATCAGAGCGACGATCCCGCTGCCCCCCACGGCGCCAGCGGGTCCGCGAGCTCAGCGCGCCGGATCAGCCGGCGGGCCTTCCGTACCGTGCCACTGAGGCGGCGCACAGCGGCCGACACGCCGGCGTCCAGGTATGCCGCGCAGCTCCCGTCCGAAGGCGGCGACCTCTCAGCTGGTGGTGGACGCGAGCAGGCTGGGAACACCACGTTCGTCGAGGTCGCAGTGTCGGGGCGGCCCGAATCGGCGCTCGTGCCGAGAGCCTGGCTCGACGGGCTCCCCACGACGACCACCCTGCCCTGCCACCCCGAGACCGGTGGGCTGTTGGACCCCGATGGTGCGCTGACCTCCGACGGCTACCGGCCGTCGACTCGGCTCCGTCGGGCCGTCGTGGTGAAGGACGGGCACTGCCGATTCCCGGGCTGCTCCGTCGCGGCTCGATGGTGCGATGTCGATCATGTCCAGAGTTGGCCGGAGGGCCCCACCTCGCTGGTCAATCTCGTGCTGCTCTGTCGGCGTCATCACCGCACCAAGCAACGACCGGGATGGTCGGTGCGCGCGCATCCCGACGGCAGGCTCACCTGGACCGACCCGCACGGTCGCGTGCACGTGACCCATCCTGTCGATCACCTTCGTCCCCTGACCCTGCGACCCCCGGGCCCGCGCGCCACGGACCCTGCCAGGGCCCCGGAACCAGGCGATCCTGCTGCAGCAGACGCGGCTGCTGTCTTCGACACCGCTGCAGCGCATCGCGCTGTGGCGGCAGCTGGGTCGCGCTCGCGGGGTGGCGACTCCTCTCCGATGGGGTCGTCGCCAGGTACGTCGATCTCGCCGGCTGCCTCGTCGCCCGCGGCGTCGTCACCGGACGTCTCGTCACCGGACGTCTGGTCACCAGCGGCCTCGTCACCGGCTGCGGCGTCACCTTCTGGGTCGTCACCGACTGCGTCACCGACTGCGTCACCGGCTGGCCCGTCCTACGCGCCGGGTGCCCCATCCGCGCCGGGTGCTTTGTCCGCGCCGGACTCGTCGTCCCTCCCGGCTACCGCGTCGCCATCGGCTGCCAGCACGGGAGCGCCTCCAGACTCTGCACTAACCGGCCGCTCACGCCTCGTCGACTTCGACGATGGTGCTCGACAGTCGGCTCTCGAGGCGCTGCTCGACTACCTGCTCGACAGCCCGGCAGGCCAGCACACCGTCCGTGTTTCGGGGAGACATCTGCTTCACGGCAGGCATCAGCGCGAGGTCATCCCATCCGGTCCGCGGTGGCGCCGCGTCGAGATCGACCTTGCCCCTGCCCCGGCCTGCGACCCGACCGGTGAGCACCGGCGCCGCTACCTCGCGATGAGCGCCTGGCCGAGCGACGACACTCAGCCGCCCTTCTGAGCCAGCCTTCGCCTGGATTGGGGCGGGCAGGCCTGAGGGACCCTGCGATGGCACGGTTGCGCTTTGCCGCCGATTGGAGTCGGATTGGGGGCAGACAGCACCCACCGCGACCCAGCCGCCCCGCCTTCGAGGCACGAGACGTAACCGGGCCGCCCGACAAGGAGGCAGCACATGTCCGACACGCAGCAGGCTGAGGTGGTCGACGAGGCAGGGCAGACCGGGGTCGTTGAGGTCGACGCCCTGCTCACCCACGATCTCGATCACATCTGGCACGTGCTGAGCACCAACGACGGCGCCGCCGCCTTCCTCGGCGAGGGTGCGCGTCTGGGCAGCAAGGGCGAGCAGTGGCACGCCGCCGACGGCAGCCACGGCGTCTGGCGCAGCTACCACCCCATGGAGCAGGTCCGGGTCTCCTGGCACGCCGACCAGGACGCGCCGCGCTCCCTCGTCGACGTCCACCTGGCCCCTGAGGGCGAGCACACCCGGGTCACCATCCGGCACGAGCCGGTTGCGGGCGACCTCGCCGCCATGAGGGCTCGCTGGGAGGCCGCGCTCGAGCGCATCGACGCCGCAGCGGGCGACTGACGAGAGACGGTGCGGTGGCGGCACCGCGGCACCGCCACGGGCCCACCGCCACGGGCCCACCGCCACCG
>ERZ795053.4217-NODE-4217-length-15707-cov-6.605610_pt1 | contig 15707 bp, 14 predicted proteins | sample MGYA00375137_ERZ795053 | MGnify/ENA primary metagenome ERZ795053 (study PRJEB30182, sample SAMN05720284) | activated sludge metagenome | isolation source: Anaerobic digester | place: Hong Kong | collected 2014-12-17 ...
GCACATCCAGGGGCTGGTCGCCGAGGCTCGCCTGCCCGAGCGGGTGCAGCAGCGAGCGTCGGCCACCTTCCGGGCCCTCGCCGAGGCCGAGGGCGCCCTGCATCGCCGCTCCCCCGACCAGGTGCACCTCCACGAGGTGGGGGGCATCGACGCCATCGTCGACGTCGTCGGCACCTGCGCCGCGCTCGAGCTGCTCGAGGTCGACGAGGTGGTGTCGTCGCCGGTCGCGGTCGGCCTCGGCATGGTGCGCGCCGCCCACGGGATCCTGCCGAACCCGGCCCCTGCGGTGGTCCAGCTCCTCGCCGACATCCCCACCCGCGGCCTCGACCTCAACGTCGAGCTCACCACCCCCACCGGTGCCGCCCTCGTCGCCGCCCTGGCCTCCGACGTCGGCCCGCTGCCACCGATGCGCATCCGCGCCAGCGGCTTCGGCGCCGGCACCCGTGAGCTCGAGGACCGGCCCAACCTGACGCAGCTCGTGATCGGCGACGCGGCGGAGCGCCCGCTCGCCGAAGGCCAGCCCGTCACGCTCCTCGAGGCGAACGTGGACGATGCCACCGGCGAGGTGCTGGCCCACGCCATCGCCGCCTTGCTCGACGCCGGCGCCCACGACGCCTGGATCACGCCGGTGCTGATGAAGAAGGGACGCCCGGGCCACACCGTCCACGCCCTCGCCGACCCGGCGCTGGTGGCCCAGGTGGCCGGCGTGCTCGCCGCCGAGACCGGCTCGCTCGGCGTGCGCGCCAGCCGGCTCGAGCGCTGGCCAGCGAGCCGCCACGAGGAGCGGGTGCTGGTCGACGAGCGCTCGGTGCGGGTGAAGGTCAGCCCCGGGCGGGCCAAGGTCGAGTTCGACGATGCCGCACGCGTGGCTGCCCGCACCGGCCGCCCGGTGCGGGAGGTCCTCGCCGATGCCGAGGCCCGCTGGCGCGCGTCGCGCGCGGGCGCGCCGCTGCGCCTCGCCGACGAGGTGGCCGAGCCGGTCGACGATCGGTGGACCAGCGGTCACGCCCACCCGCACGACCACGACGAGGAGCACGACCACCCCGCCGGCCACCGCCCGGGAGACGAGCCGGCGTGAACCACCAGATGGTCGGCAGCGAGCTGAGCGCCCGCGAAGCGGTGCGCGACCTGCTCGCCCGCTACACGTGGGCCGGCGATCGTGGCCGCAGCGAGGACCTGGCGGCCTGCTTCCTCGACGACGGCGTGCTCGACGTGGGCGAGCACGGCGGTCGCTGGGAGGGGCGCGAGGAGATCCGCCGCCAGATCGACGCCGCGGCGCAGCGCGCCGCGGCCGAGGGCTCGACGGGCCCGGTGCAGCACCAGGTGTCGAGCGTGCTGATCGATCTGCTCGACACCACCGCCGCCGACGTCCGCTCCTACTTCTGCGTGCTCACCGACATCGGCGTCGACCACTGGGGCACCTACCGCGACCGCGTCGAGCTCGACCACGCGGACGGTACCTGGCGCTTCGCGTCGCGCACGGTCCGAGTGCTGGGCCGGGCGCCGGGCAGCCGCTTCCTCCCCGAGGGCTGAGCCGGCCGCTACCAGGAGCCGTGGCTGCCGCCGCCGCCCCCGCCGCCGACGCTGCCCGAGAAGCCGCCCGACGAGAACCCCGACGACCCGCTCGAGCTGCTGGTGGACGGCTCGGTGCGGGTGGCGAGCATGGCGCCCTGGGCGTGGGCGAGCAGCAGCGGCGTGGCGGTGGCCTCGATCTCGGGCTGGGGCACCCCGGCGCGCTCCATGGCGTCCTTCCACGCGTCGGCCGCGTCGAGCGCCACCGCCCACGCCGAGTACTGGCGGAGCAGCCCGTTCTTCCACGCCCACTCGACGTGCTGGCCCTCGCTCTCCACGAGGAAGCGACGGAACGACGCCACCTGCAGGGCGTAGGCCGACCCGTTGGCGGTGCGTCGGGCCAGCAGCGGCCGGTAGGCGACGAGGGCGGTGGCGAGCGGCACGCCGACGGCGACGACCACCAGGCCGACGGGACCACCGGCGCGGCCGAGCAGCCCGGTGAGGAAGGCGCCGACGAGGCCCAGCGCCACGGAGGCGACGAGGAGGGCCAACCCGGCGAGGCACCCACCGCCACGCGGGCGGTGGTGCGCAGGCGGGCGCGAGCTCCACCAGCCGCTGGCCGCGATCCACTCGTCCTGGCGCTGCTCCACCTTCGTCCAGGCGCCGGCGAACTGCGAGTCGTAACCGTCGAGGTCGACCACCTTCCGGTTGCCGAACAGCTTGCGGAGGATGTCGGCGGTGACCGCGTCGACCTCGCCGGCCTTCGGCCCCTGGCCCAGGCGGGGCCGCTTGCCCCGCATCTCGATGGTGAGGACGTCATCCGCGATGGCCCCCGAGAACCACGCGGTCACCGTCGAGGGGTCGAGGTCCTCGCGCAGCACGGCTGCGCCCTGCCAGGGCTCGACGCCCCGCGGCGGCGCGAACTCGACGGTCGTCATCTCGGCCAGCTCGGCATCGGTGACCGTGCGGGTCGTGCCGGGCCCGGCCCCGGCGGTGCCGTGGGCGGCCTCCGCCGCGCCGCTGCCCACCACCTCGTTGACTCCCTTGCGGCTCGACACGACGTAGGTGGCTCCCGCCGTCAGCGCACCCAGCAGGGCGGCCGCACCGGCGGCGAGCGCACGGCGCGACTCGCGTCGCTCCGGGAGCGGTGGCGCCGGCGCCGGATCGGCCGGGCGCCACGCCGTCACCTCGCCCGAGATCGTGATGCCCTCGTGGGGATCGAGGCGGTCGACGTGCACGCGGATCGGCTCGCGCTCGAACCCGGCGCAGGCCGCGTCCGAGCCGGCAGCACCCACGGTGCACTCGGCATCGGCCAGCTCGATGCCCCCGAAGACGACGGTCACGTCTTCGATGGCGATGGCGGAGTCGGCGCCGACCGCGTCGAGCGAGAGGTCGGGACCGGCGTAGCGGGCCACCGGCAGCACGTAGGAGATCTCGTAGCGGTGCTGGCCGCTGACCTCGACGTCGGGATCGCCCACGCGGATGCGGGTGGCGGACTCGCCGTTCAGCGAGGCCGGCGACACGTCGGCGATGCCCGCCGGTGCGTCGGGCGACGATGCGGTGATCTGCTCGGGCGTGCCGAAGTCGTTGGGCACGACCAGCTCGGGCCCGTGGCGGTCCTCGCTGCCGAAGTCGTGGTCGATCGTCTCGCTGATGCGCAGGCCGCCATCGCCCGCGGGGGTCACCGAGACCCGCAGCTGCTCGATCTTCTCGGGGTGGTGCTCCTCGCCGATCCACCCCAGCGCCGCCATCGCCGCCACGACGACGATGGCCACGGCCACCACGACGTGGGTCCCGGGCCGCACCGCTCGCACCGACCCAGTCTGGCGCGCCGCGCCGAATTGCGGCGAACGTGTGCGCACGGCAACACTTGCTCTGTGCAATCTTCGTCCGAGCGCCTCGCCGACGCCATGCTCCACGCGTCGCGCGCCCTGGTGGCGTCGGCCGCCCGATCGCTCGGCGCGGTGAGCGACGAGGTCACGCTCCCGCAGTACCGGATGCTGGTGGTCCTCGCCACGCGCGGCGCCCAGTCGGGCACGCAGCTGGCCGAGGAGCTCGAGACCGCCCCGTCGTCGGTGACGCGCATGTGCGACCGCCTGGAGGCCAAGGGGCTCATCGCCCGCGACCAGGGCCCGGACCGCCGGACCCTCGAGATCGCCATCACCACCGAGGGCGACGAGTTGGTCGGGAGCGTGGCCGACGACCGCCGGCGCCGGCTCGCCGCCCTGGTCGCCGCCGTGCCGGCCGACCAGCGAGACGTGCTGGCCGACGCCCTCGACGCCGTGGCCCGCGCCGGGGGCGAGCTCCCCGGCCCTGCTCCTGACTGGGCGGTGGGATGGGATCGCTGAGGCGCGCCACCCGGTCGCTCCACGACCACCGCATCGTCGCCCTCGCCGCCGTGGTGGGGGCGTTGACGGGCTTGGTCGTGGCGCTGTTCGAGCGCATCGTGCGCGGCGGGCTGATCGACCGCCTGCTCGAGGCGCCGCTCGCCCTGCAGGTGGTCGCCCCCCTCGTGGGCTTCGGCATCGCCGGGCTGGTGCTCACCCACCTGGCGCGCGGCGCCGGGCCGAGCCTGGCCGACGACTACCTCCGCGCCTACCACGACCGCGAGACGCGCCTGCGCCTGCGCGACCTGCCCGCCAAGCTGCTCGCCGGCGCCGCCACCCTCGCCGGCGGCGCGGCGATGGGCTTCGAGGCCGCCGCCATCCTCTCGGGTGCCACCATCGGGTCCACCGTCCAGCGCCGAACCTCCCGCTGGTTCACGCGCGAGGAGTCGCGGGTGCTGCTCGTGGCCGGGGCCGCGGCGGGCGTGGGCGCCATCTTCAAGGCCCCCGCCACCGGCGCCCTGTTCGCCATGGAGGTGCCCTTCCGCGCCGACCTCGCCCGCCGCACGCTCCTGCCCACGCTCTTCGCATCGGCCGCCGGGTACCTCACGTTCGTGGCGGTCGACGGGCCCTCGCCGCTCTTCCCCATCGGCAGCGTGCACGACCTGCGCTGGGTCGACCTGGCCGCCGCCGTGGCCCTCGGCCTGCTCGCCGGCGGCGGCGCCCGCGCCTTCGCCTGGGCGGTCCGCGCCGCGAAGGCCCGCACGGCCGGCATCCCCCTCGGCGTCCGCGTCCTCGTGGCGGGTGCGTCGGTGGGCGCGCTCGTGGCCGGCTCCGATGCCCTCACGGGCGAGCCGCTCGCCCTCGGCCCCGGCTACGACGCGATCCGATGGGCCTTCGAACCGGGCCACGCCGCGGGCGTGATCCTCGGCCTCCTGCTGCTGCGCGGCCTGGCCACGATCGGGGCGGTCGCCGCGGGTGGCGCCGGCGGGCTGTTCATCCCGCTCGTGATCGAGGGGGCCCTCCTCGGCCGCCTCGTCGCCGAGCTCGTCGGCGCCGGCGACTCCACCTTGCTGCCCGTGCTCGGCGTCGCCGCCTTCCTGGGCGCCGGCTACCACGTGCCGCTCGCGGCCGTGGTGTTCGTGGCCGAGGCCACCGGTCGACCGGGCTTCGTGGTGCCCGGGCTCATCGCCGCCGCATCGGCGCAGCTCACGATGGGCCCGCGCTCGGTCACCACCTACCAGCGCGACCGGCGCATGGGCCACCTCGAGGGCCGGCTCGACCTGCCGGTGGCGACCGCGGTCCGCACCGATGCCGTCACCGCGCCGCCGACGGCCAGCGTGGCCGACGTGATCTCCACCCACCTGCTGGGCGCCCGCCTCCTCTCGGTGCCGGTGGTGGAGGGGGCCGACTACCTCGGGGTGGCGTCGCTCCACGACCTGACCGGCCTCGACCCCGATCGCTGGGCCGACACCCCGGTCTCGGAGGTGATGGACGTCGAGGTGCCGGCCGTGCCGCTGCGAGCGTCGGTGGGCGAGGCGCTCGCCCTGCTCGAGGAGGCCGACGCCGACCGCCTGCCGGTCATCGACGAGCGCGGGTTCGTGGGCGTGGTGTCGACGAGCGAGATCCTCCGCCTCGACGAGGTGCTCGAGGCCACCGAGGCCGGCCGTCAGCGCGCGATGCAGGACCGCCAGAAGGCCGTGTAGCTCCGGTGCACGTAGGCGTCGGTGACCCAGCCGGCGTCGACCAGCTCGCGGTGCAGCGCCGGCAGGTTCCGCCACGGGATGCCCATGTCGACGTGGTGGGCCAGGTGCCAGCCCGTGCGGTAGGGCACGACCCAGAACCGCGCGGCCCAGGTCTGGCGCACGTGGTGGGTGGTGCGCCGCCGGTCCTTCGACGCCTCCATGCCGCCGTGCTCGGCGATCGAGCGGAGCCGGTTGAGCACCCGCCACACCGTCATCCACGGCCCCCACCAGCAGAGCGGGTAGAGCCACCACCGGCCGGTGCCCGCCCAGATGGCCGCCCAGATCACGAGCTGCACGCCCAGGATGGGGCCGGCGACCTTGCGGCCCGGGGCGTTGCGCAGGGCCCGCAGGAGCGGGCGGAAGTTCTTCCAGCCCGAGATGCCCACGGCGTCGCGCACCAGCTTCCGGCGGAACGAGTCGCGGGCCATCGGGTAGCCGGCGTAGTAGGCGAGGTCGGGCTCGGCGTCGCCGAACTCCTCGCGGTGGTGGGCGAAGTGGGAGCGGCGGTAGATGTCGAAGGGCACGAACGCCGGCGCGTCGAGCAGCCACCGGCCCACCAGGTCGTTGGCCCGGCGATCGCGGAAGAGGAGCCGGTGGGCGGCCTCGTGGCCGAGGATGGCCAGGCGGGCGAACATCGGGCCCATGAGCACGAACAGGACGGCGTACCCGAGCGGGTGGTCGACCCAGGTGGCCAGCCCGAACAGGGCGACGATCGTGGCCCAGAGCGACGCCACCGTCAGGGCGTTGCGCCACGACGCGATGCGCCGGAGGGGCTCGCGCACCTCGGGGAGGGGCTTGCCGGTCTCGTTGAGGCGGTCGGTGGGGAGCACGTCGGGCAGGGCCTCGGCGGGCGCCACCATGCCGCCGAGGCGGGGTCCGGTGGTGGTCGCGGTCATGACGTCATGTTACGTTGCGCGAACACATGGCGTCCATACGTAACACCCCGGGGGCTCGACCCCGGCTGACCGCCCGCTCGGTGCTGGCCTCGACCCTGCTGGGCCTCGACCCGCCCGAGCTGCGCACCGCAGCGCTGGTGGCCGGGGCGGAGCTGCTCGGCGTCAGCGCGGGGACGGCCCGGGTGGCGATCTCGCGCATGGTGGCCGCCGGCGAGCTGGAGGCGACCGAGGACGGCTACTGCCTCGCCGGCGCGCTCCTCGTGCGCCGCGCCCGCCAGGACCTGTCGCGCCGGGGTGCTCCCGCGGCGTGGGACGGGCGCTGGGTCACCCGGGTGGCTCCGGGCGAGGCTCGATCGGCCCCCGAGCGCGCCGAGCTCCGGGCGGCGATGGCCGCGCTGCGCCACGCGGCGCTGCGCGACGGCGTGTGGCTGCGACCGGCGAACCTGCCCGACGGGGTGCTCCCCCAGGCCGAGGCCGTCGTGGCCGGTTCGACCGTCCGGCTGGTGGGGACGGTCGACGACCCGACCACCCTGGCCCGGTCGCTCTGGGACCTCGAGGGCTGGGCGGTCGGCGCCCACGAGCTGCTCGACGAGGTGGCGCCGCTGCAGGCCCGACTCGATGCCGACGACGCGGACGCCCTCGCGCCGGGGTTCGTGGCCGCGGCCGCGACCCTCCGCCACCTCCAGGCCGACCCGCTCCTGCCCGACGAGCTGCTGGCGAGCGACTGGCCGGGGCGTCCGCTGCGCGAGGCCCACGAGCGCTTCGAGGCCGCCTTCCGGCGCGTCCTGCGAGCCTGGCACCGCGCCCGCTGACCACCCCGGCCCGTGGCCCGACGGTCACCCCGGCGTCACCTCGCGGCCTTCGGTAGGGTTCCCGCCCACATGTCGCACCACCGGCCGCTCCGACCCTGGCGCTTCGCGCTGGTGCTGCTCGTGCTCGTGGCCCTGTGGCCGGCCGCCGCCCGAGCACAGGAGGGCGACGATGCCGACGCCGGATGCGCCTTCACCAAGCGCGAGGCGATCGAGGCCAACGGCGGCCCGCTCGGCAGCGCCATCTGGGGTCGGCTCTGCCAGGTGCGCGAGGGCAAGCCGTCCTACCCCGAAGGCGTCGAGATCACCGTGTCGCAGGGTGAAGAGGAGGTGGGCTCGGCCACCACCGGCGCCGACGGCGTGTTCGTGATCGAGATCCCCGGCAACGGCACCTACGAGGTGTCGCTCGACGTCGAGACCCTGCCGAAGGGCTTCTCGCTCACCGACGCCGACCGCTCCACGCTCGGCAACGTGCGGGTCAACCTGGGCGACCAGCAGGCGGCGTTCCGCCTCGGCGAGGACACCCGGGGCCAGCGCGACTTCAGCGACTACGCCACCACCTTCGCCAAGGGGCTGCGGCTCGGGCTGATCATCGCCGTCGCCGCCGTGGGCCTCTCGCTCGTCTACGGCGTCACCGGCCTCATCAACTTCGCCCACGCCGAGCTGGTCACCTTCGGGGCGATCGTGGCGTTCGCCCTGAGCGACGCCGGCGTGCCCTTCTGGCTCGCCGTGGCCCTCGCCGTCGTCGCCGGCGGCGCGCTCGGCCTCGCCAACGACCGCCTGCTGTGGCGCCCGCTGCGGCGGCGCAACATGGCGCTGATCTCGCAGATGGTGGTGTCGATCGGCCTCTCCATCGCCGCACGGAACATCTTCCAGATCGTCTTCGGGCCCAACAGCCGGCGCTACGTCGCCGCCGCCGGCCAGCGCGAGTCGGCCTACGGGCCGTTCCGCCTGACCACCAACGACCTGCTGATCATGGGCATCTCGGTCGCCGTGCTCGTGGCCCTGACCGTGCTGCTGCGCCGCACCCGGCTCGGCACCGCCATCCGGGCCACCGCCGACAACCAGGACCTCGCCGCCTCGTCGGGCATCGCCGTCGATCGCATCATCTCCATCGTGTGGATCATCTGCGGGGCGCTCGCCGCCCTCGGGGGCATCCTCTACGGCCTGTCGGTGACGGTGAAGTACGACATGGGCTTCATCCTGCTGCTCTCGCTGTTCGCCGCAGTGGTGCTCGGCGGCCTCGGCAACGCCTACGGCGCCGTGCTGGGCGCCATCGTGATCGGGGTGGTCCAGGAGATGTCGGGCCTGTTCATCGACACCGCCTACAAGTTCGTGGTCGCCCTGCTCGTGCTGATCCTCGTGCTGCTCATCCGACCGCAGGGCATCCTCGGGAGCCGGGAGCGGTTCGGATGAGCTGGATCTCGGTCTTCGCCCTCGCCCTCCAGACCGCCGTCGGCTTCCAGGGCGCGTCGTACGCGCTGGCTGCCACCGGCCTCAACCTGCAGTTCGGCTACACCGGCCTGTCGAACTTCGGCCACGTCGGCTTCCTGATGATGGGGGCGTACGGCATGGCCATCGCGTCCGACCGCGGCTGGTCGATCTGGGTCGGCCTCGCCCTCGGCATCGGCGCCGCCGTGCTGCTCGGCCTCGCCCTTGGCATCCCGACGCTGCGCCTGCGCGCCGACTACCTGTCGGTCGTCACCATCGCCACCGCCGAGATCCTCCGCTTGGTGGCCAACGCCCGGCCGTCCGCCCCGGTCACCGGCGCGTCGCGGGGCATCGGCGGGCTCAGCGAGAGCCTCGGCTTCTTCCGCCCCAACTTCTTCCCCGAGGGCAAGTACGGGATCGGCAACTCGTTCCTGTTCAGCAGCCGCCAGCTGTGGTCCATGGTCGTGGCCTGGAGCTGCGTGCTCGTCGTCACCCTGCTCGTGCGGGCGTGGGTCCGCAGCCCGTGGGGCCGGGTGCTGCGGGCCATCCGCGAGGACGAGGACGCCGCCCGGGCGCTCGGCAAGAACGTGGTGGTGTTCAAGCTGCAGTCATTCGTGATCGGCGGGTCCATCGGCGCCCTCGCCGGCGCGCTCATCGCCCTCGACGCCGGGTCGGTGAACCCCGGGCGCTGGATCGCCCCGCTGACCTTCGCCCTCTACACCGTGGTGATCCTGGGCGGCGCCGGCACCGTGTGGGGCCCGGTGGTGGGCGCCGTCACCTACTGGTTCCTCCTCGACTTCGTGGACGGGGCCCTCAACAACCTCTGGTTCGACGTGAGCGACACCACCGCCGGCGCCGTGCGCCTCGCGCTCATGGGCGTGGGCCTGATGCTGCTGATGATCTACCGCCCCCAGGGCATCCTGGGCTCGAAGGAGGAGATGCTGGCCAGTGGCCGATGATCCCCTCGCGTCCGTGGAGCCCCGCGCCGGGGTCCCCAAGCCCGACCCGATCCTCGTGGTCGACGGCGTGCAGCGCCGCTACGGCGGCCTCGTGGCCGTCGACGTCGACCACCTCGAGGTGCAGCGCGGCGTCATCACCTCGCTGATCGGGCCCAACGGCGCCGGCAAGACCACCTTCTTCAACCTGCTCTGCGGCTTCGACAAGCCCGACGCCGGGCGCTGGACGTTCCGCGGCGACCACGTCGAGGGCACCTCGCCCCACGTGCTGGCCCGCAAGGGGATGGTGCGCACCTTCCAGCTCACCAAGACGCTCGGGCGCATGACGGTGCTCGACAACATGCTGCTCGCCGGGCGAGACCAGCGCGGCGAGTCCGCCGTGCGCGGCCTGGTGCGCGGCACCTGGAAGGGCCAGGAGGCCGAGCTGGAGGCCAAGGCCCACGACCTGCTCGTGCGGTTCAAGCTCGACGCCAAGGCCGGCGACTACGCGGCGGGGCTCTCGGGTGGCCAGCGCAAGCTCCTCGAGATGGCCCGGGCCCTCATGACCGACCCGGCGCTCGTCATGCTCGACGAGCCCATGGCCGGCGTGAACCCGGCGCTCACCCAGAGCCTCCTCGGCCACGTGACCGCCCTGCGCGACGAGGGCATGTCGGTGCTGTTCGTGGAGCACGACATGGACGTGATCATGACGATCAGCGACTGGGTGGTGTGCATGGCCGAGGGCCGCGTCATCGCTGAGGGCCGCCCGGCCGACATCGCCGGCAACGCCGAGGTCATCGAGGCCTACCTGGGCATCGACCACGGCGGCAGCGTGAGCGGGGAAATCCGATGACCGCGGCCGACGGCGTCCTGCTCGAGGCGACCGACCTCGTCGCCGGGTACCTGCCCGGCGTCGACATCTTGAACGGGGCGTCGCTCACCCTGCACCGCGGCGAGCTGGTGGGCATCATCGGCCCCAACGGCGCCGGCAAGTCCACCCTCATCAAGGCCCTCTTCGGGCTGGTGCCGGTGCGCTCGGGCTCGGTGGTGCTCGACGGGGCCGACATCACCTCGAAGCCGGCGCACGAGCTGGTGGCCCAGGGCGTGGGCTACGTCCCCCAGACCCGCAACGTGTTCCCCTCGCTCACCATCGAGGAGAACCTGAAGATGGGGATCTTCCTGCACCCCCATCGCTTCGACGAGCGGTTCGAGGCCGTGACCTCGCTGTTCCCGATGCTCGGCGAGCGACGCAAGGAGCGGGCCGGGCTGCTCTCGGGCGGCCAGCGCCAGATGGTGGCCATGGGCCGGGCGCTCATGACCGACCCTTCGGTCCTGCTGCTCGACGAGCCCTCCGCCGGCCTGTCGCCCATCAACCAGGACGAGGTCTTCGCCCGCATCGCCGAGGTGAAGGCGGCCGGGGTGTCGGTGGTGATGGTGGAGCAGAACGCCCGCAAGTGCCTGCTGATCGCCGACACCGCGTTCGTGCTCGACCAGGGCCGCAACGCCCACTCCGGCACCGGCCGCGAGCTGCTCGACGACCCCGCCGTCATCGAGCTCTACCTCGGCACCCTCGCCCGCGACCTCTAGCTCACGAGCGAGCGGGCGACCACGAGCGTGGACATCGTGCTCCGCTCCCGACGGGTGCGCCACGTGAAGATCGACGTGCTGGAGATCGTCCCCGACGCAGTCGGCGTCGGCCTCGTCGGCCTCATCCTCACGGTCGCGGCCCAGCTCGCGTTCGGCAGCTCGGTCTTCGCCGTCGACGTCGAAGATCCCGTGTCGGACCCCCTGCGGCGCAGGTGCGCCTTCGCATCACGGGAGGCGGCGGAGTCGGCGGCCGACGAGCTGCAGTCGCTCGCCGAGGTGTGCCACGAGGAGGGGATCCTCGTGCAGATCGACTGGCCTCGGGAGCTGCAGCACATCGCCGACCGCGCCGGGCCCGGCGACCCGCCCCCCTGAGGCCGGCCTCGAACCTCGCATCGGCGCGGCCGTCCAGCTGACCGCTCAGATGCGAACCTCGCCGCCGCCCCGCCGCCAACGCGGCGACAGGATCGGCGAAGGCGGCGCTAAGGACGCGTCAAGGCCGTTCCCCTGGTCAGGGGGCGGGCGTAGACCGCTCGCCATGAGCGATCTGATCTTCGTGGCCCTCGTCATCGCCTTCTTCGCGGTGGCCGTCGCGCTCGTCCGGGCCTGCGAGCACCTCATCGGTCCCGACGGACCGGCCACCGCGCCCGCCAGCACCTCGGCCGAGCCGCTCGACGCCGCAGGCGCGCGATGAGCGCCGACGACCTCATCGGCCTCGTGGTGGCGATCGCGATCATCGGGTACCTGGTGGCGGCGCTCGTGTTCCCGGAGCGCTTCTGATGAGCAGCGCGAACTGGCTGCAGCTGCTCGCGGTCGCCGCGCTCGTGGCGGTGGGCGCCCGGGTCCTCGGCCCCTACATCGCCGGCGTCTACGGCGATGACCAGCGCAGCTACGGCGACCGGGCGTTCGCGCCGATCGAGCGGCTGATCTACCGCCTGGGCGGCATCGACCCGGGGGCCGAGCAGCGCTGGACGGGCTACGCCGGCTCGCTGCTGGCCTTCAGCCTGGTGTCGGTGCTGGCGCTGTTCGCCCTGCTGCGCCTCCAGCACCTGCTGCCGCTGAACCCGAACGACGTGCCCGCCGTCCCGGCCCCCCTCGCCTTCAACACGGCCATCAGCTTCGTGACGAACACGAACTGGCAGAACTACGGCGGCGAGCTGACCATGAGCCACCTCAGCCAGATGGCGGGCCTCGCGGTGCAGAACTTCGTCTCGCCCATCGTCGGCCTCTGCGTCGCCGTCGTGCTGATCCGCGCCTTCGCCCGGCGGACGACCACGATGGTCGGCAACTTCTGGGTCGACCTGGTTCGCGGCACGGTCCGCATCTTCCTGCCACTGGCCTGCATCGTCGCCCTCCTCTACGTCAGCCAGGGGGTCATCCAGAACCTCGACGGGTTCCGCCGCGTCACCACCGTGTCCGGCGGCACCCAGCTGATCCCCGGCGGGCCGATCGCCAGCCAGGAGGCCATCAAGCAGCTGGGCCAGAACGGTGGCGGCTTCCTGAACGCCAACTCGATGCACCCGTTCGAGAACCCGACGGGCTTCACGAACCTGCTCCAGATCGTGACGATCCTGCTCGTCCCGTTCGCCCTCACCTACGCCTTCGGACGGATGGTGAAGGACCAGAAGCAGGGCTGGGTGGTGTTCGCCGCCATGGCGCTGCTGTTGCTGACGAGCATCGGCGTGGCCACCCGGTTCGAGACCGCCGGCAACCCCGAGCTGACCCGGGCGGGGGCCGACCAGACGACCACCGTCGACCAGGGCGGGGGGAACCTGGAGGGCAAGGAGGTCCGCTTCGGTGCCGCCGGCTGCGGGCTCTTCAGCGCCGTCACCACCGGCACGTCGACGGGCGCGGTCGACTGCGCCCACGAGTCGATGACCCCGGGCGGCGGCGCCGTCCCCCTCGTCAACATGATGCTGGGCGAGGTGAGCCCGGGCGGGACGGGCGCCGGCCTCTACGGGATGCTCGTGTTCGCCCTCCTCGCGGTGTTCATCGCCGGGCTCATGGTGGGCCGCACGCCCGAGTACCTCGGCAAGAAGATCCAGGCCGCCGAGATGAAGCTGGTCGTGATCTACCTCGTGATCGCACCGGTGGCGATCCTGTGCTTCTCGGCGATCTCGGTGGCGCTGGGCTCGGCCAGGGGCTCGATCCTCAACCCTGGGCCCCACGGGCTCACCGAGGTGACCTACGCGTTCACCTCGGCGGCCAACAACAACGGCTCGGCCTTCGGCGGGCTCGCCGGCAACACCGACTGGTTCAACACGACGCTCGGGCTCTCGATGCTGCTGGGGCGGTTCTTCCTGATCGTGCCGGTCCTCGCCATCGCCGGCTCGCTCGTGCGCAAGCAGCGAACGCCCGCTACCGCCGGCACGTTCCCCACCGGCACCCCGCTGTTCGCCGGCCTGCTCACCGGCGTCGTGGTGATCGTCGTGGGCCTCACCTACTTCCCCCTCCTCTCGCTCGGCCCCATCGTCGAGCAGCTCGGCCTCTGAAGGGACCAGCCGTGACCGCACTGATGGACGATCGTCCCGCCAATCCCGACCCGGACCCGACCCCCGACCTCATCGACGAGCCGCCGAAGAAGGCCAGCCTCTTCGAGGCGGCGATCGTGCGCCGCGCCGCCGGCGACGCGGTCCGCAAGCTCGACCCGCGGGTGATGGCCCGCAACCCGGTGATGTTCATCGTGGAGATCGGCAGCCTCCTGACCACGCTGCTGTTCCTCCGAGACCTGGGCAAGGAGGGCGAGCCCCACCTGTTCACCGGCCTGGTGAGCGCGTGGCTGTGGTTCACCGTGCTGTTCGCCAACCTCGCCGAGGCCGTCGCCGAGGGCCGCGGCAAGGCCCAGGCCGACACGCTGCGCAAGACCCGCAGCGAGACCATCGCCCGGGTGCGCCTGCCGAACGGGAGCCTCGAGGAGCGGCCGTCTCCCTCGCTCCAGCGCGGCGACCTCTGCGTGGTGCGCCCGGGCGAGCTGATCCCCGGCGACGGCGAGATCGTCGAGGGCATCGCCTCGGTCGACGAGTCGGCCATCACCGGCGAGTCCGCGCCCGTGATCCGGGAGTCGGGCGGCGACCGCAGCGCCGTCACGGGCGGCACGCGCGTCCTCTCCGATGAGATCGTGGTGGCGATCACCCAGGAGCCCGGTGCGGGCTTCATCGATCGGATGATCGCCCTGGTGGAGGGGGCCGAGCGCCAGAAGACCCCGAACGAGATCGCCCTCAACATCTTGCTGTGCGGGCTCACGATCGTCTTCCTGCTGGCGGTGGTGAGCCTCCAGCCCTTCGCCGTGTACTCGGGGGCCCGCCAGCCGACGGTCATCCTCGTCGCGCTGCTCGTCTGCCTGATCCCCACCACCATCGGCGGGCTGCTCTCGGCCATCGGCATCGCCGGCATGGACCGGCTCGTGCAGCGCAACGTGCTGGCCATGTCGGGCCGGGCCGTCGAGGCCGCCGGCGACGTGAGCACGCTGCTGCTCGACAAGACGGGCACCATCACCTACGGCAACCGCATGGCCGCCGCCTTCCTCCCGGTCGACGGCGTGCGCGAGCAGGAGCTCGCCGAGGCCGTCCTGCTCTCGAGTCTGGCCGACGAGACCCCCGAGGGCCGCTCGATCGTCGCCCTCGCGCAGGAGCGCTACGGCCTCGACCCGGCTCGCGAGCTCGCCGGCGCCGAGCGGGTGCCGTTCACGGCCCAGACCCGCATGTCGGGCGTCGACTTCGACGACCCGTCGAGCGGACGTCGCCGGATCCGCAAGGGGGCGACCGACTCGGTGCGGCGTTGGGTCGAGGAGCAGGGCGTGATCACGCCGCCCGACCTGGTCCACATCGTCGAGGCGATCTCGAACGACGGCGGCACGCCCCTCGCCGTGGCCGACGGCCCCCGCACCCTCGGGGTCATCCACCTCAAGGACACCGTGAAGGACGGGATGGTCGAGCGCTTCGCCGAGCTGCGGGCCATGGGCATCCGCACGGTGATGATCACCGGCGACAACCCGCTCACCGCCGCGGCCATCGCCGCCGAAGCCGGCGTCGACGACTTCCTGGCCGAGGCCACCCCCGAAGACAAGATGGCCCGCATCCGCGCCGAGCAGGCCGGCGGCAACCTCGTGGCCATGACCGGCGACGGCACCAACGACGCGCCGGCCCTCGCCCTCGCCGACGTGGGCGTCGCCATGAACACGGGCACCCAGGCCGCCAAGGAGGCCGGGAACATGGTCGACCTCGACAGCGACCCCACGAAGCTGATCGAGGTCGTCGCCATCGGCAAGCAGCTCCTCATCACGCGCGGCGCGCTCACCACCTTCTCCATCGCCAACGACGTCGCCAAGTACTTCGCCATCATCCCGGCGATGTTCGTGGCCACGTTCCCGGCCCTCGACTCGCTCAACGTCATGCAGCTGGGCTCGGCCAACTCGGCGATCCTCTCGAGATCGGAAGAGCACACGTCTGAACTCCAGTCACGTTCGGTTATC
>ERZ795053.4218-NODE-4218-length-15705-cov-9.485431_pt1 | contig 15705 bp, 11 predicted proteins | sample MGYA00375137_ERZ795053 | MGnify/ENA primary metagenome ERZ795053 (study PRJEB30182, sample SAMN05720284) | activated sludge metagenome | isolation source: Anaerobic digester | place: Hong Kong | collected 2014-12-17 ...
CCAATCACTTACCTCAGGATTGATCCGCCGCTGCCCAATAATTGTCCATAAGGGCTAAGGAGAATGACATGGAAACAATTAAACGTACTATTCCAAAATTGACCGTGGCGCTCGCCGTGCTGTTGGTGATGATGGGCATAGGGTTCAGTTCTCGGGTTGCCTACGCTGCCGCTTGCGCACCCACCGTCACCCTGGATTTATATGCCAAAACAGGTACGGTGACGCTGGTTGGCTCTACGTCAACGGCCGTTTGGGGCTACACCACCAACGCCAGCGACCCGGCCACCCTGCCCGGCCCCGTCCTAGACGTAAACGCAGGAGATTGCGTGCAAGTAACCCTGCACAACGTAGACATCCCCGGCGCCACTTCGCTGCTGGTGCAGGGCCAGGACATGATTCCCGACACCGGCGGCGTCACCGCCGGCAACAGCGCGGACTATGTCTTTGCCGCCAGCCATGCCGGCACCTTCCTCTATGAAGCCGGCCTGACGCCCAACGGTCAGCACCAGGTGGCAATGGGCATGTATGGCGCCCTGATCGTGCGCCCGGCGGCCGCCGGCCAGGCATACGACGCCGCTTCTACCGCCTACGACAGCGAATCCGTCCTGGTGCTGAGCGAAGTGGATACGACCCTGAACGGCAGCGCCGATCCCACGCTCTTCGACATGCGCGACTACCACCCGCAATATTTCCTGATTAACGGCAAGGCGTTTCCCGACACAACTCCCTTTGCCACCGCTCCTGATCCGGGCACGACGGTGCTGCTGCGCTACGTGAACGCCGGGCTGCAAGCCCACGCCATGAGCACATTGGGACTTTCCCAAACCATCATCGCGCAGGACGGTGAACCATACACCCATTCCCATAACGTGGTCGCCGAAACGCTGGCCACCGGACAAACGTTGGATACGCTGGCGACGATTCCGGCAACGGCCGTAGAGAACGACCAATTCGTCCTTTACGATGCCAACATGCTCCTGCACAACACCAACAACGCCGGGTTCGGCGGCATGATGGCTTTCCTGACGGTGGGCGCGGGCGCACCGCCGCCCACGGACACCGGCCCAGTCGTGAGCACGCTCAGCCTGGTGCCCAATCCAACCAATGGCTCCGTGGATGTTACCATCAACGCCACCATCACCGACCTTGGTGTAACAGCCTCCAACGTGGTGACGGCCGAGTATTACATTGACGGCACGGCCAATCCGCCCAATATGATGACGGCCGTCGACGGCTCCTACGATTCACCATCCGAAACTATTACAGGAACCATCTCTGCGGCCACCCTCGCCGGACTGCCATCCGGCAGCCACAACATCTACGTCCGCGGACAAGACGCCAATGGGAACTGGGGACCGCTTTATTCGGCGGCACTCAATCTGGACAAGGCCGGACCCACAACCACCGGCCTCAGCCTGACGCCCAATCCCAGCAGCGGCGCTGAACTGGTAGCCCTTGCGGCCACCGGCAGCGACGCGGCCAGCGGCGGCAGCAATGTCACCGCCGCCGAATATTGGGTAGACGGCGGCGCGCCCACGGCCATGACCATCGTTGCTGCGGCCGATGCGCCCGTTCGCAGCTTCACGGCCACCATTCCCGCCGGACTGAGCATGGGTTCCCACGTGGTGTCCGTGCGCAGCCAGGACGCCTTCGGCAACTGGGGCGCGGTGGCCACGATCACCCTGATCGTTGGCGACACAGCCGCGCCGACCGCCAGCAACGTGGCGGCTGCGCCTAATCCGACCAACGGGCTGGTTGGTTTCAATACCAGTATCCCGGCGGTGCGGGTGACGGCCGATTTTAGCGATGCAGCCACGGGCGGCTCCAACATCGCCGCCGCCGAAGGGTTCATCGACGCGGTAGGTTCTACCGGCAGTGGGTATGTGTTCATTGCCACGGATGGCGCGTTCAACAGCCCAACGGAGTCCGGCTATGCAGATATTCCGCTGGCGGTGGTGAGGGCGCTGAGCAATGGCGACCACACCCTGTATGTCCATGCCAAGGATGCCAGCGGGAATTGGGGCGACGCGAATCTGGCAACGGCCGTTCTAACCGTAGACAAAACCGGCCCCACGTTCGGCCCGGTCAGCGTCTCTCCGGCCAGCGCCACGCGTGGCGGCGGCACGGTCAACGTTACCGTTTCCGGCAGCATCACCACCCTGGCTGACCTGAACTTCTCCAGCGGCGCTTACACGATTACGGACAGCAAGAGCACGGCCGTAGTGAATGGCACATTCACCATTGACGCCGGTGGCAACTTCTCGTTCAGCAACAACATCTCCCGCTCCAATTCAGGGCCAAACAACCCGGGCAACCGTCGCTACTACACCTTCACCATCTCTGCTACGGATTCCCTCGGCAATACCAGCACCACCACAGCCCAATTCTGGGTCCAATAAGCTCAATCAGAGAGTGGGCCAATCTCAAGATTGGCCCACTCTCTGCCTACGGCGAACATGATCCGACTAGAGGTCGAGCCGGTGGAATAACGCGCTCGCCTCTGGTCGCAGGAGCTGTTACACCATGCAAAATGCCAAAGCCGGGCTTTCAACGCCCGCAGACCGATCACACAAACCCATTCTCGTCGCCGGAATTCTGGTGATCCTGGTGGCGCTGATCATTTATGGCCTCACCACCTTCCGGGGCGGCCAGACCGCGCCCCCGCCACCACCAATCACAACCATCACCCAAAGCGAACTGGCCGAAAAGTATGGGTTGAGCGTGCAGCTTGTGGCCGTAACGGCCGCCGGCGGCCTGATTGACGTTCGTTTACAAATTATCAATTCCGCAAAAGCCAAAGCCTTTTTGTCTGATCAGGCCAACTTTCCGACGCTGCACGTCGGTAACGATGTGGTTCTGCGGGCGTCGGAAGACATCGCCGCGCAAACGATTGAATACAAAAATGGCAGCAGTATTTTTGCGCTTTATCCCAATGCGCTCGATGTTGTGCATACCGGCGATCCGGTCACGATAGTCTTTGGTGATTCTCAACTGGAAGCCATACAAGCCAAATGATGATCGGCCAGAGCGGCATTCCGGCTCTGACCCTTCTCAAGGAAGTTTATCCATGAAACTGAAAATTGTTCGCGGACTGGCCATTTTCTTAGTGATCGAGATTGGGCTGGTCCACTACTTTTCTTCTCAGCATGAATTTGAGGAAGCCTGGATTTTAGGTTATCTCTTTGTCGCCAATTTTTTTGGCGCGTTGGTGGCGGCATACGCCATTTACCGCCGTAAAACGTGGGGTTGGGGCTTGGGTTTGTTCATTGCGCTGGGTTCGCTGATTGGCTATATCTGGAGCCGGACCATCGGGCTGCCTTTATTACCGGCGGAAGAATGGCTCTATCCGTGGGGCGTAACCTCCGTCATCGCTGAAGTCTTGTTCTGTTTGCTGACACCGCTGCACTTTTGGTGGTCCAGGCAGCCAGAAGCCGAGGCTACGCCAGCGCTGCGCAAACACAGTTTGCGTTATGTGGCGCCGCTGCTTGGTCTGGTTGGCTTAGTGCTGATTAACTTCTCCACCTATCGCCTGGATTCCCTCTATCCTGAACTAGACCATGAGCATGTCTTCTTTTTGTGGCAGGTTCGGCTGCAGCCAGAGATATCGCGGCAGACTTTGGAGGATGAATATGGTATGCAGCTTTCTTTGGCGGCCGTTTCGGCCATGAACAGTATTGTCGATGTGCGCATGAAAATTACCGATCCGGAAAAGGCAGAAAAACTACTGGAGGATGAACATTTTGCTCTGTTGATAGGCGACACGTTGATCCCTGCGCCGCACGTAAGCCGGCATATGTTTGCGAATAAAACGATCATTGTCATGTTCCCAAACCGACAACATATTGTCCAAAACGGCACTCCCGTCAGTCTGGTGTTTGAAAATCTGCGGGTGGAGCCGATCCTGGCCGATTAATTGGGGTTGTTTTTGCTTTTGGGAGGCATCACGATGAAAAAAGTACTGGCTGTTTTATTGATATGTGTTGTATGTGCGTCTTTTGCGGGGCAACGGCCGTTAGCCCAGGCCAGCCCCGATTACCCCTCCACAGCCTACCTCGGACCGATGATGATGGATACGGCCGTGCAAACGTCCCTACGCAACCTGCCACCCAACGACATGCTGCCCGTCATCATTACCTTGCGTCAGCAAGCCAACCTATCTCTGATCCACGCCTCGGACAGAGCCGGACGCCTGCAAGGCGTGATTCAGGCCCTGCAAGCTACCGCCAACGCCAGCCAGGGGCGCCTGACCGGCCTGCTCAATGCCTATCAGGCTCAAGGGTTGGTCGATCATTTCACGCCCCTGTGGGTGTTCAATGGTTTTTCCGTCACCGCCACCGGCGCTGTGATCCAGGCGCTGGCCCAAGACCCGGACGTCTACGCCATCACGAGCGACGACGTTCAGATTGTGCCAGCCTGGGGAACTCCCGAGGCGAACATTGACCTGGTGAACGCCCCGGCATTGTGGAATCTAGGCTACATGGGGCAGGGTGTAGTCGTCGCCAGCATGGATAGCGGCGTGGATGCCACCCATCCCGATCTTGCTGCCCGCTGGCGCGGTGGGACAAACAGCTGGTTCGATCCCTACGGCCAACACATTTCCACTCCCACCGACATCAGCGGCCACGGCACCTGGACAACCAGCGTCATGGTTGGCGGCGATGCGGCCGGAACTTCAATCGGCGTGGCTCCTGGCGCGCAGTGGATTGCCGTCAAGATCTTCAACGATCAGGGCGGCGTCACAGCCACCGCCATCCATCAAGGCTTTCAGTGGCTGCTTGATCCAGACGGCAACCCCAGCACCGCCGATGCGCCGCAGGTCGTCAACAACTCCTGGACCTCCGCTAATCCTGGCTGTGACCTGGAATTTGAACCGGACCTGGAGGCGCTGCGCGCTGCGGGTATCCTGCCGGTGTTTGCCGCCGGAAATGGCGGGCCGTCGAACAATACCAGTTACAGCCCGGCCAACAATCCGGCCGCGTTTGCCGTCGGCGCGATTGACAACACCAGTCAGATTTACCCCTATTCCAGCCGCGGTCCGTCGGCGTGCAGCGGCGCGACTGGTCCATACCCGAAAATTGTCGCGCCGGGCGTGAACATTCTCACGGCCGATTTATATGGCATTTACGGCACGAACACGGGCACATCTTTGGCAGCGCCGCATGTGGCCGGGGGCCTGGCGCTGCTGCTGTCGGCGTATCCGAATCTGGACGCAGCCACCCAGGAGCAGGCATTGCTGCAAACGGCCGTCGACCTGGGCGCTTCCGGGCCGGATGATGTGTTTGGATACGGCCGTTTGGACCTCCTGGCTGCGCTAAACTGGGCCAGCACCGCGCCCACTCCCACACCAACCGTTCCCCCTGCGCCCTCGCCCACACCCACCGCTACGGCAACGGCCGTGCCCAACGTCAATCTGGCCCTCAACCGCCCGGTCACTGTGTCTTCCTTTCAGGATTCTGCCCATGACGGCCCAAAAGCCGTAGATGGCAATCTGGGCAGCCAATGGCAAACGTTAAAAGTGCGAGGCAAAAATCGGTCAACATCTGAGTCGATCACCGTTGATTTGGGAACCAGCCAGGATGTCACCCAGGTAGTTTTAGATTGGGATGTTTATTTCGCCACCAGTTACACCATTCAGACATCCAACAATGGCAGCACCTGGACAACCGTATTCAGCACCAACAGCGGCCAGGGCGGTCGAGAAATCGTCCCTATCATAGCTGCGCCAGCCCGCTACATCCGCCTGAATTCTTCCGGCTGGAACAACAGCACCTATCGCCTCTGGCTAAATGAATTGGAAGTGTATCAAGCTGCTGCGGCGCCAGGGCCGACACCGACTCCCTCGGCCTCATCAACGCCAGCCTCACCACCACCGGCCACCGCAACGCCGACTGCCACCGCGATAACGGCCACGGCCGTTCCAACCCTTACGCCAGGCGCCAATAACAGCATCCACGTAGGCGATTTAGACGGGGCCACGACTAGCAGCAGCAATCGCTGGCAGGCCGCTGTAACCATATTGGTTCATGATGGGATAGAAACGCCGCTTGAAGATGTGGTAGTCAACGGTAGTTGGGGCAGTGGGATCTCCGGTGAAAGTAGTTGTGTGACGGGTTTAGAAGGTACCTGCACGATCAACAGCGGCGCCATAAAGAATAATGTCGCCAGTGCTTCTTTCTCAATAATCAGCCTTTCTGCCGGATTGTCGTATCAACCGACTGCCAATCATGATCCGGATAACGATAGTAACGGCACGACTATCACGGTGGTAAAGCCTTAAGCAAATATGTGGAGACCAGCTAGAAACTGGGGCAACGTTATGGTTCAAGTTACAGTACGCCCGGAGGGATTCGAACCCCCAACCCTCTGATTCGAAGTCAGGTACTCTATCCATTGAGCTACGGGCGCTCGTTCGGATTGTGGAACAAAAAAGCTGACAGCCAGTTGACCATCAGCTTCAGGGCGAGTGGTGGGATTCGAACCCACGATCTTCTGGGCCACAACCAGATGTGTTAACCCCTACACCACACCCGCCATACGCTTGAGTGCAGGCAGAATGCTATCATACCTGCCCCGGGCAAGCAAGTATCCTTTGCCTTTTTTCTGTTCCGCTTTACAATCTTCCCATGCAAGCAGAGTTACGTACCTTGAACGGCCGTTATCGGCTCCTAGGGCGCATTGGCAGCGGCGGCATGGCCGCCGTCTACCGCGCGCAAGATCTCAAACTGGGCCGCATCGTGGCCATCAAAATGCTCCACGAGAGCCTGACCAGCGACGAAGGCTTCCTGATCCGCTTCCAACGCGAGGCCCACGCCGCCGCCAATCTCACCCACCCCAACATCGTCACCGTCCATGACATCGGCCAGGAAGAATACCGGCACTACATCGTCATGGAATACGTCGATGGTTTTACCCTCAAGCAAATCATTCGCGACGCCAACGAAGACGGCCGTTTCCTGCCCGTCAGCCGTGTCCTCGACCTCGCAATTCAAATTTGCAATGGCATCGGCTACGCCCACCGCGCCAATCTGGTCCACTGTGACTTGAAACCGCAAAATGTGCTCGTCACCCGCGACGACCGCGTGAAGGTTGCCGATTTTGGCATCGCCCGGGCCATCACCGAAGCCAGCCAGCACCTGGCCGACAGCCAGGTCTGGGGTACCCCCCAATACATCTCCCCGGAACAGGCCGCCGGCGAAGCGCCCACCCCGGCCTCCGACGTCTACGCCATCGGCGTCATCTTGTTCGAAATGCTCACCGGCCACCTGCCCTTCGCCGCCGATTCGCCCACCGCTATCGCCCTGAAACATCTGCAAGAAATCCCACCCTCTATCCTGGAATACAATCCTGGCGTGCCTCGTCAGCTCGACGACATTGTCCACAAGCTGCTGGCAAAAGAACCGTCCGCCCGTTACAGCACGGCCGGACAGTTGGGCCGCGTCCTCAGCGCCTACCGCGACCGCAGCCTGGCCGACACCGGCCCGGTTTACCCTGCTCTGGTAAAACCACAGCCCACAGTGAAAACGGCCGTGCCCGTCGCCGAACAAAAAACCCAGTTTCACCAGCGCTCCCCCCAACCGGCATCAGCCGCAGCCGACCTGCAAGATACACCCCGGCGGCCGATGCGCGCCCTCCAACCGACCCCCACATCCCCTGCGCCGGCCAGCCAACAACCCGCCGGCGGCCCGGACTGGACGATCATTGGCTTGGGTATAACGGCCGTCATCGCCCTGCTCGGCCTCATCCCTCTCTGGTTTATGGTCTACCGCGCCTGGGCCGGTTAACATCCTCGCGCCCCCTAACCCTTTCTGTTATACTGGATTTGATACAGACTTATCTCAATTCTGGGTTACGACGCCATTGATACCCTGCCCGGGCAAGACAATTCCTTCCCGCAACAAGTGGCTCAATGGGAGGCTTTTCGATGAATGCAGCACGAATTTCTAGATGGCTCATCTACATTCTCATTGCCGTCACCTTACTGGCAGTTTTGTGGAACCTGAGCGCCGCGCCTGCACCCAGCGATGAAATCTCCATCAGCCAGCTGGCCCAACAAATTAAAGCCAATACCGTAGCTGAGATCGACGTCGACAGCAGCGGGCAAGAAGTTATCGTCCACTACATCAATGAAGATACGCCGCCCGCCAAAGCCAACATCAGTGGGGTCAGTTCGCTGGAAGAAGTGCTGCAAAGCTACGGCATCACCGAAAGCGACTACGACGACGGCCAACCGATCATCGCCTACGCCAAACGCAGCCAGCTTGGCGGCTGGCTCAGCCTGATCGGCGTGTTTCTGCCGGCTATCTTGATGATCGCCTTCATCTACTTCATCTTCCGCCAGACCCAAGGATCCAATAACCAGGCCATGTCCTTTGGCAAAAGCCGCGCCCGCATGTTCACCGGCGATCATCCCTCTGTTACCTTCGCCGACGTCGCCGGCGCAGACGAAGCCAAAGAAGAACTGCGGGAAATCGTCGAATTTCTGCGCGAACCGGAAAAATTTGTCAACTTCGGCGCGCGCATCCCCAAAGGCGTGCTGCTGGTAGGCAGCCCCGGCACCGGCAAAACGCTGCTGGCCAAAGCCGTTTCCGGCGAGGCCGGCGTGCCGTTTTTCTCCATTGCCGGCTCTGAATTTGTGGAAATGTTTGTGGGCGTGGGCGCCAGCCGCGTGCGCGATTTGTTTGAACAGGCCAAGCGGCACAGCCCCTGCATCATATTTATCGACGAAATCGACGCCGTCGGCCGCCAGCGCGGCGCCGGTTTGGGCGGCTCTCACGACGAGCGCGAACAAACCCTCAACCAGATACTGGTGGAAATGGACGGTTTCGACACCGATACTCACGTCATCATTTTGGCAGCCACCAATCGTCCCGATATTCTTGATCCGGCCTTGATGCGGCCAGGCCGTTTTGACCGCCGCGTGGTTATCGACCGCCCAGATATGCGTGGACGTGAAGCCATTTTCAAAGTCCATCTGCGCGGCAAACCGATCGCCGGCAACGTCAACATTCAGCGTCTGGCTAAATCGACGCCCGGTTTTGTCGGGGCCGATATTGAAAACACCGTCAACGAGGCTGCTTTGCTGGCGGCGCGGCGGAATCGCAAAAACATTGGCATGGCCGAATTTCAGGAAGCGGTGGAACGGGTTCAGCTTGGCCCGGAACGCAAAAGCCGGGTGATCACGCCGGAGGAAAAGGAAATAATCGCCTACCATGAAGCCGGCCATGCCCTGGTAAGCCATTTTTTGCCGGCAGCACCGCCGCTGCGCAAAATTACCATCGTGCCGCGCGGCATGGGGCTAGGCCTGACCTGGTATATGGAAAATGACAATTTGCTGCCCAGTAAATCGCAGCTGAAAGCGCAAATTGCCAGCACCCTGGGCGGCCGGGTCGCCGAGGAAATTGTCTTTGGCGAAGTGACGGCTGGAGCCAGCAACGATTTGCAGCGTGTTACCCAAATCGCCCACATGATGATTACACAGTATGGCATGAGCGAAGACCTGGGTCTGCGCGTTTATGGGCAGAAGCAGGAGATGGTCTTTTTAGGCCGGGAAATCAGCGAGCAGCGGGATTATTCGGACGCGGTGGCGGAGTTAATTGATAATGAGGTGCGCGGTTTGATCGATCAGGAACATGCGGAGGCGCGGCGGATTTTGCTGGAGAATCGAGAGACGCTGGATCGGGTTGCCCGGGCGTTGATTGAGGCCGAAACGCTGGAGGCCGACGAGTTTGTCGCGATTATCGATGGGGTTGAACGGCCGTCTCCCCCCGAAGAAACCTCTCCCAAGTCAGCCGCTTTACCCGATAAAGAAGACGTACGGGATTGGAACAACCCAGCCCTGAACTTGCCGCCTGCGCCTTCACCGGCCTGAGCGGCCCGGCGGAAAACCAGACCAAACCTCGGAGATATGCTGTTCGGGCGTTCCCTTCGAGGTTTGTTGTTGTAAGCAGCTATGAAACCACTCGAACTTACATATCGACCGGCGGCCGTGGCCGATTTTGACCAATGTCTAGCCATCGACCACAGCTACCAGACCCAACGCATCTGGCAAATGGCCATCAACCAGAGCGCTGAGGCTATCGGCGTCCGGTTTCAGACCCTGCGTCTGCCCAAATCCACCACCATTCCCTACCCTTACGACACCGAAGAACTGCCCAAACGGTGGTGGGAAGCCCATTGGTTTCTCGTTGGCGAATACCAGGAAAAGATTCAGGCATACGTCACAGCGACCCTGGAAACGCTGCGCCCGGTTGTGTGGATCAACGATCTGGTCGTGGCTCCGCCTTTGCGCCGTCAGGGAAACGGGTCGCAGCTGGTGGCGGCAGCGGCGCAGTGGGCCAGGCAGGAGAACGGCCGTTTCCTCATGGCCGCCCTACCCACCAAAAACGATCCGGCCATCAGCTTCCTGCGCAAAAATGGGTTTTCGTTTTGCGGCTACAATGAAGCCCAATACCAACAACGCGACATCGACCTCTATTTCAGCGCAAAATTATAATGGATTCCATGATTGAAATATTGGCGCTCACCAATGACGTTTTGCAGGCCATCATCGTCATTTTTGGCTCGGCCGTCGTCCTGTTTAACCTGGGCCGCAGCCGCCGCATCCGGGTCATGCGCGCCTTCAGCGCCCTGGTCACCTTTGTGGTCATTGTGTATCTCACCGAACTGCTGGCCAGCCGCATCATTACCAACGAACTGGCCGCGAACTGGCTGCGCGTCGGCTGGATCGGCATTGCCATGGTTCCCGCCGCCCAATATCACCTGGCAGACGCCCTGTTAGAAATCACCGGCGCCCCGCGCCGCCGTTACCTGGTCATGTTCGGCTACCTGAGCGCCTTGCTCTTTTTGGGCCTGGTCTTCTGGACCGATCTCATCGTCTCCCAGCCGCTTTTCATCCCCCACGCGCCGCACCTGCACGCCGGACCGCTGTTCTGGCTGTTTGCCCTGCACTTCTGGCTGGTCACCGTAGCCAGCATCTACCGTGTCTGGCAGGCACGGCAGCGCTGCATCACCAGCACAACCAAACGGCGCATGACCATTACGCTGCTGGCGTTCCTGGCCGCCCCACTGGCCGTTTTCCCCTATCTAATTGTCAGTAACAGCGCCCAGGTGCCCACGACTATCTGGTTTTGGCTGGTAGCCATCACCGGTAACCTGGTTGTGGGGGTGATGTTTGCCATGTTGACGGCGAATCTGGTGTATTTCGGCTCCGCCTCGCCAGACCGGGTGGTGCGGGTGCGGCTGTTCAAATTCATGGCGCGAGTGCCGCTGGCAGGCACGATTGTGCTGTTTGTGTACGTGATCGTCAGCCGCAACAGCCCCATCCTGGGCATGCCGGCCGAAACGGCCCTGGGGTTTGCCCTGGTCGCCACCGTGATGCTGGTGGAATGGGCCATTCACGCGTATAAACGGCCGTTAGAGCGCCTGTTCCAACTCAACGACGAACCCGACGTGCGCCGCATTCAAGAATTGAGCGAACGCCTCCTGACCACGGCCGACATGCACCAATTCCTGGAAAGCATCCTGGCCGCCACCTGCGAAGCCTTGCGCACGCCCACAACGTTTGTCGCCGCCATCACGGCCGATGGTCCCAAGCTAGAAGCGGTGGTCGGTCCGCTGGCCGAACCGGAAGCGCAAGCCCTGTGGCAAGAGGCCGATTGGCGCGAACTGACCCATCCGGAAAATGAAAACGGCAATGGGGCCAAGCTGCAGACGCTGGATGATTTTTTCCTGTGGCAAAATTATTGGATACGGCCGTTATACAACCGCCAGCAAGACATGGTCATCGGCATCTTTGGCATCCGCGCTCGCGCCAGCCAGCCGAACCTGAGCGACGGCGAACAGCGCGTGCTGGACAAGTTGCTCGATCAGGCCGAAAACGCCCTGCAAGACCGAATTTTGCAGCAAGAGGTCTTTGCCGCCGTGGAAGGGCTGCTGCCCCAGATCACCGCCTTACAAGAACGCCGCCGAGCGGCCACCTTTGGCGGGCTGCCGGTGCTCACCGAGCCAGGCACAGCTACGGCCGTGCCCAGCGAAAGTGTCGTTAACGACCCGGACTTCAACACGATGGTCAAAGACGCCCTGAGCCATTATTGGGGCGGCCCTAAGCTGACCAAAAGCCCGCTGCTGGGCCTGCGCGTGGTGCAGCGCACGCTAGACGAATACGGCAACAATCCCTCCAGCGCCCTGCGCGCCATCCTGGCCGACGCCATCGAGCTGCAAAAACCGGAAGGCGAACGCAATCTCTCCACCACCGAGTGGATTTTGTACAACATTTTGGAGCTAAAATTTGTCCAGGGACGGCGGGTGCGCGACGTGGCGCGGCGGCTGGCTATGAGTGAAAGCGATCTGTATCGCAAGCAGCGCATCGCCATTGAAAATGTGGCCCAAACGGTGGCAACCATGGAAATGGTTGCATTGCAAGACGCAAACGCCAACCAGGACACCGCGCCAGACGCTGCGGAATCGGCTACGGCCGTGTCCTCCCCCGCCCAAGACCTGGAAACCGCCAGCTAGGCCATCCACCCCATTTCTACGAGAAACCACCATGACAACTTTCACTTACCAAGATCGTCAGCTCCATTGTGAAGGCGTGCCACTGGCCTCCATTGCCGCTGAAGTAGGAACCCCGGTTTACGTCTACAGCCAGGCGGCGCTCATACAGCGAGCGCAGGCTTATGTGACGGCCGTGCCGCCCGAACGCAGCCTGGTCTGTTACGCCGTCAAAGCCAACGGCAACCCCGCTTTGCTGCAAATCTTGCGCGCTGCCGGTCTGGGCGCCGACGTCACCAGCGGCGGCGAACTGTTCCTGGCGCAGCACGCCGGTATTGCTCCGGAAAAAATTATTTATTCTGGCGTGGGCAAAACGCGACCGGAGATTGAAACGGCCGTGCGCGCCCGCATCCGCGCGCTGCACGTGGAATCGGAGATGGAACTGCGGACCATCGAAAGCGTGGCCCAGGAACTCGGCACGGAAGTAGCCATCGGCGTGCGGGTCAACCCAGACATCAACGTCGACACCCACCCGTACATCAGCACCGGGCAGCACGCGCACAAATTCGGCGTGCCGCTGCCGGTGGCCATGCGCCTGCTGCGCCTGGCCGCCGACTCGCCCTATCTGCGCCCGGTAGGCCTGGCCAGCCACATCGGATCGCAAATCACCGACGTCGCCCCGTTTGGCGAAGCGGCGCGTTTTTTGGTGACGGCCGCGCAGCAGTTAGCAGAAACGGGCATTCGCCTGCGTTATCTCGACGTGGGCGGCGGCCTGGGCATCGACTATGAGCAGCACAATGCCCCGGCGATTGCCGATTGGGCCACGGCCGTTACCGCGCCCATCCTGGAAGCCGGCTATGACGTGGTGCTGGAACCGGGCCGCTCCATCATCGGGCCGACCGGAGCGCTGCTCACTCAGGTTGTCTACACGAAAAATCAGGGCGATAAGCATTTTACCATCGTCGATGCGGGCATGAACGACCTGATCCGCCCGACGCTGTATAGCGCCTACCACCCCATGCACCTCGTAAACCAGGCAACAGAAAACAGCGAACTGTTAACGACGAATGTGGTAGGACCAATTTGTGAAACGGGGGATTTTTTGGCGAAGGAACGGCCGTTGCCCCCCATGCAGCCAGCAGATGTGCTGGCTGTGCTCCAGGCCGGGGCCTATGGCTTTGCCATGAGCTCGAACTACAACGGCCGTGTCCGCCCCGCCGAGGTGCTGGTAACCGGCGACCAGTTCCGGGTGATTCGCCGCCGGCAGAGTTATGAGCATTTGCTGGATGGGTGTGCCTGAGACGGCCGTTTTTGTGTAAAATAAGTTAATCGAAACGTTGATTGTGAACTTGTAGAATAAACTAACGAGGTGGTATTATGTCAATCTGGCTTTTGGATAACAGTCTGCAAGTCAGCATTTACTACGACGAATGCGACTGCGAATATGATGACAACATTTGCGTCTCTATCGTCGAAGACTGCCCCGAAGAGGAAAAAATCTTCCGCCACGACGAGACAAATATCTACCTGACGCCGCAGCAGGCCATGCAGCTGATCCAGGCGCTTACGGCAGCCACCGCCGCCAGCAAATTACCGCAGCACGGCGACTGATAACAATCAACGGTTAACAATTAACAGTTAACCGTTAATTGTTAGCAGCTTACACGTTCGGATCTGCCTGACGCAGATAATCCCAGGTATAAATGCCGGTCCAGTGGCCGTCGCTCCACTGAAATTGCAGCGCATAGCTGCCTACCGCTTCCACACTTTCCAAATTCAAGCTATCATCGCGGGCGGTGCGCATCACGTCCAGATCGGGCGGCCCACCCATGTTATCGTGGCCGCCCTTGCATTCCACGCACGGGCACACGGCCCGCAGCCCGGCAAAAGACAGCCGGCTGATGACACCATCACTCCAGTTGATAATCAGCACGCGCTCCTTGCGGTCGGCAGTAACGCCGGTTGGTTTTACTTTTTCCATCAATAAATCCTTCAAGTTTCTCTGCTTACGCCAGTGCCGCCAGACGTTCGCTGACTTCAGCCTGGCTGGCTTGGAGTTGGGCCAGTTTGTCGCGCTCTTTTTGCACCACGGCCGTTGGCGCTTTCTCGGCAAACGGGCTGTTGAGCAAATTACTCAAGCGGTCTATTTGCTGCTCCAATTCGGCCAGCTCGCCGCTGAGGCGCTCCTTCTCTTTATCCAGGTCAACCATGCCGGCCAGAGGCAGGTAGCAGGTCACGTCACCCAGAGCCAGGGTGATGGCGGCGTCGGGCGCATCGGCCGTGGGCACAATTTGCAACTGGGCTTCGTCCAGCCGGGCCAGGAAGGCCAGGGCAGCATGTTGGGCGGAGAAAACGGCCGTTTTCTCGCCCGCCGCCACAATCGCCGCAATCTTTTTAGCCGGTTCCACTTTGTTATCGGACCGGGCAGCGCGAATTTCCCGCACCAGATCGCGCAGTCGCTCGTAATCGGCCGCCGCCTCAGGATATTCCCGGCCTGCTTTGGGCCATTCAGCGATGATCAGCGCCTCGGCCCAACCCTCATCCGGCCCAATTTCCAGGCCGGCGGCGACAAAGGCTTCCTTAATCTGCTGCCAGGTCTCCTCGGTGACGAAGGGAATGTAAGGATGCAGCAGCCGCAGGCTGTGATCTAGCACGCGCTGTAAAACGGACAGTGTCGTCCAGGCGCGCTCCCCGCCCTCATCCAACTGCACCTTAGCCGTCTCCACATACCAATCGGCAAAATCGCCCCAGAGAAAATCGTACACCTGACGTCCGGCTTCCCCGTACAGGTAATTGTCCATGAGACGATCGGTTTGCTTGATGATGTCGGCCAGACGGGTCAGAATCCACTTGTCGGCCGTGGTGTAATCGGGCTTGGCCGGTTTGTCGACGCGGCTGGCCTTAGTGAGACTGCGGGTGACAAACCGGGCCGCGTTCCAAATTTTATTGGCGAAGTTGCGGTTGCTGGCCACTTTGTCCAACGAAAGATTCAGGTCATTGCCGGGCGTACCGCCGGTCAACAAGGTAAAGCGCAGGGCGTCTGTGCCAAATTCGTTCATCACGTCCAGCGGATCGGTCACGTTGCCTTTGGTTTTGCTCATCTTCTGGCCGTGCTCGTCGCGCACCAGGCCGTGCAAGTACACGGTGTGGAAAGGCACGTCGTTGGTAAACAGCGTGGCCGACATCACCATACGCGCCACCCAGAAAAAGAGAATG
>ERZ795053.4220-NODE-4220-length-15702-cov-5.556784_pt1 | contig 15702 bp, 11 predicted proteins | sample MGYA00375137_ERZ795053 | MGnify/ENA primary metagenome ERZ795053 (study PRJEB30182, sample SAMN05720284) | activated sludge metagenome | isolation source: Anaerobic digester | place: Hong Kong | collected 2014-12-17 ...
GTAATCGCCTCGAACAGCCAGGACTCCTCGAAAAAGGAAGGGTATTCCGGATGGCGGACGAAAGGCAGGTGCGCGTGCAGGACGAGTGCGATGGAGCCCGTCGCCATCAGCTTTGTCCCTCCAGATCGCTGGCTTCTTCGCTCGCGAACAGCGCCGTCAGCACCGTCGGGTCGTTCGGCAGGATCCGGCGCAGGGCAAACGTGCCGTCGGGGCGTACGCGGATGTCCTTGCCGAACAGCTGGAGCGTGCGACCCGGCTGGACGCGGCCATGGATGTACAGCTCGGCTGTCACTTCGAGTTCGACATCATTGCCGCCTCGGCCGAGCACGAAGCTCGAAAGCGGCAGAATTTCCTCGAGCGCGAACGGCTGGGCGGCAGCCTCAGCAGTGGTCTCAGTCGCTATCTCAGTCGCCGTCTCGGTCGTTATCTCGGCGGCGCCGGATGCTGTCTCCGGCGCTAGGACGGGCTCCGGCGGTAAAAACGGTGCTGGCGCTGAAACCAGCTCCGGCGCTGAAAACGGCGCTGGCTGTGAAAATGGCTCGGGCTGGGCTGTCAGCGATTGTGCCGCAGACGCGGTTGCTGCCGACTCTATTGCCGCAAGCGTCGATACCGGGAGAGTCGTCACGGTTGGCGCAGCCGCAGTTGCAGCCGCTCGTTCGGGCGGTACCGCGACGGCGGCGCCTTGCAGCGGTGATGGACCAACCGGCGGCAGTGTGGCGACATTTGAGCGCGCAAACGCGATCAGCGTTCCGTCGCTGCGCTTGATTCCCAAGGTGGCCTGCCAACGCCGTGCAGCGGCTTCGATGTCGATGTAGCTGCGGCTCTGCAGGCCGGAGACGGCGACGTCAAAAGCGCGGCACTCAGGCTCAAGCTGGTCAACGGGTACTGTATCGACGTCTGTGGCTTCAAGGCGCAGTACCAGCGGCGCCGTGGCGCCGGCAGCGCCAAGCATGGCGCGGGAGTCCTGGACGAGGGCGAGGGGCAGGCTCCAAAAGGCGTGCAGGACGCGCGGATCAACGTCGATCAGGACCAACTCGGGGCCCTCGATCTGGCGCGGGAACCACGCCCGTACCTCGTCAGCGACCTGCTGCAGGAATTCAGGTGCAGGCGGCGCTTCGGCCGCGCGCGGCACGCCGGGCTCTCGACGATCGCCGTCCCCCCCGTCAGCGCCCGGGCTCCCGGCGCCTGATAGACGCGTCTCACCTGTGGCAGTGCTGTCCACGCCGACCGTCCCCTTGCCGATCGTGCGCGGACGGGTCACCGGCGCGCACGTCGTGCTTGTTGTCGGCACAGTCTATAGGCAAAGGGGCGCCGTGGCCAACCCGCGCTCTGGGGGAGTTCCCTGAAAAATGGTACCCCGGCGACGGCTTTCTCGCGGGTTGGCTGCCGCGGTAACCCTCCTTAGAAGATTCCCGCCACGGTACGTGTCATGCCTGTCTTCAAGTAGGGCAGGGCGTCGGCAAACTCCAGGTTGGCTTGGTTGGCCGAACTCATGACGCGGGTCTGGTAGCGCTTCATATTGGTGGTCTCATCCGCGGTGACGTTGCGGGTACCGCTCCGTCCCTGCGTCAGCTGCTGCTGAGTGTGCTCGCGGACGGCCACCTTGGAGCGTTCGGAAACCTGGACGTCGGTGATGATGGCGTAGGTCGTATCTTTGACCACGGCGTCGGCCACCGTCGCTACGGCACCGCCGACCACGCCGCCAATGAGGCCACCGGTCCAACTGCGCGAGGCCGCACCGCCAATTGCCGCGCCCGCTGCAGACGAGCCCCATACGCTACCGTAGCCACCGTGGAAAGCGGCCTCGGCCGCGCTCGGATCCATCTTGCCGACCTGCAGCACATTGACTTGCAACCAATAGTTGGCGCGCTCAGGATCATCGATCACCTGGTACCCTTTGCTCTCGATGGCGTTACGAACCTCCGGGGCCAAGTCGAGCTCAGTGTAATCGGAACTGTTGCGCACTTGAACGTAAATGGTTCGCTGGGCCGGCCCGACGGGATCGAGGAAGATGGTGTCGGTCATCTTGTTCTGAACGTCGAGATCGCGTTTCGCAATTGCGGTGTGCGTTGCAGCACATCCGGCAACGCTGAGCGCAGTAACCAGCACGGCGACGGGGAGGAATTGACGCATGCGTGAGTCCCTGATTTACAGAACCATGAAGTTCTACATCTATAGCAGGTAAAATAACACCCCGCAAGCCGGCTGATCTTTGCATCGCCTGAAGGCGCCCGCTTGCGGATCGGCTGGCGCCCGAAACAGTGCCGCCGGCCGCGCTTTCACCATTGCGCCCGAGGGTTCAAGCGCGCTAGCGTTCTGTTGCGGGTGCGAACTGACAAACAAGGGCGAGGGGAGGCAAGCGATGCGGGACATCTTCCATGCACTGGTGCTCAACATGCATCAGCCACCCAGCAATCTGGACGATCTGCTTGCGACCAACGCATGGGAAGCGAAGGAGATCCTGTTCGCTTACGACCGCATGCCGCGCATGCTGTGGGGGTACGAGGATGTCGCGCGGGTTCACTTGTCCATGTCCGGCACACTCCTGGAAACCCTCTCGCATCCAGACTTCCAGAAGCGGGTATACGGCATTGTCGACTGCGGAACGATGCTGTGGTTCCTGCAGAACCAGCGCATTTTTGATATTCTCGGCACCGGCTACTACCATCCCGTGTTCGCGCTGACCCCGGAAGCCGATTGGGATGAGCAGATCGGCCGCTGGCAGGCGATCGGCCGACACATCTTCTGGCGCTCACATTTCGCAGGCTTCTGGCCGCCGGAGATGGCGTTCGATGAGCGGATGATCCCGCACTTGAAGAAGGCCGGCTATCGGTACGTCTTCGTCGATTCCGAATACGTTCGCCCCATCGAGTCAATGAGTTGGCAGGAGCTGCGGTACCGGCCGCACATCTGCGAATACGGTGGCGCAGAGATTGTCGTTGTCGTGCGCGACCGCGAGTTGTCGGCGGCGCAGCTCTCGGGCATGGACTACGGCTGGTTCTACCACGAATTGCACGAGCGGACGAAGTTTTGCGACTTCCCGCCGCTGGTCACGACCGCGACCGATGGCGATAACGGCGGCTGGTTCCGCAACGTCAATCCGAAGGCCAACTTCTGGAGCTATTTCTACACCGCCGCGCTCGACGATATCCGCGCCGGCCACTCATCCCTGCGGCCGATTTTCATCACCGAATACCTCGATCGTTTCGGCGCCCATGGCCGGGTCCGGATCGAACGCGGTGCCTGGGACACCGGCGACCACCATGGCTGGGACTTCACCCAATGGCAGGGCGGCGAGGCGCAGCGCGATACGATGGCGCGCGTGCAAGAGGTCAGCGCCGATTTTCATCGCCTGGCGGCCGCGGCGTCCCGGTTCAAGGACACCGATCCTGAGGTCAGCCGACTGCTCGACACCGCGCACTGGCACCTGCTGCGTGCGGAGACGAGCTGCAATTTCTTCTGGGGCGATGCGTGGTTGTACAAGACGCACAAGGATCTGGACGACGCCGCCTGGCATCTCGGCGAGGCGCGGCCGTTCCTGAAAGATGCCCTGGTGGAGGCATCGGTGCCGGCCGAAGAGGCAGTCGCTCCGTCGCTGCCGTCGGCCGAGGCCGCCGGTGTTGAAACTACCGCCGGTGTAGATACTAAGGAACCGCCCCCGGCGTGATCAGAGATCGCGCCGCTGCGCCCACTTGCCGCGAACTTTGCCGCCGCGCCTACTTGCAGCGAACCTGTTCATAGACATTGAGGTAGTGGGTGCCTGACTGCGCCCAGGAATAATCCATCGCCATCGCGTTGGTGACGAGGCGGCGGAACTCCTTCGGGTAGTTGTACCAGAGGCCGATCGAGCGGCTAAGCGCCGACTCAATCGCGGGAAAGTCGGCATCGTGGAAGACATAGCCGCAGCGGAGTTCCGGCGGCTTGTCCGAATGATCGCGGTCGAACACGGTGTCAACCAGGCCGCCGACGGCGCGCACGACCGGCACGCTGCCGTACCGCATGGCCAGCATCTGCGTTAAGCCGCATGGCTCGAACAAACTCGGCACGATCATCAGGTCGGAGCCGGCGTAGATCAGGTGCGCGAGTTGTTCGTTGAAGCCGATCTCCAGGTGGCAATCGGCGTTCTCGTTCAAATAGTGCTTCAAGTGCCAGAAGTGATTGTTGATGCCGCGGTCGCCACCGGTGCCGAGCAACACGAACTGCGCCCCCTTCTCCAGCGCATGGAACAGCGCGTGCTGGATGAGATGGACACCTTTCTGCGCATCGAGGCGGCCAACGTAGGCGACGATCGGCTTGAACTCCTTGCGCAGCCACAGCCGCTCACGCAGCGCGTCCTTGTTGGCGTACTTGCCTTCGACGTTCCAGACGTTGAAGTGCGACGGGATGAAACGATCGGTTTCCGGGTTCCAGAGGTCGTAATCGACGCCGTTCAAAATGCCGCCGAACTTGTAGTGATGGATCGCGAGCGTCTGGCCGAGCCCATAGCCCTGATCGGTAAAGCGCGCCTCCCAGGAGTGGTGTGGTGAGACGGTGACCACGTAGTTCGAGTAAACAATGCCGCCCTTCATGAGGTTGATGGCGGTGTGATTGAAGTTGTCCAGGAGCCGGTCGTAATGGAAAAAGTATTCTGGCCGGCACAGGCCGGTTCCCCACAGCACGGCCTCGCCGGTCACGCCCTGGTGCTTGAAGTTGTGAATCGTGTAGACGACGCGCTGCCGATCCATGCCGAGGCGCGCGTAGATTTCGTACAGGAGCACCGGCACTAGGCCCGTCTGCCAGTCATGGCAGTGAATGATATCGGGGCGCTTGTCGAACTTCAGCATGAACTCCATGGTCGCCTTGCTAAAGAAAGCAAAGCGCATCGGGTCGTCATGGAAACCGTAGAAAGAACCGCGCTGGAAGAAGTTATCCTGCGAATGCGGCTCGATGAAGAAGCACTTGCGGCCGTGGACGAAGCCAAACCAGACTGAGCAGTTGACCGAGGATCCGTGCCAGGGAACGCTGAGATTATCGGCGATCTTATGCAGACCCCAGATCTCGTCGTACCACATGCAGTCATACTTGGGCAGGACGATCTCGACGGCGTGCCCGCGTATCTCAAGCTCGCGACTAAGACCGAAAACCACATCAGCGAGGCCGCCAACCTTGGCAACCGGCGCGAGCTCAGAGGAAACCATGACAATGAACATGAGAAACCGTGTCTTGACGTGGTTAGGCGTTAATTTCCGCCGAGGGGCAGGGGGAACCCTGTTCCCCGGCAACCGTTGCAAGAGCCGTCCTCGCGCCGCCGCAGCCCGTTTACGAAGGCGCTCGCCTGAACCTGCACCGATGTTGCTGCAGTGCACCCAGACGATCGACGTTCATAACCTTTTTGGCGACGCGAGAAAAGCTCTGTTGCGAAATGCACACGCGGACGTTGGGGCGGGGCGCAATGCAGGCGCCCCGCCCGTTCCGCGGTGGCAACGCGCCCGCTTTAGGCCTTGCGGTTGGGTTTCGCCGCTGTCGCCGTGACGTCGACGGCCTGCACCTTCCAGATGTCGCGCGCATATTCGGCGATCGTTCGATCAGAGCTGAAGCGGCCGGTGCGGGCGATGTTGAGAAGCGCCATGCGGCTCCAACTCTGCTGGTCGCGGTAGGCTCGGTCGACGCGCTCCTGTGCCGTCATGAAGCTGCGCAGGTCGGCGAGGTTCATGTAATAGTCGCCGTGCTCCAAGAGATTGGCGACGATGGGGCGAAACACGCCGGGCTCGGTCAGGCTGAAGAAGTCGTTGCGGATCAGGTCGATCGCGCGGCGGATATCGTCATCCTGCTCATAGATGCGATAGGCATTGTAACTCGGCCGCGACTGCTCGACCTCTTCGGCGGTCAGGCCGAAGATGAAGATGTTGTCGTCGCCAACTTCTTCCTTGATCTCGATATTGGCGCCATCGAGCGTCCCGATCGTGAGCGCGCCGTTCATGGCGAACTTCATGTTGCCGGTGCCCGACGCTTCCATCCCGGCGGTCGAGATCTGCACGCTGACGTCCGCCGCCGGCATGATCTTTTCCGCCAGCGACACCCGATAATCGGGGATGAAAACGACCTTGATGCGGCCGTTGATCGCGGGATCGTAGTTGATGACGCCGGCGATCTGGTGGATGAGCTTGATGATCAGTTTCGCCATCTGGTAGGCGGGCGCCGCCTTGCCGCCGAAGATGAACGTCTGCGGCACGACGTCGAGCGACGGATCCCGCTTCAGGCGCTCATAGAGCGAAACGATGTACAGGCACTGCAGCAGCTGGCGCTTGTACTCGTGGATTCGCTTGACCTGAACCTGGAAAACCGAATCGGGCGAGACGTCGATGTCGAGCTCGTTCTTGATGAAATCCGCCAGCGCAGCCTTGTTCGCCTGCTTGATGGTGTGGATCTGTTTGCAGAATGCGGGATCGTCGGCAAACGCCTCGAGCTTGCGCAGCTGGTCGAGGTCAGTGATCCAGCCGTCGCCGATCTTTTCGCGGATCAGCGATGAGAGTTTCGGATTCGCTTTCAACAGCCAGCGCCGTGGGGTGACGCCGTTGGTCTTGTTGTTGAATCGCTCCGGATAGAGGTCCGAGAAGTCGCGCATCAGGCCTTCGCGCAACAAGCGGCTGTGGATCTCGGCAACGCCATTGGTCGACCGGCTGCCGACAACGGCCAGATGCGCCATCCGCACCGCCTTCTCCGGCTCCTCCTGGATCAGGCTCATCCGCCGCAGGCGGTCGAGATCGGTCGGGTAGCGCGTCGCCACCTTGCGGATGAAGCGGCTGTTAATCTCGTAGATGATCTGCAGGTGGCGCGGCAGCAGCCGCTCGAACATGCTGACCGGCCATTTCTCGAGCGCTTCCGGCAACAACGTGTGGTTGGTATAGCCGGTCGAATTCTGTGTCAGCTCCCACGCCATATCCCAGTCGAGATCCTCCTTGTCCATCAACAACCGCATCAGCTCCGCGACCGCGAGCGCCGGATGCGTGTCATTCATGTGAATGAAGACCTTATCGGGGAAGGAGAGCCAGTTGTCGTTGTCGGTCTTGAAGCGGCGGATGATGTCCTGCACCGAGCACGAGACGAAGAAGTACTGCTGGCGCAGTCGCAGCTCACGGCCCGCATAGACGGAGTCGTTCGGATACAAGACCTTGGTCAGGTTCTCCGCCATCACCTTGTCTTCGACCGCTTCGACATAGGAACCGCGGCTGAAGTCGGTGAAATGGAACTCATCTGCGGCGCGCGCTGACCACAGCCGTAGGTTATTCACGTTGTAGGCGCCGTAGCCGACAATCGGGGTATCAAAGGCCATGCCGACGATCGGCCGCGTGCCGACCCAGTTCCAGTGTGTGACGCCGTTGACCGTGCGCGGCTCGGCGCGCCCCTCGAAGTTGACGATGAAGGACAGCTCCGGGTGCGGCACCTCCCACGGGTTGCCGAAGCGCAGCCAGTTGTCCGGCTCCTCGATCTGGTAGCCGTTCTCGATGTACTGCTTGAATACGCCGTAGTCGTAGCGAATGCCGTAGCCGATGCCCGGCAGGCGCAAGGTCGCCATTGAATCAAGGAAGCAGGCGGCGAGTCGTCCGAGGCCGCCATTGCCAAGCGCAGCGTCGACCTCGACGTCGCGCAACTGATCCCAGTCAAGGCCAAGGCGGCGCATCGCCTCGCGGCATTTGTCCTCAAGCAGCAGATTGATGACGTTGTTGCCCATCGCACGACCAATCAAGAACTCAAGCGAAAGATAGCAAATCCGCTTGACCTTCTCGCGATGGTAAGCCTGCTGCGTATGAATCCAGCGACCAACCAGGCGGTCGCGCACTGCCAGCGCCAGCGCCTGGTAACGATCCTGATCAGTAGCTGAGTATTCGTCCTTTGCAAGCGTGCATGTCAGGTGAAAATAGAAGCTCTTGACCAAGTCGTCGACGTCCATGCCAATTTGATCGGCAACCAGGACTGCCGAGTCCTTTGCATCGGGCGCCGACTTGGCCGTTGCCTCCGCTTTTGCCATAGAAACTCTCCCTGTTTTGGTTTAACATCGAAAACGTTTATTGAGCGAACACCAGCCGGACTCGCCTGAATTGCGCAACTCCTCCCTCGGGCGGTGCGCGCAACACACGTGCGCGCCCGTTGACCGCGACCACGCGCCTCCTTGGCATCCGACCACCATAGCCGCAAACATGGATCGGCTCAAAGAGTCGGTTTATGCGGCTGGGACCAGCCGTATGGGCCATGGCACGGCTCGGCACGCATACTTCGGGCCAACGGTCTTCACAACCAGCGCGCTTCCGGGCTAAAAGCAGACGGCTGTCGTGCGGGCCTTAGCTGGCGGGATGCCTTAGGCACCGCGGCCGGAGGTGTCGTCGGACGTACGGCTGTCAGTGCGGCCGTCTTGGCTCGCCTTGTTCTGTCCTGGCGCCGACCGGTGGCGACCGCGGTCGAAAGATAACCGAGATTAGGGTGCGATTGATTGCGATTAAGGGACGATCAGGCGGAGGGGCAGGCAACAAGGCGGACACAAAGGCAGGTGCTGAAGCGAGCACGAGCAGCGCCAGCAAGAGTCCGGCCGGACCGGCCACTGCCGCCGGTAACGCGGTGTCCTCGCCGGCGCCAGCAGCGCTTGCGCCAGTGGCTCCGGCGCCAGCCGTTTCGGCGTCAACGGTGCCGGCCTCACCGGCGGTTGCCGCGCCGAAAGTGGCTGCGCCTTCGTCGAGCGCGCCCGCGATGAAGGCTCCGCCTGCGCCCGCTTCGACTAGCCCCAAGCCCGAATCGAAGCCTGCACCCGCGGCCGAAGCCACACCCGGGCCCAAGCCTGAAGCCAAGCCTGTGGCACCTGCACCGGCGCCGCGGGTCGAAGCGGCCGGCCCGGCCAAGGCGGCGCCACAGGCCGCGCAGAAACCGCTTCCTGCCGCCTCACCGGCTCAGGCGGTGACGCCGCCAGCTCCTGCTGCGAAGGCAGCACCAGTGCCGACCCAGCCTGCGCCATCGGCCCCACCTGCATCATCGTCCCCGGCGGTGACGCCGCCAGCTCCTGCTGCAAAGGCAGCACCAGCGCCTGCTGCGACCACAGCGCCGGCTCCTGCTGCAAAGGCAGCACCAGCGCCGGCTCCGTCGGCGCCGGCGTCGGCTGCACCGGCATCGGCTGCACCTGCATCGGCTGCACCGGCCGCGCCCAAGCTGCCGCCTTTGTCGCCGGCTGAATTGGCGCCCGACGGCGACGTCGGCGCCATCCTTTCCGCCGACCATCGCGACCCGTTCGCCTTCCTCGGTTTGCACAGCGTTCAGCCCAGCGGCCGGCTTGTGCTGCGCGCCTTTCTGCCGCAGGCAAAGAGCGTTGCGGTCGTGGATCGGGCAACCGGCGAGGTGGTGGCCACGCTTGAGCGGGTGCGCGAGGAAGGGCTGTTCGCCGCAGCCATCGATCGCCGTTCGGCACCCTTCGCCTATCGTCTGCGCCTTGAGACCGCGAACGGCCGCATCGACATCGACGATCCCTACCGCTTCCCGCCGGTTCTGTCAGATGAGGACGTCCAGCTTCTGGCCGAGGGCGATCATTTCCGCAGCTACGACCTGCTCGGCGCTCACCCCCTGACGCTCGATGGTGTTGCCGGCCTCGCCTTCGCCGTCTGGGCACCGAACGCGGTGCGGGTCAGCGTGATCGCCAGCTTCAACGATTGGGACGGCCGCCGGCATGGCATGCGGCTCCGGCATGACTGCGGCGTTTGGGAGATCTTCATCCCCGGTGTTGGTGCGGGCGAGCTCTACAAGTACGAGATCAAGACCCCGACCGGCGTCCGCCTGCCCGACAAGTGCGACCCGTATGCCTTTTTCGTCGAGCCGTCACCGGGATCGGCGGCGATTGCCTGCGATCTCAGCCGCCATGCCTGGCGTGACAGGGAGTGGATGCAAAAGCGCAGCATGGAGGATCCGCGCCGGCGCCCGATCTCCGTGTACCAGCTGCATATCGGCTCCTGGCGGCGCAGACCCGAGGAAGGCAACCGGCCGTTCACCTATCGTGAGCTGGCCGACGAGCTGGTGGGCTACCTCGACTACATGGCCTTCACGCATGTCGAACTGCTGCCCATCAACGAGTTCGATTTCGATGCCTCGCTCGGCTTCCAGCCGTTCGTTCCCTATGCCCCGACCAGCCGTTGGGGCACGCCGGCCGACCTCCAATATTTTGTCGACCGCTGCCACCAGGTCGGCATCGGCGTCATTCTCGACTGGGTCCCGAACCACTTCTCGGACGATCCACACGGCCTGCGCAGCTTCGATGGCACGCACCTCTACGAGCACCCGGATCCGCAGCGCCGCAAGCATCCGGCGACCAACACGCTCAACTACGATTACGGCCGGCGGGAGGTCAGCAACTACCTGATCAGCAATGCGCTGTTCTGGATGGAGCATTATCACATCGACGGTCTGTGCGTGTCGTCGCTGCCGGCGATGCTTTATCTTGATTACGGCCGCCATCGCGGCGAGTGGACCGCCAACCGGTTCGGCGGTCACGAAAACCTGGAAGCGGTCGATTTCCTGCGCCGGCTGAACGAGAAGGCGTACGAGCGCTACAAGGGCATCTTCACGATCGGCGAGGACAACTCGGGCTGGCAGCGGCTGTCACACCCGACCTTCCTGGGCGGCCTTGGCTTCGGCTTCCGCTGGAACCTGGACTGGAAGCGCGATACGCTCCGCTACATGTCGCGCAACCCCGTTCACCGGAAGTACTACCACGACGAACTGATCCACGGCGCCACCAAGGTGTTCGACGAGAACGCCATCCTCCCGCTATCCTACACCGATGTCGCCTACGGCCGCGGCTCGATGCTGCACAAGATGCCGGGCGACCGTTGGCAACGGTTCGCCAATCTCCGCGCCTACTACGGCTTTTTCTATGGCCATCCCGGCAAGAAGCTCTTGTTCATGGGCGACGAGTTCGCTCAGGAACGCGAATGGAATTCTGACATCAGCCTCGACTGGCACGTCGCCGGCGAGCCCCTGCATGGTGGCATTCAGAACCTGGTGCGCGATCTCAACAACCTGTACCGGTCGGCGAAGGCGCTCCATGAGCTCGACTGCGAGGCGGACGGGTTCTCCTGGATCGATTGCAACGATGCCGATCAAGGCGTGGTGTCGTTTGTGCGCCAATCCCGCGACGGAAGTGGTACCGTCGTCGTCGTCGCCCACTTCACGCCGGTGGCGCGGCGAAACTATCGCGTTGGCGTGCCGGTGCCGGGCTTCTACGCCGAACGCGTCAATACCGACTCCGAGAAGTACGGCGGTGCCAACATCGGCAATGAGGGCGGCGTGACGACGGTCGACGAGCCGATGCATGGCCGCCCGTACGCGCTGTCGCTGACGTTGCCGCCGTTGGCGACCGTGATCCTCGAGCACGTCGGCGAACGGCCGTAGCGCTGGCACGGGACGAATCAAAGGCGGCTCCGACCGGCTGCACATAAAGAGAGAGCCTTGGCTGGCGAAACGCGCTAAACTGCCGGCAACAAGCGGGCCGCCCAATGAGCGCGGCGCCGGCCTGGGGCTGGCGCCGGAACGAGAGCGCCCGTCAGGCTGGGAGGAGTAGGATGCACGAACTCTCGCTATGCGAGAGCCTGCTCGGCGTCCTTTCGAGTGAAGCGCAGGCGCGTCACTTCAGGCGCGTCAAGGCCGTGCGGCTGGAGCTCGGCGCCTTTTCGTGTGTCGCGCCAGACGCGCTTGATTTCTGCTTTACCGTCGTCACCCGCGGCACGCTGGCGGAAAATGCCCGGCTCGATGTCGTGCGCCTCACCGGTCAGGCGTGGTGCCTCAACTGCGGCGAAACCGTCTGCATCGCCGAGCGCTATGCACCGTGCCCGCAGTGCGGCACCTACGAACTGCAAATCAGCGGCGGCGACGAGATGCGGGTTACTGAACTCGAGGTGGAGTGATGTGTACGGTCTGCGGATGCGGCATCGGACCGGATCGAGCTGCGACAAGAGAGGCGGGTGGGGCCGCGGAACCGGCAGCCGCAGCGGCCGATGCCCACCGCCACCCGCATCCGCACGGCCATGGGCACGACCATGGCCACTCGCATGCGAACGACCACCACCATTCGCACGGCCACGCGCACGGCCACGTTCATCCCCATCAGCCGGCAGCGGGCGAGACGCTCGACTATTCCCAAGCCCCGGTTGGACTCGCGGAAGTGAAGGGCGGCGCCGGCCGCCTGATCCGGCTTGAGCGCGACCTGCTGGAAGCGAACAGCCGGCTCGCTGCCGCGAACCGCCAAGCGTTCAAGCGCCGCAACATCTTTGCCCTCAACCTCGTTTCCTCGCCGGGGTCGGGCAAGACGACGCTGCTCGTCAAGACCATCTTGGACCTGCGCGGGCAGCGGCCGCTGGCGGTGATCGAAGGCGACCAGCAGACGAGCATGGATGCCGAGCGGATCCGCGCCACCGGCGTGCGCGCGCTCCAGATCAACACCGGCGCGATGTGCCACCTCGACGCGCGCATGATCGGCGATGCCTATCAGCGGCTTTCACCGGCTGAGAATTCGCTGCTGTTCATTGAGAACGTTGGCAATCTCGTCTGCCCCGCAGGCTTCGATCTGGGCGAGGCGCACAAGGTGGTGCTGCTGTCGGTCACCGAGGGCGAAGAAAAGCCGCTCAAGTACCCGGCCATGTTCTACTCCGCCGATCTCCTGCTGCTGACCAAGGTCGACCTGCTGGCCCACGTTGCCTTCGACGTCGAGCGCTGCCTCACCTACGCGCGCCAGGTCAATCCGGGGATCGACGCGATTGCCGTCTCGGCGACCCGCGGCGACGGCTTAGCCGAGTGGTACCAATGGCTTGAGCGGCGGCATGCCTGGTTTGCGCTGCGCACCATCCCGGCGACCCTGCCCGGTGTCTAGCGCCATCGCGATGGCGTGCGCAGCGCCGCTGTCCGACACCATCGCGGCCGTGATCGCCCTGCCGCGGCCGGTGCCGCCGGTCCTGGGCGTCGGCGCTTTTCTCAAGAACACGCTGTGCCTGGCGGACGGCTCCCAAGCGCTCGTGACCGCCGACTTCGGCGATCTGGCGACCGTGCCGGCGGTGCTCGCGTTCGAGGCCGCAGCCGAAGCGCTGTTGGCGCGGAGCCGCGCGCAGGTCACACAAGTTGCCCACGACCTGCATCCGAACTTCCATTCCACCCGCTACGCCGTCGCCCTGGCCGAGCGGCTCGGCGTCGAGGCCACCGCCGTTCAGCATCACCACGCCCACGTGGCGGCGGTGATGGCCGAGCATGGTTGCGAGACGCCGGTGCTGGGCTTGAGCCTCGACGGCTTCGGCCTCGGCCCCGATCGCGATTCCTGGGGCGGCGAGCTGTTGCGCGTCGATGCCGCTGGCTGCCGGCGCCTGGGTCACTTGGCCCTGTTGCCGCAGCCGGGCGGCGACCGGGCGGCGCGGGAACCGTGGCGGATGGGGGCGGCGGTCCTGCACGCCCTGGGGCGGAGTGCGGAAATCAGCGCCCGCTACGAGGCTCTGCCGGGTGCCGGCGTCGTCGCCCAGATGCTGGCACGCAGCGTCAATTGCCCGCCGACGTCGAGCTGCGGGCGGCTGTTCGATGCCGCCTGTGGGCTCTTGGGCATTAAGCTTATTGCTGCCTTTGAGGGGGAGGCGCCGATGGCACTCGAACGGCTGGTGCGCAGGCCTCGGGTGGAGCCTTCCGGCTGGCGGTTGGCCGACGGGGTGCTCGACTTCAAGCCACTGTTGGCGCGGCTGGTCGATCTGCCGGCTGAGGACGGCGCCGACATTTTTCACGGCACACTGGTAGGCGGGATGGCGGCATGGGTGGCCGAGGCAGCCGCGGCGACCGGCATTCGTCGCGTCGTACTTTCCGGCGGCTGCTTCTTCAACCGCGTCCTAACCGAAGGATTAGGTGCTGCGCTCCGCGAGCATGACATCGAAGCTCTGCGACCAATTCAACTGTCGCCGGGCGACGGTGCGATCAGCCTCGGCCAGGCGTGGGTGGCTGCGATGGCAAAAGGATAGCGGTATGTGTCTTGCGGTACCGGCACGGATCACGGCGTTGCTGGATGACGGCCTCGCGCGGGCGGAAGTCGGCGGCATTACCAAGGTCGTCAATCTCTGCCTCGTCGATGACGTCAAGGTCGGCGACTATGTCATCCTTCACGTCGGCTTCGCGCTCTCGCGGCTGGAGCCGGAGGAGGCGCAAGCGACGCTCGCCCTGTTCGCGGAGGCCGGAATGCTCGATCCGGCTGAGGCGGAGGAAGCCGTGCCGTGAGCACCGTCCGCTTCATCGATGAGTTCCGCGACCGTACGCTGGCTGCCCGCCTCGCCGAGGGGATTGCCGCTGCCGCCCATACCGACCGCACCTACCAACTGATGGAGTTCTGCGGCGGCCACACCCACGCCATCTTTCGCTATGGCGTTCAGGACCTTTTGCCCGCCAACGTGAAGATGGTGCACGGGCCGGGCTGCCCGGTCTGTGTGCTGCCGATGGGCCGCATCGACCACGCGCTGCAACTCGCGCGCGAGCACGGCGTCATCCTCCTGACCTACGGCGATCTGATGCGCGTGCCGGGGCCGGAGCGGATGACGCTCCTGAAGGCCAAGGCCGAGGGCGCGGATGTGCGCATGGTTTACTCTGCCATGGATGCACTCGCCTGCGCGCGCGCCAATCCCGGCCGCGAGGTGGTGTTCTTCGCGATCGGCTTCGAGACGACCACGCCGCCGACGGCGATTGTGCTCAAGCAGGCGAAGGCAGAGGCCTTGAGCAACTTCAGTGTCCACTGCAATCACGTGCTCACCCCACCTGCGATCACGAGCATCCTGGCAAGTGCGTCCGACCAGGCAGCAACCGAGGCGCCACGGCTCGATGGTTTTGTCGGCCCGGCGCACGTGAGCGCGGTGATCGGCTATCGGCCGTTCGAGGCATTCGTGCGCGACCACGGCCGTCCGGTGGTGATCGCCGGCTTCGAGCCGTTGGACGTCATGCAGGCAATCTTGATGCTGGTCCGCCAGCTCAATGACGGCCGCTGCGAGGTCGAGAACGAGTACACCCGCGTCGTCACCCGCGATGGCAACGTCAAGGCGCAGGCGTTGATGGCCGACGTGTTCGAGCTGCGCGACAGCTTCGAGTGGCGGGGCCTGGGATGGCTCGATCGCAGCGCGCTCAAGATCCGCGCCCCTTACGCCGCGTTCGATGCCGAGAAGCGCTTCGTCCTCAAGACCGCCGCGATTGCCGACAATAAGGCGTGCGAGTGTGGGGCGGTGTTGCGCGGCATCCGCGAACCGGTCGAGTGCAAGCTGTTTGCGACCGTCTGCACGCCGGAGAATCCGATCGGCTCGTGTATGGTCTCCTCCGAAGGGGCTTGCGCGGCCTACTACACGTTCGGCCGTGCCCGTCCCGCCATGGCCCCTGCCTTGGCCGACGCGAGCTAGGGCGATGAGCGACGAGCGCAGGCGGATGGCAGGCGGGCTTGACTACCGGCACGGGCGCATCGAGCTCTGGCACGGCTCCGGCGGTCGCGCCATGGCGCAGTTGATCGAGGAACTGTTCGAGACCAGCTTCGACAATCCGTTTCTCGCCCGCCGCAACGATCAGGCCTGCTTCGAGGTCAGCGCCGGCCGCCTCGTCATGACCACCGACGGCTTCGTCATCGCGCCGCTGTTCTTCCCTGGCGGCGACATCGGCTGCTTGGCCGTGCATGGAACGATCAACGACATCGCCATG
>ERZ795053.4221-NODE-4221-length-15696-cov-4.435842_pt1 | contig 15696 bp, 12 predicted proteins | sample MGYA00375137_ERZ795053 | MGnify/ENA primary metagenome ERZ795053 (study PRJEB30182, sample SAMN05720284) | activated sludge metagenome | isolation source: Anaerobic digester | place: Hong Kong | collected 2014-12-17 ...
ACCCTCATTTCCGCAACTACCTTCAACGGGGCACATACCCGTATCTCCTCGAAGATGAAGAAGCTGTTCATCACAGAATAAAACAACTGGTCAGGACCATTGTAGAAGTAGACATGGCAGAAATCCAGGGGCTGGATATTCGAAATGCTCGCAAACTCCTTCAATTGATATATATCATTGCCCAACAAGTGCCATTTAAACCAAATTTAAGTTCGCTCTCCGAACGGACAAATATTCATCGCAACTCGCTCAACCCATATCTTCATTACCTGGAACAGGCGCAGCTTCTTCGCTTGATACACCCAGCCGGAAATAGTGTCGCCACACTGCAAAAGCCTGAAAAGATCTATTTGCAGAATACCACATTATTGAATGCGTTAGCCTCCTCAAACGTCAATGCGGGTACCATTCGAGAAACTTTTTTCCTCGATCAATTAACCGTACATCATCTGGTCAATATTCCGAAACACGGAGATTTTATAGTGGATCAAACATATACTTTTGAGATAGGAGGTAAACGTAAAAACAAAACTCAGATTAAGGATATCCCACAATCCTATAACGTCCGTGATGATCAGGATATTCCAATCGGAAATAGTCTCCCACTCTGGTATTTTGGGTTGTTGTATTAATTCAATAACAACGACCTTCCTGGAATTCCCGCTTCAACATTTCGCCTATACCCATCAACGAATAACCGAATCAATCCTCCAAAGAACCATTCATTTCACGCCTTCGCGTTTCAATCGAATTACCCTTCCTTCCGGATCATCCAGCACTGGTGGATCTTCTTGTTCCGAAAATCCTGCGGAATGGTCTGGCCGGTGATGTTCTTCACCTGGATACCCCCTGGCAAGCGGTCTTCTTCCAGCTTGAACCGTCGATGATTGGTACTGAAGATCAGGGTGCCACCCCGGGCCAGTCGCATCACACAGGCCTCGATCAGGCCGATATGATCCCGCTGGACATCCAGCACGGCCCGCATCATCTTGGAATTGGAAAAGGTGGGTGGGTCCATCACGATGAGGTCCCATTGATCCTGTGGTTTGACCCTCAGCCACTCCAGTACATCCACTCGCTGGAAGACGTGTGCATCACTGGAAAGACCGTTGGCCTCCAGGTTCCGCTGGGCCCATTCCAGGTAGGTATTGGACAGATCGAGCGTCAGTGAAGACCTGGCCCCTCCGGCTGCGGCATAGACCGTAAAACTCCCCGTGTAGGCAAAGAGGTTGAGAAATCGCTTGCCCAGGGCCATGTCCCGCACCATGGCCCGGGTCTGCCGATGGTCGAGGAAAAGTCCCGTATCCAGATAGTCGCGCAGGTTGACCAGGAAGGTCAGTCCCCCTTCTTGCACCGGGATCTCCATGCCGGTGGCAGCTTGCTTGATGTACTGGCTGTCCCCCTTTTGCGGAGCCCGTTCCTTGAACACGATCCGTGAAGCCGGCACGTCCATGACTTCAGTGATCGTCTCCCGGATCAGGAACCGCCAGGTCCGGTACTCATGCTCATCCAGCTCGACATCCCGCTTGTATTCGGCCAGGTGGACCCAGTCGGCATACCGGTCAATGACCAGCGGATGTGATGGCAGATCGGCATCATAGACGCGATAGCAGGAGATCCCCTGTCGGCGAGCCCATTTGCCGGTATGCCGGTCCATTTTCCGAAGGCGGTTTGCAAATTGCTCCTGGTCGTTCATAACACGAAGATCGGGAATTGAGGACGCAATTTCCCTTGTATTCCTTTGGTATGATCCCCGCCAAACCTGGATGAGAAGCTTGTCCATCCAATCCGGTAGTTATCATTCACAATTGGGATTTGAATTCTGATTTGGAATTTGACCCCATTCTCCTTTTATCTTCACCCCATGCGTTCATCCTCCTGGATCACCCTGATCGTTCTGCTGCTGGCAGGTGCCATCCTGCTGTTGGGACGTTGCACGCCCGGGTCGGATGCGGAGGACCTGACCTTCCTGAATCTGGAGGATTCCGTCGGTTATGTCGGGATGCAGACCTGCCGGTCCTGCCATGCCAGCATCTATGATTCCTATATCCGGACCGGTATGGGCCGATCATGGGGCAGGGCCACTCCGGATCGGAGCGATGCCAGTTTCGGTCCGCATGCCCTGGTCTACGACAGTGCCAGCAACTATTTCTATGCGCCCTTCTTTGTCGATACCATCCTGTATGTACGGGAATTTCGGATGGAGGGGAAGGACACGGTGCACAACCGGGTGGAGAAGGTCGACTACATCGTCGGCTCCGGGCATCACACCAATTCGCATATCACCAGTCGCAATGGATACATTTACCAGGTGCCCATCACCTTCTATACCCAGGAGAAACGATGGGACCTGGCACCCGGATTCGAGGATGGCGCCAACAGCCGGTTCAGCCGGATCCTGAATACCGAATGTGTCACTTGCCACAATCATTATCCGGAGCATGTACAGGGCTCGGAGAACAAATTCTTCAAGATGCCGGAGGGCATTGAGTGTGAGCGATGCCATGGACCCGGTGCGCTGCATGTCAAAACCAAGCTTGCCGGCGAGATCATCGACACTTCCCGATATGCCGACCGGACCATTGTCAATCCGCGCCGTCTGTCGCGGGACCGGGTCACCGACCTGTGTCAACGATGCCACCTCCAGGGGATCGCTGTCCTGCAACCGGGACAAACCTTTTTTGATTTCAAGCCTGGCATGAAGCTCAGCGATGTCATGAATGTCTTTCTGCCGAGGTATACCGATTCGGATGAGCGCTTCATCATGGCTTCCCAGGCCGACCGCCTGCGCCTGAGCCAGTGCTATCAGAAAAGTGAAACGCTGACCTGCATTACCTGCCATCACCCCCATATCTCGGTGAAGGAGACCGGTCGTCAACAATACAACCAGCCCTGTCTGAACTGCCATCAACCCACGGGAAAGCTGACCTGCACGGCACCCCTGGCCGATCGAGCTGCCAGAGGAGATGATTGTGCTGCTTGCCACATGCCACCCTCCGGCAGCATTGATATCCCTCACGTCAGGATCACGGACCACTATATCCGGAGGGACTACACCAGGAAGTCTTCAGAGAACAAACCGAAAGGCAGCTTCCTCGGTCTGGAATTGCTCACCAAAACCACGGGAACACCTCTGGAAATGGCCGAAGGATATCTGGCCCTGTACGACAAATTTGTTGCCGATCCCGCCATGCTGGATTCAGCGGAAGCCTGGTTGAACCGGGACCACTCCGGTGAAATCGAACGAGGAATGCGCAGTATCGTCCACCTTCATTTTGCCCGTCAGCGGTACAGTGCACTCAGTGGACTGGCCGACAGTCGGGACACTGCCGGACTGGACGGATGGACCGCCTATCGCATCGGGGAGGGGTGCCTCAATATGCGTCGTCCGCAACGTGCTGCCACCTTCCTGAAACGGGCCGTCAGCCAGGAAGCCCATAACCTGGAATTTCGGGAAAAATATGGCCTGGCCCTGGGTATGCTCGGCCAGATACCAGCCGCCAGGCGCGAGTTCCTGTGGGTGCTCAAGGAAGATCCTGCACGACCATTGGCGCTGACCAACCTCGGCTATCTTCATGCCATCAGTGGTGACCTTACCGCAGCTGAGGCCTACTACCGCCAGGCGTTGAAATGGGACCCGGATTTCGGTCAGGCGAAGGAAAATCTGAATGCACTACTTGCTGTGAAGAAATAAACGGATAGAAATTCCAAATCACAAATTCCAAATCACAAATAAATTTCAATAGCCAATGACCAAATTCAAAACAATACAGTCTGTTTTGGTCATTGGATATTGATCATTGGATATTGTTTGTGATTTGATGCTTGTGATTTGGTGCTTTTTCAATAAACGTGTTGTCCCCCATTGATCTCATAATTGGCGCCGGTAATAAATGCTGCCTGCTTGCTGGCCAGAAAACTGACCAGATGGGCCACTTCATAGGTGCCACCCAAACGTCCCATGGGAATATTGGCCACGATCTTGTCGCGATATTCCTGGGGCACGGCCATGACCATATCCGTTCCGATATAACCGGGTGAAATGGTATTCACCGTAATGCCCAGTTTGGCCACCTCGATGGCCACCGTCTTGGTAAATCCGTGCATCCCCGCCTTCGCAGCCGAATAATTGGCCTGGCCGAACTGAGCGCGTTGTCCATTGACTGACGAAATGTTGATGATCCGCCCGTACTTCTGGTCGATCATCGGATTGATGACACATCGGGTACAGTTGAAGGCCGAATAGAGGTTGCTCTTGATCACTGCATCCCAGTTCTCATAGCTCATTTTCCGGAACGAGCCATCCCGGGTGATGCCTGCATTGTTCACCAGGACATCGATCACACCGTGCTCCTCCTGGATCTTCTCCATCATGGCTTCTACCTCATGAAAATCCGCTACGTCCGCCTTGGCCATGGCAAAATCGTATCCTTCGGCCTTCATCTTGGCATGCCACTCTTCTGCCTTGTTGTCGGTCCGGTAGTTGGCCACCACAAAGAATCCATCCTTGGCCAGTGTGCGGCACATATCCGTTCCCAGTCCTCCGGTGGCTCCGGTCACCAGAGCGATATACTTTCCATCTTTCATCGTACGCGTTTTGTTTGGTTTGCTCCAAGATAGGAAGGGCAAGGAGAAGTTTCCTTCCCCGGCCTTGAAAAATATTCTCGTCACGCTTCCACGGACCTATTCCCGTGAACCGCCCGGTCAAAATCGATTATCTTAACCCGAAATCCATTCCTCCATGGCTTCGTCCTCCCTCGTTGTCGCAACCGCTGTCCTGGTGGCCGCCTACGCCGCAGTGATCCTCTTCCTGGTCATCCGGGGCGCTCGCCAGACAACCTCCCTGAGTGACTATGCCGTGGGTAGCCTGGCCTTCCATCCCGTCATGGTGGGTTTTTCCCTGGCGGCATCCATGACCAGCGCGGCTACCTTCATCATCAACCCCGGATTCATTGCCCTGTATGGGATCAGCGGCATCATCGCCTATGCCATTTTCCTTCCCCTTGCCCTGTATATCTCCCTGATCGTCCTGACCAAGAGCTTTCGACGACACGGCCAGGCCGTGAAGGCCCTGACCATGGCCCAGTGGATCGGCAAGCGATATGGGAGCAAGCGGTTTGCCTTCTTCTTCGCCCTGCTCTCCCTGCTGTTGATCACCTTCATTGTCCTGATCGCCGTGGGCATGACCAAGGTCCTGTCCAAAGCCCTGGATGTGGAGGAGATCTGGGTCCTCACCGGACTGGTCATCTTTATTTTCGGGTACATGATGTTTGGAGGGGCCAATTCCATGGTCTACACCAATGCCATCCAGGCCGGGATCATGATCGTAGTGGCCATCCTGCTCCTGACCTCCGGATATGAGCACTTTTCGGGTGGGGTGCACACGTTGCTGGACCGTCTGGCGGCCATCGACCCGAACCTGAGCACCTGGAAGAACCCCTCCAGTCCTCTTTTTCGCGATGCCTTCGAGATCATCTTCTGTTCCATGGTCGTCGGCGTGGCGATCGTATGTCAACCCCATATCATCACCCGGTCGCTGCTGCTCAAGGATGACAATCAGGTCAACCGCTTCCTGGCCACCACTATCATCGTTCAGATCCTCTTCTTCAGCGTGGTCATTGCAGGACTGTATGCCCGTCTGGCCTTCCCCGACCTGACCGCCGATGGTCAGGCCCTGAAGATGGACGGCATCATTCCGGCCTATGTCGTCTCCGAGTTCCCGGTGTGGATCGGACTGGTGGTGATCCTCGGATTGCTCTCTGCCGGATTGTCCACTCTCGAAAACCTGATCCAATCACTGTCCACCACCGTCACCGCCGATATCCTTCAACCCGTCATGGGGATTTCCGATGATTCACCGCAAGCCCCGCGACTGGTATGGATCAACCGGATCGTGATCGCTGCCCTGGCCGTGGTCTCGTTCTGGCTGTCCAGGGAACAGCTGCTGCATCCCAACCTCAGCGTCGGCATCTTTGCCCAGAATGGCGTGTATGCCTATTTCTCGGCGGCATTCATTCCTGTCCTGTTCGGCATCTTCCTGAACCGCGTCCACCGGGCCGCACCGATCATTGCCTCTGTCGTGGCTCTGGTCACGCATTTTGCCGTCTATTACGGTCAACTCACCCCCTACACCTCGGGACCCATCCGCAATCCGGCCGTGGCCGCCACCCTGGCGATTCTGGCTGCCGTTGTAAGCGGCTTGATAGTTCATGCCCTGACCTGGAAAAAAATGAAGCCGGTCTCTCCCCTGGTCCAAGATTGAATTTCATCTTTTCATCATCATTCGACTCAGGAAAATCAGTTCAATGTTCAAGGCGAAGCCTTGCGGTTCACCTGTTCAAGGGTTAATGTACTTGTTGGCTTTTTAAGCACCACGATCAATCCCGCTTCAAAGCAGCTTCCATTGGTCTGAAGGACGAATCATGTATCCCACACACGAAATGCAGTTGACTGCCACCTTGAACCTTGAACAAAGGGCTGAAAGCCCTTGAATTGAACCTTGAACAGCCCAGATTAAGATCGCTCACCAGATTGGATAATCCTTCTCCTCCACTTCTTGACCCCTCCACTCCTCCACTACTAAATCCTACCTTTGGCCTCCATGTCTTCACATCCAGCCTATCAACCCTACCCCTGGCCCGTCCGGTTTCGGAAGATCCGCCCCGACATCGATCTGGCCTATATGGATGTGGGCGCCGGACCCAAAACGGTGGTGATGCTGCACGGCCTGGGCAGCTACAGTCCCGCCTGGAGCCGGACCATCGAAGGGTTGAAGGACCATGCCCGTTGCATCGCCCTGGATTTTCCGAATTATGGCCAGTCCACCTTAGGGAATTTCCCGGTTTCCCTGAAGTGGTTCGCAGAGGTGGTCCGGGATCTGATCCTGGACCTGAAGCTCGAAGGGCCCGTCATCCTGGCCGGTCATTCGATGGGAGCCCAGATCGCTGTATGGTTCCATGAGCTGCGACTCTTCCCGCTGGAACGGTTGATCCTCATCTCTCCAGCCGGATTCGAACAGTTCAGTGGCATGGAAAAGCGATGGTTTGCCACCATCAACCGGCCATCGTTGATCCGGAACCTGACCGACAGTCAGATCCTGCGCAATTTCGAGGTCAACTTCGTGCAATTCCCCGAGAACGCTCGGTTCATGGTCCAAGACCGGTTGAAGCTGAAGGCCCACCGCCAGGCCTATGAGTTCTACTGCCGAATGATCCCCAAGTGCACTCAAGCCATGCTGGATGAACCGATCTGGGACATCCTGCCGGATATCCGCATTCCGACCCAAGTCGTCTATGGCCTGGCAGACAAGCTGATCCCCAATCCCATCCTTCATCCCTCACTGACCCTCGAGGAGGTCGCCTGGGCTGGCACGCGCCGCATTCCCGGGGCCCATCTCAGCCTGATCCCGGGCGGTGGCCACTTTGTCCATTGGGAACAACCCATTCTGGTCAATGAGGTCCTGCGGCCCCTGGTCAGATAACGATGTCCTATCAGAATATTGAATTTTTATCTCACTGTCAATCAGTGAACTGACCATGGTCATTGGCCATGCGAGGTTTTGGGTCATACCTTCGTTCCAGACAGGAAGTTGTCCCATTGAACCGACGTTCCTTACCTTAAGAGACTGATTCCCCCTATGGCACAGATCGACCAATCGGATTGGATCGCACGTTGGGCGCTATACCGGCCCGATCATATCGCCGTCGAAGAGGCGGAAACTGGTCGGACCTTGACGTACAGCCAGTTGGAACGGGCGGGCAATGCCCTTTCCGCCCATCTTGTCATGGACCATGGGTTGCAACAAGGCGACCGGATCGTCATTCTGGCAGAAAATTGCCTGGAATATGTGGCTTTCTTTACAGCGGCCCAGAAAACGGGAACCATCCTGGTCCCCTTGAACTATCGGTTGGCCGCGCCGGAGATCACCTATCTCATCGACAATTCGGATCCCAAACTGATCATAGTCGAAGATCAGTTTCGACACCTGCTGGATGCCTTGCCCCCGGATCACCAACGACAGATCTTCCCGCTGGCAGCACCACGACGCCTGATCGAAGCCCATAAGGACACCCCCGGGGAGCCCTTCCCGGCGGTAACCGTCCAGGAGGATGACCCTTTGTTCATCCTGTACACCAGTGGGACCACCGGCTTTCCCAAGGGGGCCATCTATTCCTGGAAAATGGTGGTATGGAACAGCTTCAACACGGCCATCAGCCTGATCCTGAACACCGAAAGCCGGACCATCAACTGCATGCCTCCCTTTCATACGGGGGGGTGGAATGTCCTGTTGACCCCCTTTCTTCATCACGGCGCCTATACCTGCCTGATGAAGAAGTTCGATCCCAAACAGGTACTCCGGCTGCTGGAGGAAAAACAGGCAACCCTGTTCATGGCCGTTCCCACCATGCTCAGGATGATCGCCGATGAACCGGAATTTTCCAGGGCAGATTTTGGACCGCTGATGTATCTCATCGTGGGTGGAGAACCCATGCCCATACCCCTGATCGAGGTATGGGATCGTCAGGGAGTGCCGGTCCGGCAGGGTTATGGCCTCACCGAGGTCGGCCCGAACCTGTTCTCGCTCCATCAGGATGATGCCATGAAGAAGAAGGGGAGTATCGGCAGATCCAACTTCTACGTCCAGACCCGGATCGTGGATGACCAGGGACAGGATGTGCCCCCGGACACACCAGGCGAACTGTGGTTGAAAGGACCGATGGTCACCCCCGGATACTGGCGCAATGAAGAAGCGACCCGAAAGAATATCACCGATGGCTGGTTCCATACCGGCGATATCGTCCGGGAAGATCCTGACCACTATTTCTATGTGGTCGACCGGATCAAGAACATGTTCATTTCCGGTGGAGAGAATGTCTATCCGGCGGAGATAGAACGGGTCCTGGTCAGCCATCCCGAGGTTGCCGCTGTCGCCGTGATCGGTGTACCGGATGACCGGTGGGGGGAAGTTGGCTACGCCTTTGTACAAGCGGCTTCAACGGACCTGACAGAGCTGGAGATCATGGATTATTGTCGCACACAACTCGCCAAATTCAAGGTGCCCAAATATGTCAAACTGGTCGAAGATATCCCCAAGAATGACACGGGGAAGATCGACAAGCGGCGCCTGGAAGAGTGGGCCAAGGAAACGAATAATCGTTAATCATATTAAATTACTATGCTTATGAAATGGATGAATGTGTTATTTATTGGCATTCTGGCTTTCAGTCTGGTCACGTCATTGCCCTCCTGTAAAAAGGATGACGACAAAGCGACCTGTACCGACGGGATCCAGAACGGTGATGAGACGGGTGTGGATTGCGGAGGTTCCTGCGCCCCATGTCTGGTGGGTGTCCAGGGTACATGGCTCAGTGCCGGTGCCAATGTGGCAGGACTTCTGGCTGGTGCACCCTTCAACATCGATTCGATCCGGGCTGAGTTTTCGACCAACCTGACCTACACCGTTACGTCATACAGCGGTGGTACACCAACCGTCCTGACGGGAACGTATGCCCAAAGTGAATCGGGTGTCGGTGCGATCTGGAATATTACCGTCAATCAGACGGCTCCTTCTGCCCTGACCAGCGAAGGGATCTTTGAAGTGACCGGTGATAACATGACCTATGAGATCGTCCAGACCCAGCCGGACATCGGCGTTGCCCCACCGACCGCTGCCGGTGGATTCGGTAGCACGGGCGGTGGTGCATTCGGTACCCTGAACATTCAGAAGTACGTGCGCGTCAACTGATCCAGAATGTTGTAGAAGGGCCATCCCGGTCAAGGGGTGGCCCTTTCCATAAAAATTCAGTCAAGCTATGAAAGCACTGCTCTCAATCCTTCTCTTCATTGTCTGGCTCGTTCCGACCACGGCCCAGGAAGAAGGCAGGGTTCACATGGTGTTCGACCAGGCCATCCCGGAACGCCCCAACCGCGAATTCCAGTTCCTGGCCTATTTCTACAACCAGGCGGTAACCGGGAATATCTATCCCGAAAATGACCTGTTCAAGGGGCAGATCATCGGCCGCCTATTTGGCCAGAATACCACGAAAACATCCGACTCGCTGCGTACCTTCTATGTTGAACAACGGTTTCTTCCTTTTTTCATCTACCAGCCTCGTCTCTTCAACGGCAAGGCTATCCTTCGGGCTTCCTTCGAGATCGACTGGACCTGGGGGGATGTGAACTATGGTGTAGGGGGCAATTTCGGCTCCGCCTTCTCCGCTGACCAGGTCAACCTCCAGACCCAGAATGTAGAGCTCGAACTCCTTCCCTGGAAAGGCTGGGCCATCAATCTGGGCCTGCAACGACTGTTCGACACACCCTACAATCCTTACCGGACCTATTTCGATAAAATGAACCGCAGCGGCTACCGCCTCGCCTACTGGGGCAGCGATGCGGTCGGCGTGAACGTCCGTCGGGATTACGACCATGGCAGCTGGCGCCTGGGATTCTACCAACTCTATGAAAACCTGGTCAACAAGGATGACGATGTCACCCTGACCGAATATACGGTCAACAAACACCTCAATCGCCTGTGGAATATCGGCGGGTCCCTGTATTGGCTGCGCGATCGGGCCAATGGCGCGGGGGGGGTCTCCATCCTTGGCCAGGGCCTGAACAGCGCCCTTGCCGATTACAACGGCGTCTACCGGTTTCCCCTGGGTGCCGACCCCTATCGGGCAGATGTCTTCTGGCTCGGAAGCTTTTTCAGCCGCAATGAAGACATGATGTGGGACCAATGGTCGATCACCGGATTTGTCAATGCCAACCTCGGCACGGTCCGCCAGTTGCAAAACGACAGCTGGAACAAGACCGTGGACATCGCCGGCGTAGCGGCCAACCTGCGCCTGAATTATCGCTATGCCCAAACCGAACAGGATGCCATCACGCTGGATTTGCTATATGCCAGTGGTGACAACGGGATCGAGGATGGTACATATTCCGGGGTCCTGACCGGCAACAACTGGGGTTCTCCCGGAGGCATATTCATCAGTTCAGGCGCCTACCTCCTTTTCCCTCATGGCAACGTGGTCAACCGGCTGGTGGCCGCAGTCAATGATATTGCCAACCGGGGGAATGGGGTCACCGGCGGGACGCTGAATCTTTCCAGGGCCTTCATCCCCCACCGGTGGTATGGCAAGGTCGGACTGGCATCCGGTATCAGCAATGTGGAATCACCAGGTAACGGGGGCTTCGTCCTCGGCACGGAACTGAATGCCATGACAGGCATGCAACTCGGCCCCTTCATGCATCTGGAGGCCCATGGTGCCTGGATGTCCCTGGGCGATTATTATGACAGTCCGGCCACGAACGGAGGACTGAACGAACGTCCTGCCAATCCCTGGACCGCCTTTCTTGTCTTCAAATGGTTGATGTTTTAAGTGACGGATATGAGAACTGTAACCACCTATTCCATCCTCTTTCTCCTCTTGTTATCCGGCTGCATCAGTCAGCGTCCGGCAGCGATCAGGACCATGTCCGATATCAGCTACCCTTTTCCGGTACAATCCGTGGAACTGGAGGATGGCCTGCGAGTCGCCTACATGGATGAGGGGAAAGGCGACCAGACCCTGCTTTTCATCCACGGACTGGGCAGCTATGCCCCGGCCTGGAAAAAGAATATCGAAGGCCTGAAGAATGAGTTCCGTTGTATCGCGATCGACCTCCCTGGTTATGGTCATTCCTCCAAGGGCGACTATCCCGGTGATATGCTGTTCTATGCCGATGTGATCGCCAGGCTGATCCGGAAACTCGACTTGCAACAGGTGACCCTCGTGGGCCATTCCATGGGCGGCCAGATCGCCATCACCACCGGACTGGGTTATCCTGAGCTGATCCGTCAACTGGTGTTGGTGGCACCTGCCGGATATGAGACCTTCACTAATGGTCAACGCCAGTGGTTTCGGGAGGTACTCACCCCGGATGCCGTTCGGCTCACCACCGTCAATCAGATCCGGGAGAATTTTGCCACGAATTTCTACCGCTTCCCGAAGGATGCGCAATTCATGATCGACGACCGGATCGCCATGCGATCGGCCGATGATTTCCGATGGTATTGCGATATCATTCCCAAGAATGTCAAGGGTATGGTCGACCACCCCGTCTATGAGTTCCTGCCCCAATTGACCATGCCCGTCCTCAGCCTGTTCGGGGAATATGACAATCTCATCCCCAACCGGTTCCTCAATGGGGGCCGTACTGCCGAGATCGCCAGGCAAGGGAGCAGTCGCATCCCGCAATCCGTCCTGGTGATGATCGAACATGCCGGCCACTTTGTTCAGTTTGAGAAAAGCGAGGAGGTCAATGCAGCCATAAGAGGCTTTTTAAAGGCCTGAACAGCCGTTGGACATCAATAACAGGTGCATTTGGATGGAGTAAAAAAAAGCGCCTCCCGAAGGAGGCGCTAACTATTCAACCAAACCAAATGCGTATAAAAACGTCTTGCTTTCCTTACTTGTCCCGGTCGATCAGCCACTGGGCAACTGCCGGGGTCAGCATCTTCTGGGACCGACTGCCGACGAAGACACCGATGTGTCCACCCGGGAATTCCATCAGCTCCTTATCCCTTGAAGCCACCAGGTCATTGATCGGCCGGGTGCTGTCCGGGGGAACGATATGATCGTCCTTGGCATAGATGGTCAGGACCGGCATGGTGATCTGCTTCAGATCAACAGTCTTTCCTCCCAGTTCGAAGGTTCCTTCGGCCAGCTTGTTCTGCTGGTAGAGGTCCTTGATGAATTTGCGGTAGGTTTCGCCGGCCTGGGCAGGTGAATCTGACACCCACTTCTCCATGCGCAGGAAGTTCATCAGGCTCGACTTGTTCTTGGCCACGTCATTGAAGCCATAGTACTTGCGCATCTTGTTCATCGGCTTCAGGAGATCGAAACCGAAGTTCAGGAAATCACCAGGCACCAGTCCACCAAAAGATTCCACCATGGTGTCCACATCCATGTCACGCGACCACTTGAAGAGCAGGCCATCGTTGTCGGCAAACTCCACCGGGGTGACCAGGGTGATCAGGTTCTTGATCTTGTCCGGGTTCAGGGCACTGTAGATCAGGCTGAAGGTCCCCCCCTGACAGACACCGAGCAGGTTTACCTTGTCGATTCCGTGGGCCTGGCGGACATAGTCCACACAGGCATTCAGGTCACCCAGGATATAATCCTCCATGGATTTGTACCGATCCGTGCGGGTAGGATACCCCCAGTCGATCACATATACATCGATTCCCTCGGAGATCAGCTTGCGAATAAAACTGCGGTCGGGCTGCAGGTCCATCATCGCCCATCGGTTCACCAGGGCATAGCTGATGATCACCGGCGTCTTCGCTTTTGGCTTGTCTTCGCGGGTGAAGTGAAACAATTTCACCTTGCCCGATTCCCAAACCACTTCACGAGGTGCAGTGGCGACATCTACCTCATTGATGTCCCCGATATTCTTGATCGCATCCGCTGCGGTATTGACCTTTTCGACAATGTTATCCGTCCAGTTTGACATCGTTACATCACTTTAAATAAGAAAATAACAGGTAACGTAGCCTCCTTTGGGTACCAGGTCAATGACCTGAAAGCAGGAGGCTACGTCGACCTGGATTCGTTTAGACCAGAGCCTTCGATTTGATCAGCATCCTGGCCTGTGAGGCCCAGTCATCCCGCTTGGCGCGCCCTTTGAAAGCAGGGATCAGCTCATCAATCAGCTGATAAGCCTCGTCATTCATTTTGGCGATCTGTGCATAGGAAGTGATCCCGGTATCATGAAGCATGGTCTCCAACTTGGCACCGACTCCCTTGATCTCCTTCAGATCATCCACTTCGCCTTTGGCCGCTTTCCCAACCAGGTTGATCAGACGATCAGCACCCTTTACTTCGCTGGCAGCCGTCTTGGTCGCAGCAGCTTTGGGTGTGGTGATACGCTCCTCCCTGACGGTGACCGCTCCACCATTGACTGGTGTGGTCATGGCGCTCAGTCGGGCTTCCAACTCACGGACCTTCCGACGCAATTCAGTGGTATCCTTTGCCAGGTCATCTGCCTCACGCTTGGTCATGAATGGCCAGTCCTGAAGGATCTTTTCCAGCATCTCGTCATAGATCATCTTGGATTTCGATCCGCTGCTCAGCACTGCATTCTGCACCTCCGTGTATTCCTCGCTATGCATGGTGTCGAGAATGGCATTCTCCAGGCGATCCATGTAGCTCTTGAAGAATTCATCAAACGAAGGCACTTCATGTGAGGTCTTGAACGACTCGCGAGCCTCCTGCATCATGGCAGGCAGAACTCTGGCCCCGGCATCCAGGACCATCTTCTGCAACCTTGCCGTGTGATGCAGGTATGCGAGATAGGAGAACTGCATCTCCTTCAATGAACGAAGAACCTCTGTCTGGGTATCATCGCCACTGATATGGAAGTATGGCTCCAGGTTCTGCCTCATCACCTGCTGGATACTGTTCAGGAAGGGCATGAACTGATCGGTCTGCTGACCGGACCAGTTCTGATAGGCTTCCGTCATTTCCAGCATCTGCTCTTCAGCAGCAGGGAACAACTTGAGCGCAGCAGCACGCATCTGCTCAAAGAAACGATTGGCCTGACGAGTCACCTCGTCCAGATCGGTCATCGGCTTGAAGCTCATCACCTTACCGACAGCCTCGGCATACTGTACCGGATCGACCATCTGCCAGATCATCTTCGGCTCTACCAGACCATTCTTGATCATGCCCTGAATGTTCTCCCATTGTGTGGTGAACATCTTGTACATGTCCATGTAGGTTTGGAAGTGCGGGCGAAGTTGCTCGGGCAACTTGTTCTTGAAGGCATCCGCATACCAGCTTTCTGTCCGTTCGGCAAACTGTTTCCACATATCCATTGAACCCGAGCCCATGGTGTTGTTCTGCTTCATGGAGTTCTGCGCCATGTCCATCCATTGCTTCATGAAGGCACTTTGCATTTCCTGCCACTGCTTGGCCAGCTCGGGCTGATTGCCCAACATGCCGGTTGTCTTCTCCATGGCTTCCTTCCAGAAACGCTCCTGCTGGTTCCACCATTCGGCGACCGGATCGGCCGGCTTACGGGTCTGGCCAGTCATGTTACTGACAGAATCCTGCCAGGCCTTCCAGAAATCACCTGTCTTGTTGAAGTCCATCCAATTCATGATCGGGGGTTTTAAGGAGTTGGTAAAAACGATCTGTGGTCCCGCGTCAGACTAGTTCCACATGGAGCGGAACGCATCCATATTCTTCCTGGTGGTTTCCACCATGGCATTCATGTTCTCATTGTAGATGTCGAACATCTTGGCAAACGGATTGTCAGCCTTTGGCGTGTTGGCAGCCGTGATCGCCTCGCGATAGAATTCCATCGTCTTGTTGGCATAGTTCATCTGCATCTCCATGGCCTTGGTCCACTGCTCAGCAACACCTTCGAAACCTTTGTCCATGACCTCAGGCTTGGTGGCCGCTTCCATCAGTTGCTTCTGCTCTTTCATGAATGCTTCGAACAATTCCTTGCCCTTCTTGGTCCAGGTATCTTCCATTTTGAAGATATCCATGACTTTCTGGGTGTTGTGGGTAATGGTGTCTACCAACTTGGTCTGGTTCTCTACCAGGATCTCAAATGGGAAATTCGGGGTTTTCATGGTCGGATTTTTTTTCGTTGTGGTCTTCATGGTTCTTTTCCTTTGTGCAAAGGTACTGGCTCGGAACAGGGATG
>ERZ795053.4226-NODE-4226-length-15682-cov-10.344212_pt1 | contig 15682 bp, 16 predicted proteins | sample MGYA00375137_ERZ795053 | MGnify/ENA primary metagenome ERZ795053 (study PRJEB30182, sample SAMN05720284) | activated sludge metagenome | isolation source: Anaerobic digester | place: Hong Kong | collected 2014-12-17 ...
TTCGACACGTCGGTCTTTCCACCGTGACGCCAGTGGTGGACATGGTGTGCCTGGCAGAACCTCGGCGTGCGGCCACAGCGGATACACCCGCGATCACGGGCCACGAGCGCCCGCCACTGCCCGCTGCTGGCACCCCGCTTGCCGCGCGCCAAGGCCAGGGGGACGAACACATCGTTGCGGCGGGTGCCCAGAATGACCGAGACGATCGAGGTGCAGGTGATCATGTCGAGCATCCGGGTCCCGAGCGGTGAGTCGTCATCGAGAACCGCGTCGTCGCTGCTCAGGTCTTCGAGGTCGACCAACACCGACGTCTGCGACACCCCAAGCGGGCTGCGATTGGCCAGCGCCGCGGACACCAGATCGGCCAACGCGTCGGCCCGGCGCTGCTTCGGCGTGCGCTTGTCCTCCCGACCCGTGCGATCCATCAGGCCCGCCAGCGCATCACGCAAGGCGGCACCGGCAACCGGGTCCAGAAAGCCGTCGATCCGGAACATCCCATCGGTGGTCTCCGACAACGACAGGGTTCGCTTGTCGTGCAGTAGCGCATGCTCGGAGTCCTTGCCCTCCGGGCGGCACTGGTCGGCCAGCAGCTTGAGTAACCGGCGCAGTTCCGCCGGCTCTACACGCTCGGCGATGGTCACCACGTGCGCCTCGATGCGGTCGAAGGCTGTGATCCGGTGGCATTCGGCGGTGATCACCCCCACGTGGGCCGCTGAGATCCTTCCCGCACGGAATGATCGGCTCACCGCAGGCAGGCCCTGCAGAAGGTGACCGCGGCTGACCAGCGCCGAACCCGTCTGCGGATTCTGTCCCGTCGCCACCGCCACCATCGTCCCGGTCGTCCCGGCGTGCAGCACCCGGGAATCGGCCTGCCGATCCGCCTCCGCCGCCACCTCCGTCATCCGCGCCTCGATGCGGTTACGAAGTCTCCCCAACGCCGACAGTGTGCCCGCCCGTTCCTCCGCACACATCAGCGCCGGATCCGGCATGGAGTCCAGCAAACCGCCGATCTCATCGAGTGCTGTCGGGTGCTCAGTGGGCAACTCCGCAGCGATCTCCAGGCGCCTTTGCACCTGTCGCGAGACCTCGAAGAAGCCCATCCATCACCCCGTATTCGCTATACCCCATTCTCGCACGGGTGTACGACAAAACGCGGTAGGCGCACACGGGGAGTTCTTGGCCGGCCTCCATTTCCTTGACCATGCGACCTCCCTTCTGAGAACACTGGCTCACCCTTCGGCCAAACGCATGATTGACCCACGATCGCCTCCCTGACAAGATCATCTCCACTCGTCGAGGGAGTACGGATGACGAAGTTTCGAGCGGTTGTGGGGGCCGTGGCCTCTTGTGTCGTGGCATTGATCTGGCTTGGGGTTGCTGGCGTGCCCGCCCAGGCGGTCGACCTTCCCCCGTACACAAGGGCGACCCCTGCTTCACACGATTTCGGGATACAGAAGGTCGGGGTCCAGTCGAGCTCCGTCGATTTCCTTGTGGGCAACGATTACGGCTACCCCCTTGCCTTCAGCGCGAGCTCAATCACTGGCCCTGACGCCGGGGACTTCTCGATCACGGCCAACAGTTGCACCAGTCAAGACTTCGGGCAGTACGCCTACTGCCACATCTACGTGCGTTTCACCCCCAGTAGCCCGGGACCCAAGTCCGCCACGCTGAAGGTCACCAGCAGGAACGCACCGCCAGCACCCAACTACATCTACCGAGACATGCTGGTCCCCTTAAGCGGCACGGGCGCCGTGCCCGAATTCAGCGCCACGCCTGACCCCCTGGCCTTCCCCGACCAGCCCGTGGGTACCGACTCGAACGAGCAGATCCTGCAAGTGACTAATACCGGCTCCGTACCGCTGGACATCCAGTCGAATGAGATCACCGGCGCCGACGCCAGCGAGTTCTACGTGATCTACGACTCGTGCGGCGGCTTCACTGTTGCGGCCACTGAAACCTGTGAAGTCTGGGTCGGTTTCTCCCCGACCTCTGCGGGGGTGAAGTCGGCCCAGATCGGTTTCGCCTCAGACGCGCCTGGTAGTCCGCACACCGTTCCGATCAGTGCCACCGGCACCGTTCCAGAGGTGTCGGCCGTTCAGAGCGTTAGTTTCGGAGATCAGGTGGTCGGGACGACGTCCTCCGCGAAGACCCTCACTATCAGCAACATCGGCGGTGCGGATTTGGAGGTCTATGACGTCTCACTCGGAGGAACGAACGCCTCCTCTTTCGCGATCGACTCAGAGACCTGCACAGCTGCCAAGATCGAGGCAGGCAGTGACTGCTCTGTCAATCTCTCGTTCTCCCCCACGACAACAGGGGTCAGGAGTGCAGAGTTGAAGGTCATGTCCGACGCCTCCAACACGCCCTCGCTCACGGTTGGCGTGGAAGGAACGGGTATCACTGCAACGGCGCCCGTCGAGCCCGGAACGGGAGCGGGCTCCGAAAACCCAGGCACGACCGTCTTACAAGCACAGACCGCTTCGCAGTCTGTGGCCCTCCCGGCCCGGATCAAGCGCAAAGGGGTGACGGTGATCGTGCCCGCGAACCCCGCGACAAACGCGGGGCAAGCGATCTCGACGAAGGTGAAGGTCAGTCCCAAGCGCTCGCCAAAGGGCGTCATGACCGCCAAAGTGCTTCGCAAGAAGAACGGCAAGGTCAGCATCAGGACATACGGATACAAGAAGTTGCGCGTCAAGGTCACCTTGTCCGCCCCCGCACTAACGGGCTACTTCGCCTACTCCGCGCAGGCTGACTACTACAAGGGCAAACGACGCTGAGTCAGCAGCGAGAATGGTCCGATGGCTGACAAGACCGACTTCCGGAAAGAGCTGGACAGCTACCGGGCCAAGGCTGGCGAGTTTCGGCTCCTTGAGGTGCCCGACCTGCGGTATCTGATGGTCGACGGACATGGGGATCCGAACACGTCGATCGAGTACGCCGCCGCCCTCGAATCACTGTTCCCGCTTGCCTACGGCCTCAAGTTCGCCAGCAAGCGGGAGTTGGGGCGCGACTACGCGGTCCCACCCCTGGAGGGGCTCTGGTGGTCCGAGGACATGGACGCGTTCACCTCACGCAGAGACAAGTCCCACTGGGACTGGACCATGATGCTGATGGTTCCGGACTGGATCGACGAGCCCACCTACGCCCGCGTCGTGCAGACGGTTGCCGACAAATCACATCCTCCACGCCTGGGCGACATCCGACTCGAAACACTGTCGGAGGGTCGGTGCGTCCAGACCCTGCATCTCGGTTCGTACGACGCCGAAGCCGATACGCTGGCGCGTCTCCACCACGAGTACATCCCCCAGCACGGCCTCATCATGACCGGCCGCCACCACGAGATCTATCTGAGCGACCCGCGTCGGACGGCGCCCGAGAAGCTGCGCACGATCCTGCGCCAACCAGTCGCAGAACGCACTCACTGAATTCGCCGAGCCGCCAACGGCCGACACGTTCGTGTGAAATCGGCATTCCCTACCCGTCAGCACTGCAACCCGGATGCCGGAATCCCTACGCTTCTGTCGAGGAGGCGTGATGGACATCATCATTCTGGCGCTCCTACTGACCACCGCGATTCTGATGGTCCGCGGCGCGCCGAGGAAGTGGATTCTCACCAGTTGGATCGTGGCGTTCGTGCTGATGCTGGCGTTATTCCGGTACCACGTGACGTCGCCGTTGGATCTGAGCTTCTGATGGCCAAGACATTCCCGAAGCTGGTCTTCTGGGGCCTGCACGCCTGGGTGCTGGCCTATGTGGGAGTTCTGCTCGGCGCGTTCACCATCCAGTTCGTCGAAGGCGAGTTCCCGTGCCCGCTGTGCATGTTGCAGCGCTACGGAATGATCCTCAGCACGCTCGGAGCGTTGTGGGTCATCATGCAGGCTCGTCGCGGGGACCTCACGCCCGTGCGATACATGCAGGGCATGGGGCTTGGCGTCCTCGGGGCCGCCGCCGGCGCGCTTGTTTCGGTGCGTCAGATTCTGCTGCACATCAAGCCTGGTGATCCCGGCTACGGCTCAGCCGTCATGGGCTATCACCTCTACACCTGGGCGCTGATCACCTTCTACATCGTGGTCCTCTTCGTCGCGGTGTTGAGCATCCTCGCACCGGTGGGCATTCCGGAAGCGCCCAAGAGTAGTGGTGCGCTGACGCTGTCTTCGATCGTCGTGTGGGTCTTCGTGATTCTGGTCGCGGCGAACGTCATCGCGATCATCTTCCTGGAGGGTTTCGCCTGGGTGCTTCCCGATGACCCCACGTCGTACAACCTGATCGATCAGATCACTGGGGGTTAGCCCGGTCACGCCACCATCGGCTGAGGACGCAGAGACACGGACCCTGACGGCGTGACCAGATGTATGCCCAGCAGCGGCACGCGGTCGGTGAATGCCCGCTCGATGAATCCGGCCCACTGCTCGTCGAACCCGAACACCCGTAGCGGGCCAGGACGCGCGATCGCCACCAGAGCACACAGATCCTCGCGCACCCCCCGGATGGCCGTGACGAGATTGCCCAGCATGATGTCGCTGTCGGGGGGCGGCAGCCTCTCAACCTCCTCCACGACGATCGGCTGTACCACACGCCGATCCTCATCACACAGCAGGACGAATAGCGTGCCGTCGTACCGATCTCGCATGGACACGAACAGATCGAGGACATCGTGGATCAGCTTGTCGTCGTCGAGGGGCAGCTCCTGCCAGCCCTTGGGGAGGTCTTCGAAACTCATGTTTCAACCCTTCACGATTTGGCTGACCGGGTCGATGACTCGCGGGGCTTCTGTGGATAGCCGGACCGCCCACGGGTAGAAGCCCCCAACCGAGGAGGTTCCGTGAACGACCAACCCAAGCCGGACGACAGGCACCAGCGCAAGTCGGCCGCCGAGCCGCCTGGCGACAGCCAGGTGACCAATCCGAACCGAGTGATCGGCGACGGTGACGAGATTGCCGAGGACAACGACTAGGTGTGGATCCGCCCACGAAGACGCCGCATTCACCGTTGAGTGCTGCACGGTTACCGATTCCAGAGCCCCAAATCCGTAACCGCGCGACAATCAACGTAAGTGCGGGGACGGTAACCCGAGGGGCCGTGGGCACCCTCACGTCGAGTGCTGCACGGTTACCGATCTCAGAGCCCCAAACCCGTAACCGCGCGACAATCAACTTAAGAGCGGGGACGGTAACCCGAGGGGCCGTGGGCACCCTCAAGTCGAGTGCTGCACGGTTACCGATCTGATAGCCCCAAACCCGCAACCACGCAACACTCAACACCGACTGGCAGTGCCCCGAAACCTGCCCGCTCCGTAGGGGGCCTCGATGCCAGACTGACCCCATGCCAATCAGGGACGATCTGCGAGCCGCGCTGACCGAGGCCATGCGCCGTCGCGACACCGCAGTCATCCCGCAGCTTCGGTCCGTGATCGCGGCGATCGACAACGGTGAAGCGGTGGCCGCCGTTCCTCTGTCGAACGAGGACTCCCCCATCGCAGGGTCGGTGAGCGGTCTGGGCACCGCAGAGGTCCCCCGCATCGAGTTGTCGGAGCAGGAGCAGGTCGCCATCTTCACAGCGGAGATGGCCGAACTGGCTCACCACGTCGATCGCCTCACCACACTGTGCCGTCGAGATGAGGCGGACGCCGCGCGCCGTGCCCTCAGCATCCTCGGTGGTGTGCTCGACGCTCAGGCATCGACGAAGATGTCGATCTCGAGTTCCTCCTCCGAGCAGGAGCGGTAACCGCTGAAGTCCTCCACGCCCTGGGCGCGGAGCACCTCCTCGTCCAGCCAGGTCCGGCCGGACCCCGGGTGTGCGCCGGAAAGGATGGCGTGGGCGGCCTCGGCCATGATGCGCGGTGAGCGGGAGCGACTCACCATGTCCTGTCCCCCGATCAGATTCACTGCGGCACTGGCGATCGTCGTGCGCGGCCACAGGCAATTCGCGGTGATCCCGGAATCCGCGAACTCGGCAGCAAGACCGAGCGTCACCACCGTCATCGCGTACTTGGACACCGTGTAAGCCACATGCGCATCGAGCCATCGCGGATCGAGGTTCAGGGGTGGCGACAGGGTCAGGATCTGCGCCCGGTCCGAACGCCGCAAACAGGCGAGCGCCGCCCTCGACAGCAGGAACGTGCCACGCGCGTTGACGTCCTGCATCAGGTCGTACTTCTTCATGGGGAGGCCGAGCGTGCCAGACAGGTCGATCGCACTGGCGTTGTTCACCACGATGTCGATCCCGCCGAAGTGCATCTCGGCAAGCGCAACCGCTCGATCGACGTCGTCCTCATTGCGCACGTCACCGGTCACCGGCAAGGCCTGGCCGCCAGCAGCCTCGATCTCGGCCGCGACTGAGTCGAGCGTCCCCGGCAGGGTTGGATGGGACTCCCGGGTCTTGGCCAACATGGTGATGTTGGCCCCGTCGGTGGCAAGCCTCAGCGCGATCTCCCGGCCTATCCCCCGCGTGCCCCCCGAGATGAGCACACTGGCGGATTCCAGGCTCACGGCATCTCCACGACCGGCTTGATGACCCGTCCGGACGCAGTGGCCGCGAGTGCCTCTTGGAGTGCATCGAAGGGGAAGACCTCGACCAGCCTCTCGATGGGGAAGCGACCCTGCCGCCACCAGTCGATCATCACCGGGATCAACTCCCGCGGTTGCGCATCACCTTCAATGACACCGGTGATGGTGCGGCCCAGCAGGATGTGGCCCTGATTCACGGTGACGGGATTCTCCAAGCCCTGCAATCCCAGAGTGGCCAGGGTTCCGCGCACCGCCAAGCACTCCAGTCCCTGCTGGATCACCACCTCAAGACCGACCGCGTCGATCGCAGCGTCCACGCCGGCCGGTTCCACGGCCATGACGTCCCACACGACGTCATCGGAGACACTGGCGTCGACGACGTGCGTGGCGCCGAGTTCACGCGCCAACTCCAGGCGATCGGCCGACAGGTCCACGGCGATGATGGTGCGGCACCCGGCCACGGCAGCGGCCATCACCGACGCCAACCCGACGGTGCCGATCCCGAACACCGCCACACTGTCCCTTTCGGTCAACTGCAGGACGTTGCGAACAGTCCCGGCGCCGGTGAGCAGACCGCATCCCAGCGGGCCGGCGAGTTCCAGTGGGAAGTCATCGGGCAGGGCCACGGCGTTGCGGGCAGCGGTGATCAGTTCGGTCGCGAAGGAGGACTGCCCGAAGAAGTTGCCGTGCACCTCCAACTCCCCCTGGCACATCGTCGTGGATCCGTCCAACCGCGTACCGAAGTAGTTCAGCGCGGCGAAGATCTCGCAATAGGCGGGATGCGCGGACATACAGGGTTCGCATTCACCACAGGAGGCGAAACTGACCGCCACACGGTCGCCCACGGCGAGGTCGACGACAGCGTCCCCGACCTCGACCACCGTCCCCGCACCCTCGTGACCCAGGACGGCAGGGTAGGGCAACGGCACCACCCCCGCGATCCCGCTGAGATCGGTGTGGCACACCCCTGAGGAGTGCACACGCACACGGATCTCGTCAGGTTCGAGGTCCCCAAGGTCCACCTCCTCGATCTCGAGCTCCTGCTCCGGTTCACGCAGCAGTGCCGCCCTGATCCTGCTCATCGGCCGTCCTCTGCGGGGGGCGTGCTGAGCACCACGTCGAAGATGTGGTTCTCCCGCTCCCCCGCCAGGTCCACGTGGATGAACTTCTGCTCGGTGTACTCGTCGAGGCTGCCGGGCCCCAACTCCCGCCCGAGACCACTCTGCTTGTAGCCGCCGAAGGGGTACTCACAACTGACCATGTGCCAGTCATTGATCCAGACCGTTCCGGATTCCAGCCTCTCCGCGACCTCCATCGCGGTGGCGATATCACGGCTCCACACGCCTGCGGACAACCCGTACTCGGTGTCGTTGGCGATCCGCACCGCTTCGTCGATCGTGTCGTAGCGCAGCACGCACAGGACGGGTCCGAAGATCTCCTCACGGGCGATCCGCATGTCGTTGGTCACGTCGGTGAAGACCGTGGGCTCCACCCAGAAGCCGGTCTCGTAGCCCGCACCGCGCAGTTGCTCACCGCCGAGCACCAGCGTGGCACCTTCCTTCACACCCAATTCGATGTAGTCGAGGACACGCTGCCGCTGCTCGGCGCTGATGAGCGGACCGACGTCGGTGTCGTGATCCTTGGGATCCCCGACGATGACGTCTTGTGCCCTCTTCACAAGGCCGGCCACGAAATCATCGTGGATGCTGCTGTGCACAAGCAGCCGCGTCCCCGACTCGCACGCCTGCCCGGTCTGCAGGAGGAACGCGAAGATCGAACCGTCGATGGCCACTTCAAGATCCGCGTCCGGCAGGACGATGTTGGGTCCCTTCCCACCAAGTTCCAGGGTCACCCGCTTGATGTTCCCCGCGGCCAGGGCCATCACCTGCTTGCCGACCTCGGTCGACCCCGTGAACGCCACTTTGCGAACATCCGGATGGGCCGCCAGGCGCGCGCCCACGACCTCGCCTGGCCCGGTGATGACGTTGAAGACACCTGCGGGTACACCTGCCCGGTGGGCAAGTTCCGCGACCGCCAGCATCGTCAGCGGGGTCTTCTCGTCGGTCTTCAGGACCACCGTGTTGCCAGCAGCCAAAGCTGGGCCGATCTTCCAGATCGCCAGCAGGAGGGGAAAGTTCCAGGGCACGATCGCTGCGCACACGCCGATGGGTTCCCTGCGCACCCGGCCCATGGCGGCCGTCGGGTAGAACAGCGTGGGGCCGCCCTCCTCGAACGGGTAGCGACGCGCCAGGTCCACGAAGTACTGCAGGTTCGATATCGCGTAGCCGACGTGGAAGCCGATCGCGGTGCGGATCGTGGACCCGTTCTCGGCGACGTGCAGGTCGGCGAGGCGATCCATGTCCTCGCCCATCAGGTCGACCAGGCGCTGAAGCACGTCGGCACGCTCGCCGGGTGGCAGCGACCGCCACTCGCCGCGCTCGTGCGCGGCACGAGCGGCCCGCACCGCGATGTCAGCGGATGCGAGGTCACCGCGCGCGACCTGCGCCACGACCTCCTCCGTGGCGGGATCGATGATGTCGTCGTACTCCGAAGATCCGACATGGCCACCATCGATGAACATCTCCCACCGCTGGGTCATCGGGCGGCGTCCTTCTGCGCGATGAGTTCCTTGTACACCGGGACCATCGGCTTGCTCAGCGGCACCATCTTCAGGATCTTGGTCACCGGGCCCTTGGCCCTGACCTGGCCCCGGGCCAGACCGACGGCGACGTTGTACTCACCGCGCCAGAACAGGTTGCCGTTGTCCGCCGACATGGCCATCCTGATGTCCGGCGTGATGTCACTGTCACCTTCGATGACCTCGACCCCGGTGGGGACCATGCGGACGGTGAACGCCGCATCGGGGTTCGTGTACTCCATCCGCAGTACGAGGTTGGCCTCCCGCACCTTCGGCCCCACCTCCGGGTGGTCGTTCGCGGCGAGGAACACGCCACCCAGGTACTTGTACACCTCGTCGGCGTCGGCGAAATATGCCATCGTGTCTTCTCCTTGGTCTCTTACTGCGAATCGGCGTACAGGTCGTCGATCACTCGCGCATACCTGTCCATGACGTTCTTGCGCTTGAGTTTCATCGTGGGCGTGAGTTCGTCGCCGCCGGGCACCCAGTCGTCGTGCAGGATCGTGAAGTCCTTGATCTGTTCCGGGCGTGTGAGGTCGGCGTTCGCCTTCGCGACGGCTGCGGCGACCACAGCCTGGATCTGCGGTGAGGTCATAGCCTCCGCCGGGTCGATCCCCTGCGACCCCGCCCACGCCCCGACCATCTGGGGATCCAGCGTGATCAGCGCGACGAGGTAGTTGCGACCGTCCCCGACGGCCACCACCTGCCCGATCAAAGGACTCGCACCCTTGACCAGCGCCTCCACCCGGGCCGGAGCGATGTTCTTGCCGGCCGAGGTGATCAGGATCTCCTTCTTGCGGTCCACGATGGTCACGTAGCCGTCGTCATCGATCGTCCCCACATCCCCGGTGTGCAGCCACCCCTCGTCATCGATGGTGGCTGCGGTCAACTCCGGATCACCCCGGTAGCCGCGCATCACGCCCGGGCCCCGCAGGAGCAGCTCGCCGTCGGGCGCGGTCCGGATCTCGAAGCCCGGTAGCGCCGGACCCACCGTGCCGAGTTTGATATCTCCGGGTGGGTTCACGCACCCTGCGGCGCAACTCTCGGACATCCCCCACAGCTCCGAGACCGGGATCCCCAGTGCGTGGAAGAAGGCAAGCACCTCAACCGACGAGGGTGCGGCTCCGGCGTTGGCCACCGCCAACTGGTCCAACCCCACAGCGGCTCGCATCTTCGACAGCACCATCTCGTCGGCCATCTCGTATTCCGCCGCGAGATCCGCGGGCACCTCACCCTGCTGGGCGGCCTCGAAGCGTCGCCGTGCCACCTCCAGACCCCAGGTGAGCGCCCTCTTCTTCTGCTCGTCCGGCTCCCCCGCGACCATCGCCTGCATGCCGGCGCGCAGTTTCTCCCACGCCCGCGGCACGGCGAAGAACCACGTGGGATGGACATCCTGCAGGTAGGGCAGCAGCTGAGTGGCGTCCGGGCAGCACGTCGTGGTGTATCCCGAGGTCATCGGCAGGTAGTGACTGCAGCCACGTTCGGCCACGTGTGCCATGGGTAGCCACGACAGGACCCTCCCCTCGGCCGGGAACTCGATGGCACTCAGATAGCCGTTGAGGGTGGCGAGCATGTTGGCGTGTGTGACCTCGACGCCCTTCGGAGCGCCGGTCGTGCCGGACGTGTAGATGATGGTGAGCAGGTCGTCGGGCCCCACCGCCCTCCAGTGGGAGGCGAAGTCGAAGGCCGGATCGCGGCGGGACAGATACGTCGACAAACCCTCCCCGAAGACCGGTTCTTCCTCGTCGACCACCACGACGTCGATGCCCACGGTCTGCGCAGCCGCACCCACCGCGGGCAGGAACGCAACCTCGGTGAAGATCACCCGGCACCCGGAGTTCGCGATCAGGGTTTCGATCAACGAGGCCGGCGACGTGTTGTAGACCGAGAAGGGCGCTGCACCGAGATGCATCGCCGCACTGTCAATCACATGGAACTCGGGACGGTTCGTGAGCATGACGCCTACCGTGTCCCCGCGCGCGACGCCGTGGGCGGTCATCGCGGCAGCCATCTCCTCGACCCGCTGCGCGTATTCCGACCAGGTCCAGGTCACCGTGTCGCCCAGCGTCCGGATCGCGACCCTATCGCCCGCCTTCGCAGCGGTGTGCTGGAACACCTCGGCAACGCTGTTCGCGCTCACTTGACCTACACGTTCATTCACGCCCATCCTCCTCGTCCGGATGGCTCAACATAACTGATGTTATGGTTTCCCATCAAGTGAATGGACGACATGCCGATGAATCAGCCCAACACCCTGCTTCAGCCCGACTGCCTGGCCGACCGGGTGGCCCTCGTCACCGGCGGCGGGTCGGGGATCGGTCGCGCGACGGTGTTGGCACTGGCCGGGCTCGGCGCCCGGGTGGTCGTCCTGGGGCGGCGTGCCGAACCCCTCGCCGAAACCTGCGCCGAGGCAGGCAGCGACTCCGCAGGCGCCCCCCGGATCACGGCAGTGCCGTGTGACCTCCGGGAGTTCGACCACGTCGACAGCGCCCTGGACCGGGTCATGGCCGAACACGGCCGGATCGACCTGCTTGTGAACAACGCCGGCGGCCAGTTCCGGGCGACGGCCGAAGACCTCAGCGCGAACGGATTCCGCGCGGTGACGCGGCTCAATCTCGAGGCCCCCTGGTACTTGACCACCCAGGTGGCCGCCCGCAGCATGATCCCCCAGCGCAGCGGGAAGGTCGTGAGCATCACCATGACCCCCCGGCGCGGCATGCCGGGCATGGCGCACTCGTCGGCCGCCCGGGCCGGGGTGGAGAGCCTCACACGGACACTGGCCATGGAATGGGCGCGCTACGGGATCCGCCTGAACGCCGTGGCACCGGGCATCGTGCACACGCAGGCCTGGGAACGATACGGACTCGATCCCGATCAGGTCGGCAAGGTGGTTCCGTTGGGCCGTCTGCAGCGACCGGCGGAGGTGGCCGCGCTCATCGCCTTCCTGATGTCACCGGCCGGGGACTACATCACCGGCACGACGCTGGTCGCCGACGGCGGCATCGACCTGGCGGGACCGGCCCCGGTTCCGACCGCCACGCCCTCGGCTTAAGGTCATGGACATGGCAGACACCAGCGTCACCGCGCCTGCCACAGCACGCGCGCGACGAGCCACCCGGCGCGACTTCGTCGACTGCGCCTTCGAGATCCTGGCGGAGTCCGGACACAAGGGCCTCACGATCCATGAACTGTGCCGCAAGGTGGGCGTGTCGACGGGATCCTTCTACCACCACTTCGCCAACTGGGACGAGTTCGTCGCGGCCCTGCTGACCCAGTGGGAGGGCGATCAGGCGCAACAGATGGTCGAGGCTGCCACAGCGACGTCGAACCTTCGACGCATCGAGATCGCCCGCGACCTGGCCTCGATGTACCAGCACGGCGCCGAGGCGGCGATCCGCGCCTGGAGCCTGTCGAACGCACAGGTGCGCATCGCACAGGAGCACGTGGACGATGAGCGCCGGCGACACCTCGTGAGCCTGCTGCGCCGATCCGGGGTCGCCGATGACCGGGCGGACCTGTTGGCCAGCGTCGGCCTGGCGATCCTTGTCGGCCTACAACAACTCGAGGGCGGCGCCGACAAGATCCCCGACGCCATGCACATGTATCAGTCGTTGGTCCTCGCGGCGATCGACTCACACGACAGCGTCGGCGAGCCCGACGGCGTGTCGAACTGACGGCGCGTGCAGAAGTGGCAACCGAGCACGTCGCCTCACAGAACGACGCAGTCGCGCCCTCCACCCTTCGCTGAATACAGCGCCTGGTCAGCCTTCCCGATCACGGAGTCCGCGTCATCACCATCGGTCGCGAGGCCGACCCCGATGCTCATGGTGATGAGCAGTTCCCTACCGTCGACGTCCGTCGGGCGACTCACCGCCGCCCGTATGCACTCGGCGATCCCGGCCACCTCCAGCGGATCTGCACAGGACGGCAGGAAGACCAGGTACTCGTCCCCGCCGATCCTGCCCACCACGGCGTCCTGCGGAACGCACCCTTCGATCTTCCTGGCCACTGTCACCAACAACGCATCGCCCACGGCATGACCGTGCCGGTCGTTGATGGGCTTGAAGTCGTCGAGATCGCAGTAAAGAACTGCGCGACAGGCACCTCCTCGCCCGGTCCGCGCCAGCCCTTCCTGGATCTGCTCGAGAACGGCACGCCGGTTCCAGAGTTCGGTGAGCGGGTCCTTCAGGGCGAGCACCTCGAGGGACTCCTGAGCCGACCGCGTCTGCGTCACGTCCAGGAACTGCGCCACGAAGCTGGTGTCGCGACCACCCTCGTCCTTCACCGATGCCAGCGCGTTCTGCACCCACACCGCCGTTCCGTCGGCATCGACCAGACGCTTCTCCCGAGTCACGGATCCGACACTGCCGCTGTGCAGCAGGTTCCACATCTCCAGGTCGACAGTGCGATCACCTTCGTGGGTCAGCGCCGTGATGCTGGTACCCAACAGCGAATCCTCCGTGCGCTTGAGCATCCGGCACAACGCGCCGTTGACCTGAAGGAACGCCCCTGTGCGCGTGATCAGGGCCATCCCGATGGGGGTGGCGCGCATCGCGGCCCGGAAGCGCTCCTCGCTGTGCTGCAACTCGATCTCGGCGCGCACCTCGGCGTCCATGTCCCGCAGTCGCACGATCCGGACCAGGCGCCCGGTGGAGTCCCACACCGAACTCGCCGTCGCGTGTACCCACAGTCGATGGCCACTGCGCTGCCGGACCCGGAACCTGCCGGTCGCCTCGGTGCCCTCTTCGGCACTGCGATCGAGCGCCGCCGCGATGATCGCCTGGTCCTGCGTGGACACGAACTCGGTCATTGATCGCCCGACCACTTCGTCGCGATCCCATCCGAACGTGGCACCCACCGACGGCGAGGCCCACTCGATCTCACCGTCACCAGCGACCTGCAAGACGACGTCCGAGGTGTATTCGGCCAGCATCCGGTACTGCTCGCGGGAGTCGGCGAGTTCCTCGCGGTTGCGCACCAACTCCGTGATGTCCAGTATCTGCGCGATGAGATAGATGACCTGCCCCTGATCGTCACGCACACCGGCCACGGACAGATCACCCCAGACCACCCGTCCGTCGGGGCGGAGGAACCGCTTCGACAGGCGGTAGGAGTCGCGGACGCCGGCCAGCACGTCGGACACCAGGGCCATGTCCACACCGAGGTCATGGGGGTGCGTCAGGGCTTGCCACGTCGTGTTCAGCAGCGTCTGTTCGTCGCGGCCGAGGAATTCGCACATCGCCGGATTGACCCGCAGCAAATGCCCCTGCGGGCTGGCCAGATTCATCGCCACCGGTGCATGGTTCATGACCAATTGCAGGCTCTGGTCCCGGAACGGGTCGAACTGATCCGACACCACAGCCCGTTGCTCAGGTACGCGCACACCACCCCGTATGGCCTGCCCGAGATGGGTCTCCATATCTGTGGTGTCGGCACCTGATGCGAAATCTTGACCTTTGTGTACTGAATCCAATTCTGGACTTTGTCCACTTTTCGGGATAGTGTCTCGGCATGCGTCAAGACCTCGGCAGCGTGCTACGGCACAGCGGTCTGCAGGTGACGGCGCAGCGGCTGGCGGTGTTCCGCGCGGTGGCCCAGACCCCCCACATCACCGCCGACGGCGTCACCGAGTCCGTGCGCGGTGAACTGGGCACCATCTCGCGCCAGTCCGTGTACGACGCCCTCGGAGTCCTGGTCGACAAGGGCATCATCCGCCGGATCCAGCCGGCGGGCTCCCCCGCCCGCTACGAGGATCGCGTGGGCGACAACCACCACCACCTGATCTGCCGCTCCTGTGAGCGTCTCATCGACATCGATTGTGCGGTCGGCGAGATGCCCTGCCTGATCCCCGACGACGACCACGGCTTCACCCTCGACGAGGCCGAAGTCATCTACTGGGGCACGTGCCCGGACTGCACCACCACCAACGTCAACTGACCGCCACAACCAACTATCAGGAGGATCCCGTTGTCTGAAGATGTCGCAAGCACCGGCAAGTGCCCGGTCGTCCACCACCGTCCAGTGTCGAACCGGGACTGGTGGCCGGAGTCCCTCGACCTGTCGGTCCTCACGCAGAACTCCCCGAAGATGGACCCGATGGGCGAGTCGTTCGACTACGCCGCGGAATTCGAGAGTCTGGATCTTGCCGCGGTCAAGCAGGACATCGCGGACGTCATGACCACCTCTCAGGACTGGTGGCCCGCGGATTACGGCAACTACGGTCCGCTGTTCATCCGCATGGCTTGGCACAGCGCCGGCACCTACCGGATCAGCGACGGCCGCGGTGGCGCCGGCAACGGTGATCAGCGGTTCGCCCCTCTGAACAGCTGGCCCGACAACGCCAACCTCGACAAGGCCCGCCGCCTGCTGTGGCCGGTCAAGAAGAAGTACGGCAAGAAGTTGTCCTGGGCTGACCTGATGGTCCTGGCCGGCAACGTCGCGCTGGAGACCATGGGTTTCCAGACCTACGGCTTCGGCGGCGGTCGCGAGGACGTCTGGGAGCCGACCCAGGTCAACTGGGGCAACGAGAGCACCTGGC
>ERZ795053.4227-NODE-4227-length-15682-cov-6.608242_pt1 | contig 15682 bp, 16 predicted proteins | sample MGYA00375137_ERZ795053 | MGnify/ENA primary metagenome ERZ795053 (study PRJEB30182, sample SAMN05720284) | activated sludge metagenome | isolation source: Anaerobic digester | place: Hong Kong | collected 2014-12-17 ...
ATTATTGCCGCCATTGTAATATAGAAGGTCACTTTTTCACCTCGTGGATCAACAGCCCTTCCCTGTCCTTCGAAATGACAACTTCCTCAGGGGTCATTGTAATAGAGATGATCTTCCCAAATTCAACGATTCTGTTTTCCGGTGCCTTTTCGCTTCTTACCGTGAATACGGGTTTCGAGAAGATAATTCTGAATGATTGGAAGACCGCAACAGGTAAAGCGAGCATAATTCGAAATACGGTACCAAGAACAGGACCGGGACGAATAAGTCTAGACGATATATACTGAGCAAGTACCGAAACTAGCAGCCCCGAAACTACAGAGGCCGGCGTGAATCTGCCAAAGAAAGTGATCCACAAGAAGAAAGAAATAGTGAAAATCATCTAGTCCCACCTCAAAGGTTTGGCCCTGAAATTCTCCTTAGATTCGAAATGCTGCATCCATCCAGTGAGACCAAATCTATCTATCACATCAAGTGCATAATCGTATTCCTCTTCCGAGATTTTTCTTGATAGTTCGTAGTGCTCTCTCGCCCTGTAAACTGGTCGATACTGTGACATAAGCGATATGGGAACGGACGAAGACAGTTCAAAGGCCACAAACTCCGCCATCTCTTCTGTACCCGCTATTCCTTCAGGTAGAACAAGGTGCCTGACAATAACTCCTCGCATTCTTTCTTCTCTGAAAGAGCCAGTTTGTCTAAACATCTCCTTCACTGCCTTCTCTGTGACAGTCCAGTAATCGGGGACAAGGGAGTATTTCTCTCCAAGCGCATCGTCGGTGTATCTTATATCTGTGAGATAGATGTCGACGATTCCATCGAGAAGCTGCAAAGTACTTACTTCTTCATAACCGCTAGTGTTGAACACTACTGGAAGGGAAAAGCCCTCCTCAAGTGCAAGTTCGTAGGCTTTGAGGAAGCCATACAGATTGGGAGTCGGAGTGACGAGATCGATGCAAGCGGCCCCTTCCTCCTGAATCTTCATGAAGTGTCGCGATAGCTCTTCAAAAGAAAAGACCTTGCCTGCGTTCTTTTGACTGAAAGCGAAGTTTTGACAGTAGAGGCAGCTCATTGTGCAGCCACTAAAAAAGACAGCACCTGCACCGCCTTCCTTCACCAAAGGTGGTTCTTCCCCAAAGTGTAGTACTGTTGCTGAGACTCTCGGTTCAATCCTCTGCATGCAGAAACCAGAAATCTCATACCTGTTCACATGACATTTCTTAGGGCACAGGTCACAAGAGTGCAGTCTTTCTCTCGTTTTTTCTATTGCTTTATGTACTCTGTCGAGTTTTTCTAAATTTGAATCCATTCAATCCATTCCTTCTCTTCACTCTAAAGGTTGTCGGAAGACCTTGAGCTGATACTATCACACAAATTCGAGTCTAGGGAGACTAAGATTGCGTTTGGGCTATGCGAGGGAAAAGGAACACTTCGGGCAAGTTCGCCTAACCAACAATCCCTTACGTACAACCAATCTAACATCGTACTGAGAGTCTTACATCCCGTCAAGCTGAACTTGTTTCAGCATCCAGTTCCTTTTTCTTCGCCAGCGGAAAACCGCTCAACGGCCCATAGTTCTCTTGATCCGACCTCCAACCAACCCCTAACCTCGTTTCTCCCTCATTCTTCATCGGGATAGAAAGTTATCTTTGCTCCCAGTGTCCTCAGTTTCTCCTGGAATCTTTCATACCCTCTGAAGAGGTGTGTGGCATTGTTGATGATTGTCTCTCCGTCCGCAGCTAGCCCGGCCATTACCAGAGCAGCACCGGCCCTGATATCTGGCGCAACGACTTCTGCTCCACTTAGCTTTTTCACACCACGAATATTCGCATGGCTGCTCGAGACTTTAATCTGAGCCCCCATACGGTTTAGCTCATCTACGTATCCAAAACGATTTTCGAAGACGTTTTCCTCAAGCACCGAAGTACCCTCAACCGTCGCTAAGACGGCCGTTATTATTGGTTGAAGATCTGTTGGAAATCCAGGGTATGGTTCAGATGATACTCTAACAGGGTTCAAGGGGCCTTTCCAGAAAGCTCGCAAGTATTCATGGCCCTTTTCAATGCCTGCACCCATCTCTTCGAGAATTCTCAAAAGGGCGATCAAATGGTCTGCAATTGCCCCATGGATTTTAATGTCACCTTTGGTGGCGATCGCACCGAGTAAATACGTTCCGATTTCTACTCTATCTGGAATAACTGAATACTCTGCTCCAGTAAGCTTTCCAACTCCTGTCACTTTGATGGTTGGAGTTGAGGCACCACTGACTTGTGCACCACACTTGTTAAGAAAGTTCTGAAGATCAGAAATTTCGGGTTCACGCGCGGCATTTTCAATCGTTACCACGCTCCCCTCCATAAGCGTTGCCGTAGTCATTAGCTGCTCGGTAGCTCCCACACTGGGAAACGGAAGAGCATAGATTATCTCTTTCTCGAAATTCTGCGGGATTACGGCCATAACGTCGCCGTGCTCTTCGGTTATCTTGAATCCAAAAGCCTCCAAACCCTTGAGATGAAAATCAACAGGACGCTGGCCAATATTGCAACCACCAGGCTTTCCAACCTTAGCCCAACCACAAATCATGGCGAGAGGACCAATAATGTTGAATGAGGCTCTCATTTTTCTTACGAGTTCATACGGAACATTTCCTACTAGAATATCTCCAGGCATTATTGTGACGGTTTCATTTTCGAAAGAGACTGTCTTTCCAATTTGCTGAAGTATTGATATCATCGTCTGGACATCTCGCAATTCTGGCACATTCTTTATGACGACTGGCTCTTCAATCATTACTGTAGCCGCAAGAATCGGTAGCACTGAATTTTTGGAGCCACTTGCCCTTATCTCGCCTTTGAGACGTGTATTTCCCATAACAACGAGCTGGCTCATAATAACCCTCCAATCTTTTCATCGAGTTAAGAAGATACGACCGCACTCTTATTTTATCAGAGGTAAGGGCAGAGGAAAGATCGAATCATACCATAATAATTCTATTAGCTCAGGATCTCATTATAGATACGAAGTCCGATCCTTAGACCTTCTATTCTGCCGGATTCATTAACGATGAACTCCCCCGCACTTGCCAAATAAGGTTCGCTAAGATTTATTACGAAACCTCCGCCCGATATTGAGATCTCCTGTGGAGTGGATGGAGAAGCTGGTTCCGAGTCTTCATCAGGAAAACCTACTCGCGGGATTTCCTTAATGAAGCTCTCCCCTTGCTCAATGAAGATCTCCAGATCTGACATCTCTCCTTTGTAGAGCCAGGCAATCTTCTCCGCCTTTCCAGATAATTTGTTGCGGGTTCAACAATTACCGGATTCAGTCCCAGAAGATCTTCTACGACCATTCTTGAAAAGAGAGAGGTCGCTTTACTACCTTCATTGCTGTTGGTTAGAATGGCTTCTGAAAAGTCCATCTCCGGGAAGACCATCAGTAATGATATTGGACCGTTGGTGCCACCACCGTGCTGTATTGTCGCCAATCCATCGATCTCTTCAACGACCAGCCAAGTGCGACCTTAAATGCAGGGGAAGCATCAATCTTTCCAGTTATCAGTTTTGTGAAGGAATCAACACTTATGATTCCATTTCTATCCGAAGCTCTACCACTAGAATATAAGGCTGAATAGTTAAGTAGTTCCCTAATATTAGTGACGATGCCTCCAGCTGGATGTATTGTTCTTCCAACGGCCCAAGGACGTGCAATAATAGATATACGATCTTCTGCGATCAGCTGCCCGAACGTAAAACGTTCTGTTATTATATCTTCGGGGAAGAAATGAATGTTCTCCAGACCGAGAGGCCCAGAAACCAGTTCGATGATTGCTTCTTCGAAGGTCTTCCCGCCACATAGAAACCTGAATTGCAGTAAGAAAGGATTCTTCCTGGAGGGTTGATCTGAGGAAGAGAAGACATGTTCCTAACCAGTTTCTCCAGGGCATCCTTACCATAACCAAAATCCTTGAAGTAATCCCCCTTCATGCCAGTATGGGTCAGAAGATGTTTCATCTGATCTTTTCTTCAGCTCCTTTATCTGAAAGAACGAAATCTTCGAGGAGTTCCTTAATTGGTCTTTCCAGATCGATCCTGCCGGCATCGACCAATCTCATAACAGCAAGAGCTACGAAAGTCTTGGTTATCGAGCCGATCTGGAAGAAAGTTTCATCATTTACCTTCAAGGGATGGTCGATATTCGTGACCCCAAGAGAGGCAGTGTCAACTGTGTCGTTAAAACGTACCCCGCAGTAGATTCCGGGAATCTCACCTTCTGCAACTAGCTTCTCCAATTCAGACGTTATTTTGCGAAGCGCTTTCTAAAACTTTCCAAGTTCATATAGCACCTCCTTTAAGCATTGTAGCTGAACATGCACCATGAGGGAAATTTTCTGTGGATTTCGGAGGGAGCCTAATATACAATTGGATAGAGGTGACCAAAGTGGGTAAGTTGAATCTGTCCGAACTTCTTATTCCGGCTAAGGAAAGGGTCAATTTCGACGGTAAAATTGGACTCGTGCTCTCGGGAGGCGGAGCCCGAGGCGCTTATCAGATAGGAGTCTGGAAGGCTCTGAAGGATTGTGGAATTGAGATCGGGGGAGTCTATGGGACGTCGGTAGGCGCCTTAAACTCAATGGCAGTTGCTATGGACAAGTTCGAAGACGCACGCGAATTATGGCTGAAAATCGATTTCAATAAAGTGGTAGTAGATGGAACTGACGGCAACTTGATCGAAAAAGCGATTGGTGCACTCAAGACCGGCGGGTTCGATCCTGCTCCACTTAGAAAAAACTTTGGCCGTCTCCTCAAGGAAGAGGAAGTTCGAAAAGCCCCGATCGATGTTGGTATCGTCACTTATTCTCTCAGCAATATGGAGCCGAGGGAGCTCTTTATCGAAGATATTCCTGAAGGAGAGCTAAAAGACTACATTCTGGCAAGCGCTAATCATCCAGTCTTCAGAAGAGAGCAAATTGGCTTGGAAAAGTTCATAGATGGTGGCATTTACAGAAATATTCCCGTTAATATGGCTTTGAGCAGAGGGTTCAAGGAGATTATTATTGTCGATCTCGGTCCGAAGAGAATTAGAGATCTTCTGACTCTTGTTTCACTAAAGAGACTTGATGAAGTGAAACATCTTGTAATCAAACCGAGAGAATTCTATGGAGATGTTCTTGACTTCGATCCCGAAGTCTCTCGAAACTTCATGAAAGAGGGATATCTCGACTGTCTCAGCGAACTGGGTTATCTTGCCGGAGAGGAGTACTATGTTTTTGCAAAGCAGGACACGATTGCAAAAGCGCTCTTCTCAATGCCAGAAAAGAAAAAGAAAGAGGCAAAAGCTATCTTTGGAATTGAACCCTGGCAGAGCGAGTCTACTCACCACTTTTATTACGGGCAACTCATGCCAGTATTGCAAGATCATTTCGGAACCTCCGGTCCTTTGGAAACATGGGTGGTTCTCCTAGAGAAGCTTGCAGGACATCTAGAATTTGGGAAGCTGGAGCTATTCACTTTACAGACTCTGATCGGACGGATCGTTTCTGCTGCGCGCTCAAGTTTTGAGAACATAAAGTATAACGATATCGCCTGTGAAAGAGTTGTGAGTTTTCTTGAGTTTCTAATAGATAATTCGAAGATGAAAGATCTCGAAGATCAGGAATTCAGGGTATTCGTAGATGGATTCAGTTCTCTGACCCGCCTGGAATAGCAGAGCCAAAAAGGGCCCGGCAATACCGGACCCAGATGTCTTCAAGATGATCTAATAGTTCTCAACGAAGAGTTCGAAGTAAGCCTTCGAATGTTTGCATGCAGGGCACTGCTCGGGCGCTTCTTTTGCCTCAAGTATATACCCGCAATTTCCGCACTTCCAAAGGACCTTCTCTTCTCTCTTAAATACCTTTTCGGTTTCGACGTTTTCGAGCAGTTTCAAATAGCGCGTCTCATGGCGTTTTTCCACCTTGGCTATCTGTCTGAAGCTCTCTGCAACAGTTCTGAAGCCTTCCTTTTCCGCGACATCGGCAAATGTTGGATACAGTTCCGTCCACTCTTCGTTTTCTCCGGCAGCGGCAGCTTTGAGATTCTCTCTCGTTCCCCTAAGATCTACAGGATAGTCAGCATCTACGTGGACCATAACCGGTAGTTCGCCTGTCATACCTTCTATGATGTGCTTGAAGAAAACTTCTGCGTGTTCCTTCTCGTTATCGGCAGTTTCCCTGAAAAGAGCGGAAATCTGCTCGAATCCTTCCTTCTTGGCTACGGAAGCGTAGAAAGTGTATCTGTTTCTTGCCTGTGATTCGCCTGCAAATGCCTTCATTAGGTTCTCAAGAGTCTTTGTGCCTTTTAGATTCACGATTTCACCCCCGATACGAGATATTGTTTTCGAATATTTTTGTGTGAACTTATTGCGGTTGAGAAAGAACATCTCCACATAATTATAGTACAAAGTCGATTACAATTACGAATCTCTCTAAAGAAAACCGACACGGAAACTTGGTCTCAAGAAAGGCACCTCAGTTTCTACTGGTCTTTATCTGTGCCTTCTCCAAATTCCCTCGAAGAGTCTATTCCGAAGTTCTCATCTTCAACATTTCCCGAAGGTTCAATGTGAACATGTACATCATAGACGTTTTCCTGATCCTTCTTTATCGCGGCCTCAACCTGCTTGGCAAGGAAGTGGGCGTTCCTAACAGACAGCCTGGGGTCGACTTCGATGTCTAGATCAACAAGATACTTGTAACCCATCTTTCTTACTCTCACTTTGTGAGGGTTGTGAACTCCCGGAACTCTTTCAACCGCTTCGAAGATTATGTTGTAAACATTGTCGCCCGGCTTCAGTCCATCCATCAGCTCGTAGTTGGTTTCCCAAAAAATCTCGATAGAGGTCTTGATTACCAGCGCTGATACAACCAGTCCGACAATCGAGTCGATTATCTGCAGTCCGGTAACTCCAACGAAAATCGAACCTCCCAAAACGGATAGCGAGATTACTATGTCAAGCTTCATATTCATCGCGTCTGCGACAAAAACAGAAGAGTCAATCTTCTTTCCAATGCTCATCTTGTAGCGATAGAGGAAGTATTTCGTGACGGATGAGATTGCCGCAACCACAATTACCAGCTCAAGATTCTCGACGGAAGACTCTCCGGTAAACAGCTTCTGAACAGAACTCATAGCAAGCTGGGCGCCGGCAAAAAAGATAATCATGGACACAATTTTGGATGCAACGGCGTCGGCTCTTTCATGACCATAAGGGTGTTGAGCATCCGGCGGTTTGCTTGAAACAGATGTTGAGATCCACGTTATGATAGATGTCAATATGTCGGTAGTTGAATCCACTCCGTCGGCAAGAATAGCCATGCTTCCAGTGAAGAAGCCGGTAAATACTTTGATCACCGCAAGCAAAGCATTTCCAGCTACGCCTATTATCGAACCCATTCTGGCGACTGAAGCTCTATCTTCGTTCATTCAGTAACCTCCATCGCACTGGCTAGGGCGCCAAGATATCTCTTGTTCCTGTACTTCGATACGGTGCCGTTGATCACTTGGACATCAGCGTTCAAATCGACAGCAATCTTCTTCGTTCCAAGATTGTGGAGTATGTTTGCGCTCTTGCTCTCTCCAGCCACCTTTAACATTATCAAAGTCTCCTTGCGCTTCACGCTCTTGATTGTGGCAAACCTTAGCCAGGGATTACTCTTTCTGAATTCAAGTATAGCCCTGAATCTCATATAGTAGCTGTCATCGACAGCTTCTTGCGCTTCATAGGACACACCGCTGTGAGGATGGTTTTTGCCGAGAGCCTTCCATTCCGTCTGTCCCGGACCGTAGCCGTTCTCATACCAGAGAAAGGGTTCCAGCTGTTCTTCGTTGAAGTACATATTGTAGACACCTTCCATGCCCAGTTCCTCGCCATAGTAGAAAAAGGGTACTCCTGGAAGAGAGAGCAATACAGACATTGAAAGGAGCGAGAGTTCGCGGTCGCCGTTCATTGACGATACCAAACGACTCATATCATGATTCGTAAGGAAGAGTCCAGATTCATAGCTGCGTTTGGCCCTGAAGCACCTGTTCAAATCTGTCTTCAATGATACTACCAGAAGCTCAGGATCCTTCTTGGCAATTGCTGACTTCAAGTCTTCGGCCAGCGGGAAGTTGAATCCGATTCCGAAGATCGCAGAATAAAGATCCACAATTCTTGCATCGTCCCAAACTTCGCTCACAAAGATCGAATCGGGAGAAATTGATCGGCAGTGCGAGGTCATCTCTTTCCAGAACGCGATATTTCTGCTGTGCTGATACTCGCATATTCCCTTCTCTATAGAGAAATCGAAGATGTGTTTTGCGGCGTCGAATCTGAAGCCGTCAAATCCCACCGAAAGCCAAAATGTGAGAACCTCTTTCATCTGTTGCCATAGAGAAGTTGATTCGTAATTGAGATCGGGGCTTCCCGGGCCGAAAAGTGTGTATGCCCACTGGCCGGAGTAATTAGTCCATACCTTCTCCCCGTCCCAGTGTCTCCTTGCCTTTAGCCAGTCTTCGTTCTGCAGAAAGAGGTACCAGTCCCTGTACGGTCTTTCGCCGTCGAGAGCCCTGAGAAACCATTCATGACCAGGAGAAGTGTGGTTGATCGGAAGGTCCAGGATCACTTTCAGATCTCTCCTATGTGCTGAAGCAAGAAAGCTTCTCAGCTCTTTGAGATTTCCATATATGGGATTAATGCTGAAAAAGTCAGTGACACTGTAACCGTGGTATGCCGGCGACTGAAGTATCGGTAGGAGCCATATTCCTTCGATACCGAGACCTGCAAGATAATCAAGTTTCTGTTCGGCTCCTACTAGATCTCCTATTCCGTCTCCGTTACCATCGCAAAATGATCTTATATACAGCTCGTAGAACACGCACATCCCTCCCGACTGTGGCAGTCCAAAATCGGACCGATTCATGAGAACTATCACTGTCCCTAGAATCTTACATCTTATCATAGTTATCCAATAGCGCATTGTGTTAAAATCTTGTCTGTTCTAGGAGGTGTGGAAGATGCTAATAATGGAGACTCTGAGCAAGGGTGAACAGATGAATGCGAGCGACGTTCATGTGACTTCCGGGGGTTATGTGATGTACAGGGTCGATGGCGAGTTGATTCAGGACAAGCTTCTTACCGATGCGATAATGATGAAAAAGATCATTGCTGAGCTTAAGGAAGTTACGGGGATGGATTTTGAGGACTCGGGCAGTAAGGAAATCGATTTCTCTTTTGGCTTCAGCTCATCGAGAGTAAGAGGAAATTACTTCTACTCAAATAAGCTTCCTGTGATAGCTCTGAGGCTCATTCCGAAAACAGTTAAGACTATAGATGACCTAGGTTACCCCGCCATTTTCAAAGACTTCTGCAAGCCGGACAAGGGACTCGTGTTAGTTGCGGGGCCTACAGGCAGCGGTAAATCAACCACTCTTGCAGCAATGCTGGAAAACATAAACAGAACAAGGAATGCACACCTCATAACTATAGAGGATCCTGTAGAGTATGTTTTTGAGCAAAAGACCGCTTTGATCCACCAGAGGGAGCTTGGACCCGATACCAAGTCCTTCTACAACGGCCTTAAGTATGCCTTGAGGCAGGACCCGGACGTAATTCTCGTTGGCGAGATGAGAGATAGCGAGACTATGGAACTTGCGATGACCGCTGCGGAGACCGGTCACCTTGTTTTCTCAACGATTCATACGAATTCTGCCGCCACCACTCCCGAAAGGATAGTCGGAGTCTTCCCACCTCATCAGCAGAACCAAATAGCAATGCAGCTTGCAAATACCTTGCTGGCTGTCATTTACCAAAGGCTGCTGAGAAGAAGAGACGGCAAAGGGAGGATTGCAATTCTTGAGATTCTAGTTGTGAACCAGGCGATAAGGAACCTTATCAGGGAACAGAAGTTTCATCAGATAGAATCTATGATGCAAGCCGGCATTAAGTTTGGAATGGTTACCTTTGATGATGCGTTGATGGATGCTTTCAAGAAGGGCATTATCGACAAGGATCAGCTTCAGAACTATGCGAGAGATGCGAACGCCATGGCCAGGAGGGCCTTCTAATGGATCTAGAAAAGATAATGGAAGTATTCAGGGAGAGATTCAAGGAAGTTGAAAGGGAGCTCTCCAGACCAGAAGTTGCCTCCGATCCCGAGAAACTTATGGAGTACGGCAAGAAACATTCCGAGCTTTCCGAGATCATAAATCTCTACAATGACATAGAATCGATGAAAAGCGAGCTTGACGAATGGTATGAGATGAAGAATTCTGCCGGTGAGAGCGAACAGGAAGAGATAGCCCAGACAATATCAGACCTTGAGAATAGCATTGGGAAACAGGAACTGAATCTAAAGGGACTACTGGTTCCCGATCTATCAGACAATAGAAACATAATTATCGAGATAAGAGCGGGAACTGGCGGCGAAGAAGCGGCTCTCTTCGCTGCTGATCTATTCCGCATGTACAGCAGATATGCCGAACGAAACAACTGGAAATCAGAGATCATTGATTCCAATGAAACAGACATCGGCGGATTAAAAGAAATCGTATTTCAGATAAGAGGTCGGAGCGTATTCAGCAAACTGAAGTATGAAAGCGGAGTCCACAGGGTCCAGAGAGTTCCCTCTACAGAATCCGGCGGAAGGATCCATACTTCGACCGCCACAGTGGCGGTTCTTCCTGAAGTCAGCGAGACAGAAGTCAAAATCGATCCTGCCGACCTAAGAATCGATACGTACAGAGCTTCAGGAGCAGGCGGTCAGCATGTTAACAAGACAGATTCAGCGGTCAGGATAGTTCATGAACCAACGGGAATCGTCGTTGCGGTACAGAAGGAGAGATCTCAGCACCAGAACAAGGCCAGGGCCCTCGAGATACTTCGTGCAAAACTCTACGAGATGTATAGCTCTAAGGCGGAAAATGAAATTGTCGAGACCAGAAGAACGCAAATAGGAACTGGAGAGCGAAGTGAGAAGATAAGAACATACAACTTCCCTCAAAACAGGGTCACTGACCACAGGATTAACTTCACCAGCTACAGACTTCTTTATATAATGGACGGCGACCTCGACGAACTGATAACAGAGCTTTCCGCTGCAGATATAAACAAGCGTTTGGAACTGCTCCACAGGAAACTTATCGGTTAGTCTAGAGCCTCTTCTAAGGAGACAGAGCATGAAGAATGAGAAGCCTCTAAGAACAAACGCAACAAGGATTCTGGACGGTCTCGGCATAGAGTATGAGGTTCTTGAGTACGAAGTTGACGAAAGTGATCTGGGCGCTGTTAAGGTCGCTTCCGAACTTGGATTTTCAGCTTCTAAAACGATGAAGACAATCGTACTCAAAGGTGATCGAAGCGGTGTCTTCGTGTGCTGTCTCGGTGGGCATCGGGAAATCGATATGAAGAAGCTTCCGGAGATAACTGGTGATAGAAATATCGAAACGGTCTCCTCAGACCGGCTTCTAGCTATTACAGGTTACGTCAGGGGAGGGGTCTCCCCTCTGGGGATGAACAAGAGCTTCAAAGTCTATATAGATGGAGAAGTCTTGAGTGAAGAGAGGATTTCTATGAGCGCTGGCAAGCGGGGCCTTCAGATATGGTTAAGGCCGACGGATCTGGTTGTCGCTACGAAAGGTAATGTCGCTTCGTTCTCCAAAGAGAAACACTGAGAGTTCCGGGCTACGCTTGGCAATTAGATTTTGAAAATTATCACTAGAACGGAAACTATTCCGAAGAAAAGGGCCAGTAGCAGCAGAACCGTAGAAATCTCCATCAATCTTCTCTCCCTTCAAACTCCTGTCAATCAATTCTACATTTTTCTTTCCCATCTCAAAAGGAACTGTGAGTAATCTAAGTTGATCATATTGAAAGACATTGTACAATTGAATTGAAAGGACGGTGGTGAAATGTACATCCGCTCTGGTGATCCAGTGAGAACAGTAATCAAAGTTATCGGTGGAATAGTCTACGGTGTCGGCATAGGCTTGATAATACTTAGCTTTGCTAGTTTCTTTCTGGCTCCGTATCTAAGCCTTGTTTTTGGAAGTGTATTCGTTTTTATAGTGTTGGGCTTCATCGCAACAACCCTCGGGAGAATGCTTCTAGGCATGGCGAAGACGAAGAGCTTCTCCGGTCCTGTTAGCGAACAGGAACCCGTTAGCAGGAGCGAAGTTCAGGAGGAAATGACCTACGACTACACCTTTGTTTCCGATAGAGAGGCAAGAATCGAGAAGAAGAAGAGTAAGAGTTATTCTAGGTGTCCGGAGTGCGGCACAGAGAATGACGACAAGGCAAGCAAGTGTTCCAGTTGCGGAACCTCTCTCACTGGTTACAAGAAATGTAGCCTTTGCTATATGTTGAACAAAAAAGAGAATCGTTTCTGCAAGAACTGTGGACACGATTTCAATCTTGACTGAGTAAAAAGACTCCGAGATGCATGGTAGCAGAAGATCTGTGTGCTGTGAGGAGACGTCCTTGGTCCTTCGTCCCGGATCATGGACCCGTCCTTCGAAAGAACAGTTGCAAGTTGTCAGTTCCAAGTTGCAAGCTATAGGCATTAAGAAGAACAAAACATTAGACGCAAGGCACTGAAGAGCATCAGTGACAGCAATGCCTGCTTCGCAGGGAAAGAGCCGCTTTTCGCTGAGCGCTGAACGCTCGGAAGACCAAAATCCGTTTGCCACTAAAAGTTGATGGGGGAACTTAATCTCACAGCGATCAGCGGGTCCTTGTTCGGTCTTAAGCGTACAGCGGATCTAGGAACGAAGAACAGATCCTCGCTCGAGTTTGTCCTTCAGGACTGATTTTCATCTCCCCGGTCTTCGATCTCGGAACTATCCAGTGGAGTTCAACGGAGGACAAGGCATTTGCTCTCTCAATTCCTGCCTATGTCGCTTCTGCCTGGTTTCACGGCAAGGTTACGGTGAGCTGGAGACTCTTGTTGAAGAGGCAAGTAGATGGGTGAAGGAGGAGTATGTAAGCGCGCTCTGGGAGGGAAACAAGCTTGCCGACGATAGAAAACGGAGTATAGCAGAGATTCTGGAAATGCTCACAGGGATCAGCTCGGCCTCATTCTATCAACGAAATCTAAGGATGAACCAGGTGGACTTCTGTACATTGCTGCTAGAAGAGAGCGACCGCTCCCTGAGCGTGTATGACTCAAGAATAACGGCAATCGGACCATATATTGGTGACTTAAATGATGGCACAATGTTCAATCTTACGGGGCAGCTGAAGACATGCGCAAATGATTACATCAAGAGAGAGATAGGATGTGAAACAAATCTGCCTTACAAGAGCGGGAACGCAGAAGTGTATCTGAACAGGAATTGGGAGAGCGGCAAAGTTGAGCCGGAAATGCCTGATTCACTTGACCTGGGATTTCCCGATGCAAGTGATGCTCTTTCACATGCTTTGACCAGAGCGCCCTATCTATGAGTCTTTGTCGCTGGAGGAAGGTTGATCTTGAGTACCCCTTTGAATCGGTTGCCTATAGCATTGATCATATCAAGATCTCGGATTCTCTTCGTGCCAACATCATTCACAGAGTCTACGAGGGCGGCCATATGATCTATGTTAATCCCGAGGCTCTGGAAGAGCTGAAGAAGGATTTAGAACTCTTCTACGGCAATTGAGGTTATCTATAACAACGAATGTAGACCGAAAACTCGCATCTATTGATCTTGGGAAGTCTCACGGGGTTAGGATGAATCAGTAGTTGAGAAAGCAATGTCGAAAGACATGAATCCGGTCTGGCGTCGTGCTACTAATTGGAGTTATTACAAACTGTTGTATAATTAAATTTAGAATCTTCTATTTCTCGTTTTCTAATTATGTTTTCCATTTGGGCGGTGATGCTACGAATGTCTTCATCTATTATCGTTGTAACCGGGATGTCCGGCGCCGGAAAGTCTTCGGCAATCGATGTTCTTGAGGATTTTGGCTTCTTCTGCATGGACAACGTTCCTCCTTCGATTATTGAAGAGCTTGTAAGAATAATCGGCGAGCAGGAAATCGATAAGAGCGCCGTTGTTATTGATATCCGAACTGCAAAAAAGTTTGGTGGAATTGAGAAATTAATTGGAAGTCTTGAATCGCTTAAGAAAAGAGGATTAAGTATCTTGTCGGTTTTTCTTGATGCTGAGGACGATGTTCTGTACTACAGATATCAGAAGACGCGGAGAGCACATCCTCTCCAGGAAGAGATAGGACTTGAAGAAGCGATTCAGAAGGAAAGAAGTATCATGGAGCCGCTGAAACTGCACTGTGGTCATGTCATCGATACTTCAAGAATGGATATGAAAGAGATGAAAGAGGCAATTGTTTCGATAATTAGCGGCAAGGGATATTCGCTTCCACCTATGAGAATAGAAATAGAGAGCTTTTCTTATAATGAAGGAGTGCCTCATGATGCCAACCTGATTTTCGATGTGAGATTCCTTCCCAACCCCTATTATTACGAGGATCTCATAGAGCTTACAGGAATGGACAAACAAGTTAAGGATTATTTGGAGACCTATCCGGAGATCGAAAGCTATTTCGACACTGTTCTGAGACTATGCAGGATAACGATAGAGGGATTCGCGGGAAGCGGAAGAAACTTCATCAAGATAGCTGTTGGCTGTACCGGGGGCAAGCATAGGTCTGTGTATATCGCCGAACGTCTGTACGAAGCGCTCAAGATAGATAGTGTAAGGCTTTCGCTTGATCACAGGGAACAAAACATACATAAAGAGAACTCCTGATCCATATTCTTGCTAATTATGGAGGTGTTTCATGAAATTGAGGTCGTTCTTGCTCGTGCTAGTCATTATGTTAGGTGTTTCTATCCTTGCTGTTTCGCCGGAGCTGCTTGAGGCAGCAAAGAAGGAAGGGAAGGTCGTTGTATATTCAATAACCAGCAGAATATCCAACGCGGCAGAGGCCTTCACAGCGAAGTATGGAATTGCAGTGGAAGCCTATAACCTGAAAGACTTCGAGATGATTGAAAAGGTTTCCAGGGAAGTGGGAAACAGAATTGTCGGCGCGGACTTTGTAATTGCCCAGGACGGTGGTAGAGTATTCGGGGAGCTTATCGAGCCGGGATACTTGATAAACTATGTTCCGGAAGACATGAAGGATCTAATTCCCGAGTCGATGCAGAATCCGCTTGTTCTATCGGTTATCACTAAGGTCTTCCTTTACAACTCCGAGACATTCACTTTCCCGCCCGTAACTAACGTTTGGGCGCTTACGGATCCTGCATACAAAGGCAGGTTCTTCTTCAAGGACCCCTTCCAGGAAGGCGTGAACATGAATTTCCTTACGATGCTCACAACTCCTGAAGTTGTTGAAGATCTGGAAATCGCTTATGAAAGGTATTTTGGGGAACCAATTAAGCTTACAACAGAAAACGCCGGTTATGAGTGGATGAAAGGCGTTCTTGAGAATGGTCTGGTCTTCATCAACAGTGACACAACGATGGCCGAGTCTCTGGGAATAAGAGGACAGGGGATTGACAAGGTCGGTCTATGCACCTATTCAAAGGTAAGATACAGAGACACCAAGAATCTCGCCCTGCTGCCGATTATGGGAATGGAACCCTTTGCCGGTTTCTATTATCCCAGCTACATGATGCTGACGAGCAATGCCGCTCATCCTAATGCTGCAAAGCTCTTTATCGAGT
>ERZ795053.4232-NODE-4232-length-15673-cov-26.296965_pt1 | contig 15673 bp, 1 predicted proteins | sample MGYA00375137_ERZ795053 | MGnify/ENA primary metagenome ERZ795053 (study PRJEB30182, sample SAMN05720284) | activated sludge metagenome | isolation source: Anaerobic digester | place: Hong Kong | collected 2014-12-17 ...
CAGTTGGGGGTGAACGGCCGTCCGAAAGATGGAGAAGTTCCGCTGGCTGAAAATATCTCTTTGACGCTTAGGGAGTATATGCAGGATGCTTTCGTTAAGGACAATGAACCAGTTGGCACACCAATAGGCGATCCGCTCATACCAGGGCAGTCAGAGCTAATCGTAGACGACCGTGTTCAAAACCCCACGGAAAATGCGTTCGAAGCGGCTGTGCGCGGTGCGGTAACACAGTTCCGAGGTTCGCCCTTCTTTAAACGAGATGAAAATTTTGAATACGATCGGGTGCTGGGAAAAGCTTTTGCGGCTAACACGAGCATCTATGCCAGCCCGACAACCGACTTAACCAACCATGAAACTGTTGTTCAGATGCAGCAAACTATGCAGGCCGATCAGCTTCGCGGGGCCATCATTCAAGACTTAATTGCAGACATACGTAGTTACGCAGAAGCAGCCAATCCCGATGTCATAGCCACCTCTGTTCCTTTTCAGTTGGGTGTGGTCTTCAGAGTTACGGGTAATCGCATGCCAGAGTGGTTGGAAGAAGTTGTAGCAGGTAATGCAATCCCCACGATTCGCCAAAGACTGCATCCTGAAGCGTCGAAGGTATCCGATGAAATCCGCGAAGTGCGCACATTTAACGTACGTCAGACCAACTTCACCTCGAATCCACCTCGATTTGAGCGAGTCAGACATTACGCTGATGCGAACACCATTGCTATTACCTGGGACCTCACCTGGGATCAAAGCGCGACATATGGCTATACGCCAAGCCAGGCCGATCCCGAACACCATCTATTACACTACATTGTGCGGCGACGTTCCCTCGATAGGCCAGAACAAGATCGCATTTACAGTGTCAGTGCCGTTGAAGTATTACATCGAGAGGCGAGCGAGGATGGAAATGACTTGCTCAAAACGTTGCGACCACGGTTTCAGCTCGTTGATCAGTTCAACCAAGAAACGCTCGCTGAGCAGGCCGTCTTACCGGCTACTGGCCTGAGCTACTATTATGCAATAACCCCTGTCGATTTTGCCGGAAATGTGGGCCGTCCGTTAACCCTCGTGGCAACCCGCTACCCAACGGACCCGCCACAGGTGCCGACTGATGGCGAATGCATTATCACCTATCGTTTGACAGAAGATGAAACAGTTCCAAGCGGAAAAACATATGATGTGCCCAAGCTGGTGCCACCGGTACGAATTCACGTCACATGGACAGAGCCATCGTCCACCAACGAACGGTCAGGGCCAGACATTGCCCAATATCGCCTTCTCTTCCGGCAAGATCAAGTTTTACCGGTGGGTAGTTATGGCCTGGACAGTATGACACAAGGCTCAAAGGCCAAAACTTTACCTAGCAGTTTTGCCACGCCACGGCCGTTCGATATTACTATAGATCTCGACCCTTCCGGCTCGCGTGGTAACCGCCAGGCTGAAATTCCTCTTTCCACACTGACAGCAGCCGGGATTTTTCCATCTGACAACGGCTTGTGGCGCGGCGAGTCATGGCAAATCTTTTTTCAGACTGTTTCATTGGCTGGCGTTCCATCAGCTTTAGCTCCTGTTGGCATTTTATTGCGTTTCGAAGCAGACAATTCGCCAGGACCCGATGCTGCTGTTGCCGAAAGCGAACGCGAAGAGAAACGTCCGGCTGAACTGGAATGGTTGCCTGTTCCAACCCAGCTCCCGTTCTTACCCCCAGAAGATCAACGTATTATTGTGGGAACCGCCCATTTCCCCATGCCAGATGAATCAACACCGCTCGTTTTTGACTTGCAGAATCCCATTGGCCAAAGCCTGGACGCAATCCGGTATCACGCGCACCCCAAAGGCATTCGATGCCTCCGCCTTCGCTGGAATCAAGGGCCGAGCCATTTGCCCAACTACCCGCGGTCGATGAATGCCGGCTACCACGTTCTGGAACTGGACATAGACGCCCATACATCCCAGACATTTTTAGATAAAGAATTATTGGGTAAAACCTTACGTACAATCCAGGATGTGCAACTGCTTCCAGCAAATGACCTCACCCTAACGCCAGCCGACACCTTTATTTCAGATCAATGGGAAGCATGGTATCCCAGCACGGTCAAGCGCCTGGTTTCCCCAGAAAAGCGAGCAGAAGGTTCTCAAATCCCTATGAGTCCCTGGTACTCTTGGCGGGAATCCTACTTGGTCTGGCCTATTTGGCCAGGATTAACGGATTCCAGAAACGGACGCCGAACATCTGCTCTTCATCCATATCTGGAATCCCTGGTCGCTTTTCTCGAGTTGGGCGATCAGGCGTCCGGCCTGCCGGCCTTCCACGTCGATATTCAACCTTCTCCGCCCTATATGCCTATGGATCTGGTCACTTTTTTTACAACCACAGCAGCAAAGAAAGATCCGTATGGTTGGGGAATATTGCAGCGGTTCGGCCTTACGCTTACGTTCACCTTACGCGATGCTGAAAATGGAGATGTTGTAAATGGTTCTGAACTCTTAAACAGAGTTCAGCAGGCTATTAACCGATGCCAATCGACTTTAAAGGGTGATGATCAATGGTTGGAGCACTTATTTGTAGAACTCCTGGTTCAACCCGGCAAAAGTGTTTCTTTAGAGGATCAAACAGCATTACAAACAAGCTCTTTATTAAGCGTAGTCCAGATTAGTCTAAGGCCAAAGATAGTCCAATATTTAGATTATTCGTTACTAAAAATAACAGGGAAACCTGGAGCGCAGATAGATGTCGTGTTCAGCAGGTTGAGTGGATCTGTATCGCTGGTGAACCTGGCAGAACCTGAAAGAGGTCAAATCAATATTGATCCTGACATCGACCCATATGTCTGGCCGTTGGTTTTGCCGAATGACGGAAGCGCAGCTATCGCTATGCGCAGCGAAAAAGGCTTTGATTTGTTTACCAAAGGCACTTCACAAACAGCCAAAATCGACGTTCGTGTGCCTTTAAAAGGCCCTCTTGCAAATCAGCGACCCGCTGTCTTCAAACAGTTTTTTGAATATAGCGATTCCCCCGTTCCTTCGGTGAAGCTGTTACAACCTATGTCCAACATAGGCAACCAGGTGACGGAATTGAAGGAGATCTTTAGTCCTGACGATGATTACATTTTTGACCTTCTAATTGGGCCAATGGTCGCGTTTGAAGCATCCGATGAGTTTTCAACTTATTTCCAAACTCCCGACTTATCGCCAGCCTTTGCTAGTACCGGCACTATGTCTGAACAATGGCTTGCGTTCAAGCGGTATGCTGAAGCATTAAACGGGAGTCAATCGAACAATCGTATCGTTGTACCGACGTTGAAAGATGAAATAGAAGCGATTCTTCCTGATTACTTAAGCTGGGCGCAACGATTTTTCGATGCCGGTCCTCCTGTCGCGCTTATAGAAGAGGACGCAACCAGTTCTACCCAAGCAACCGGCCCATGGATTGCTAGTGCATATCCGAGAGCTTCGTCGCCTGCTTATGCATCGCCTGATGAAAACGGCCGTATTCAATACGATCGTCTCATCAGTGATAAGTGGGCACACACTTACCGCTATTACGTACGGCCGTATGGACGATATGACCTTTTGTGGCGCAGCTTACGGCAATCCAGTACGCTCTTTCCGAATCAAATCCTCATTCCTTTCGATCCATTGTCCCCAGAAATAGACGCCGGTGGTCTGGATGTCGTTCTCGACCGTATTCAACCGGTTGAAAAACCGTTCGTTCTCAGTTCTCGCCGCCTGGATCAAGGGGGTACTTCTCAACTACCATCTCCCCCTGGTAGGATCTGGGAAGTCATTGTCGCCCAACATCCAGAACAAGCCCTTCAAGAACGAAATCAAGGACTAGCCAGGCGTCTTTCTTTCCGGAATGTGGCTTTCAGCCTCTTGAGACGTTTTCCATGCGAATCCTGGCAAATTACACTCCACCAAGTAGATGGCAGCGAGTGGACCATCACCCCAGTTTCAACAAAATATCCAGAGATACCCGCAACTGTACCTGCCCTGCCAGATCATCTGAATCTGGATCAAGAATTAGACGACACATCCCTGCTTAGCATTGACATCCCTGATCGAATAGATGATTTTCAACAAGGCGCCTTGGTTTTGCAATGGGAATCATTGCCTTTCTTTTATGAGTACAAGCTCCTGCTAATTGCTCAAACGACAACCAACGTCTCTGAAATCAATTCAGTCGTGCAGCAGGATCTCGAGTATATTTCTCCCCCCGTAACAGCAAGCATCCAGGGCGCTGTTGATGACAACGGAGATCGTGGTCGCGAGCTTATTGTTCCGTTACGACAACTGTGGGACAGCCTCCCACCTGCCGCGCAGCGACGCTGGCCTGAAGAAAATCCTGCTCTCGCTCCAAATGATGCGGGGCACCGATTACCTGGCTCTTTACCGGACCCAGACGTCATCTATGAAATTGTCACGAACTCACGAGGGAATCTGGAAACCCAAGCGGAAGTATATGTATCAGGTGTGGTTCCTAATCAAAATGGCGAAAATCCTTATGTCGTTCGACAGTTAGGAAAGCAATTCCTCGTTTCGGTGAACGATGGATTAATTCCGCCAGAAACACCGAGCGATCATTATCAGCTCCGAATTTTATCCAAACAACGTTCTGAAATTGTACTTTCCCGAAACTACCCCATACCACCGATTTTAGGGACCAAATACCGCTTTGAGGACAATACGCTAATAGTTAACGGCGTCATGTCATTGTCAGAATATGCGGCCATTAAGCGGGCTATTTCCCCTTCTCCTAAACCACCTGTTTCAGTACAGGCCGATCTGCGTACGGTCGATGAATTCTTCACGAGTTTGTACCACGTGGAGGCTGTCTCGAGGATTACAGATCTGCCAGAACACCTGCGGACCGTAATTGATTATATAGCGCTCCCTACCTGTGCCATCTTTTGGGATGGAGGAATGAACCAGGAGGAGCAGGACGCTCTTTTAGCTCTTCCCGGAGACAATGAATTCAAAGAATCAATTGCTGAGCTTATCAAACTAGTGCAAACAGGATCGGCAGTTGCAACGTCTCAAGTCTCTACGGTCGCCGGACCAGAGCAACTACCTGTTGGCATACCATCCAGTATTATCCTTGAAGATTTTACCTGGACTGGGTTGGAAAACGGGGGCCAACTCTCTTTGCAGCGAGATGATCAGCAATCGCACTTTACATCCCTCAACTGGCAAGGCGTTCTGACTGACAGTGAAAAGGATTCTTTGTTACCTGCCTGGCAAAACTGGCTGCAGATTGCAGATTTGCGGTCAGCGCTAAATAATCTCCTCACACAGCTAGAAAATTCTGAAGTTACTGTACAGGTAGCTATCAGGCCAGAAAACTTCACGGAACCTCTGGCGGGTTCGCTTGAAATTCAGAATAACAACCTTATCTGGCATGGTAGTTTGATTACTGATGCCCAGCGCGTTGCCCTCGAATCGCTCGACGGTGATGCCGATTTCCTGGACGCTATCCACACGTTACTTACCCGAATAGATGCCAATGTAGCTGTGGTTTTTGGGAACAAAAAAGATGGAAACTTTGTGCCGCCTGTTTTGCCTCCTGAACTAAACACACAGCTAAACTTCAGCACGGAAAAGTCCAATTATGTGGCTCGATGGACGGGTCCTGCACCAGACGATAATCAGCAAGCCCTATTGCTAAATTTCACTGCGGAGGGGAATCCTGACTTGTTGATTCGGGCTCTTTCCCAATTGATTGGCGCGCTTAGCAAAAGACAATCCATTTCAATGCGCCCGATCAGGCGACCAAAATCGGTTCCCGACGCCCTCCAAGAGCAACTGGTTATAGGCTACGATTTCCTGACCTGGCGAGGTCGAATTCAGGATGAGGCACAGCTTGCGGCTCTGGTGGAATTTGCACGGCGTAATGAAAAAACGGCCCCTGAATTCAGTGTGGCTATTTACATGCTCGTTCAAGCGTTGCAAGAGAACACTATTTCAGTTCCTGTTGCCGTGGAAATACGGCCGTCAGCAGAAAAGATTGCGCCATCTTTGGGATCAAAACTTCTCTTAGGGCGAATTGGCCTTCGAATACATGGCTTGATGACGAAGAATGAATACATTGAGTTAACGACCCTTTACGCCGCCGCCCCTGATCAACGGGCGATACAACGTTTATACAACCAGGCCCTGACCCATGGACTGCGAAACACGACTATAAACATTCGCAGCCGCCGGGGGAACGCGATCCCCAGTTTACTGCACCAAATTTCAATAGACATCTGATCTATCCCCTAGGAGTAGAATGATGCCCGTACTTAACAATATTCAGATCAATGGGCCTTTTTGGACAGCGAATGCTCAGGTCGTCAAGCTGTCCAAGCCCAATGACCACGAGGCCTGGCGCACTCTTTTTCTGAATAATCAGATGCGGTCAGGGCCAGAAGAAGACCAGATCTTGCTGCCAGGCACAACGTTCGCTCTTTGTTTTGTTCGGCAAGTTCGCATCATACTCGGAACTTCAGGGCAAGATACATACCAGTGGGATAGACCCGATTCAGAGGTACCCCCCAATCCTTCTAGCGCTCATGAAATTGACGAACTCATAGCTAACGGAACATTGTCGTTGCTGCTGTTACATTCTGATTCAGACGATTGGTCGTTACCAGACGTTTTACCCCCCCCTTTTTCTTGTCTCTTAGGAGATATATCCCTGGAAGGTCTTACTCCTCAAGGACAGAATGGTGACGATGACAAGACACGGCTATACGCAGCCTTGAACCTCATCCCAGCCCCTCCTATTCGTAGTGGTCCTGTTTTCCCCTATTTATCGGTTCATGCCAGCGGTTTGTCTCTATACGGAGCTGTTCAGTTGCCCTGGGAAACCAGCTCTGTAAATGCCTATTTCCAACTTGCACGTGTCCTTCCAGACCCTATTCATTCCAGCGATTCGCCAGCCCCGAGTTTTTTATTATCAATTGAGGAAACGCTTCTAAGCGACACTGAGAAAAAAGCCATTATTGCCGGGTGGCGGCAACTCGGCACTTTTCTTACCCCCCTTAATCCCAACTTTAGCAACGGTGCGACGATTAGCTCTGCTCCTGATTGGGTAACGCTAGAAATTACAAATCCTCTCCATATCCCCCGCCTCAGTTGGGGGATTGAGCCCTCATCATCGTCCATAGAGAATCCTCCTCTGTATATTGATCCGGCTGAACTAAGTCTGGTATTAAGTAATCAGCAACTATACAGCAGATCAGGGCCTCCAACTTCGCTCGCTACCGTTCCAATAAACCATCTTTTGATCCAACGCGAGGCAGATTCGTCTCTCAAAATACAGGTAAGCGCTACCTCGCCTGAGGGGGACGAGAAAAACTCTGAATCCATACACTATTCCGCCAACTTTGAAGAAACCGAACGTGTTTGGCAAGAGAGATGGTCTCTTTCGAATACGAGGTTAGCTTATAACCCCATCAAGGTTGCACAGCAGCTAAGGCAGGACCAGGGGCTGCCAACTCCAGAATGGATTGTGGACAACAACAACCCGCGACCCTTGAAAGAGCCCCTGCTTTGGGGATTTGTTCCTCTTGAATATGGGTGGGCCCAATTGCCATTTCCCAACGTTACTGAATCCATTTACCTGGATGCTGAGCTTGTACCAAGTGATTTTGCTCGTTTCGACTCCCCCTCTTTACTCCAAGGGGTGTTGGCCATGGGAAACGACACACTCTCGTCTCAAAAATTACATCCTGAAGAACAGCCGTGGCGGCTCACTATTTTACGCGCGCTTGCCGCCGAAGGTATTTGGCAACTAAAGCCAGATGAGTCGGGTTACTATCTTAGCTCTCTCGATCTCACTCTTAGCGCACCTGAAGTTCAGATTGATGGCCTGTTTTGGCTGAGTACATGCAGAGCGTCAACCAAGGATGCATTGCCGGATGTAGCCGCTTGCCTGGATGGTTTACGACCAGTTTCGTTACGGACAGTGCTTCCAGAGAGAGACCTTTTCCCCTCTCCGATGGTCTTTCAGTTGGAATCACTCAATCTGGAAAAACGCCAGACAGCAATTGAGCAAGATGCTACACCTAAACTTGGGCCATATGCTTTATCTTATGAGTTCGACACTGATTTTGTAACGCTTCTGGAAGAAAAGTGTGTCATTCCCGCTCACTCCCTTTCTGATTTTGCTCCGCTCATTTGGCGTCGTCATCCCACATTGCCTATGATTCAGGCGTTGCCTTTAACACAGAGTCAGTCGCCACCCAACCACCCAAGCAGCAGCAGACAATTTGCGCCCTTCAATCCTGACCCTGGAGCCAGATGGCAATTAGGCGTCATTGATGGAAACGGAGCCAGTCAATGGCCGCATTGGCTTGGTGCGACAATGCCCGACAAAGACTGGCAAGCACTATTCGATCTGCCACTGGTTTCCCTGTCCATTCCTGGTCTGGTATTGGATCCCGTGCTCGATCCGGAAGCCGATGGGCTGGGCGTTAACACCCAGCTTCATTTACCCATGCAGTATCGATACGACTTACCTTATACAGATGAAGTCAATGCGCTTGCTCAACTTCCGAAAGAAAACGGAAATCTGGATGAAGGGTCAACACCAACAAATCCTGCCTCTTCCTCAACGCAGTTAGCTCTACAACGAGAAACATTGAGCGATCACTGGAGACAACTGAGTGAGTTAGCGAGCCTTGCCGCTGTAGACGCAGTCGAGGCTGCCATTAGGCAAAGTAATTCGCTCTTTCTGATACATCTTATCGAACCATTACGCTGGCCTGTTGAAGCGCTCGTAGAAGAATCTGTCTATCCAGGGAAACTAGTATTTGCGGATGGCGTGGGAGAATCTGACCAAACTCTTGAACTAGAAGGAAATAAGGCATTGACCGGGATTTCTGGGCGCTTTGGCCTTTCCCAAGATGCGTCTGTCCAACTTCTTTCAGGAGATGAGGATAATAACCCGTTCATTATTGAGGCCGGGGGGATGAACCTCCATGTCAATGGAGCGTCAGTTCGGGATCAGCGAGGATTATCCCGAGCGGTCAGCCACTTTAGCAATCAGGTAATAAGCACAGAAGTTGTACTTGAAAATGAGGATGCTTCCTCCACTTATCTCCTGACAACCAGCCGGGAGGCCATCCCATTACGAGTTGCCAATAACGAATGGCTGTTGTGGTTTCGAGATGTCCCACTGCAAGAAGGAGTTTTCACAAGTCAGACGGCACGCTCAAGGCTAGCAGAAGACATTAACGACCCAGAGTCAAGCAGTCGTAATTATAACTTTTTGCAGGGTTTTGAGTGGCGTTTGGCCGCAGTCGGAAACGTTGGCGCTGCCTCCCCCCGCTTGCGCCTTTGCAACCTCGATTTTTACCCACTTTCACTAGACAGGCTATCCGTAACAGACGGCATCGTTGAGGAGGTTGCCTTGTTCGGGCGTCTACAACTGCCTGTTAACGAGCAACAAGAACATGTCGGATTAAACAACACAGTGTGCCTCACATTTCAGATGGACGAAAATCATGAGCTACAAATCATGGAAGCTTCTCTGGAATCAGAATTGGGTGAATGGCCACTGGAAATTTATCAAGGCGAACAAACTGATGCTGCGCGCCTTGAGTGGGGCGCGATTGAATTAACTGGGTCTGATACCGGCCAGTCTACCCCCAGTCTGCGCCTAAAAGACGTTGTGATCCGCTTTTTTTGCTTTGACGTCGCCTGGAGTATTCCTTTAGATGATCTGGTTTTCTCGGACGAAATCCCTACCCTGAGTCAAGAACAAGCCCTGGCTCGCGCAAGCAGCACGCTACCGGTTGCGCCGACGGGGGTAAAGTTATTCTTGGACTGTATGACTGGGCTGCACATGGTCTTGCTGTCGCTAGACCTGCACATTGGAACTACCGACAAGCCATTGTTGACGGCCGTTTTAGAACTCCCCCTTGTTGGGAAAACATCAGCAACAATCGCCTCCGCCTTGTTATTCGGGCAACTGGATTTGAAATTCGCCGACAACCTCGACCTACAGATGCAAGAAGGGTCCGTGCAGTTGACCTGGAAAGCGATTGATCCAGGTGCCACGACGATTTCTCATCTATTTCCTGGAATGCCGCTCAGTATTCAAGACTGTCCCGGGGCGGCTGTCCTTTCATTTACGGCCGTAGAACAACCTGAAAGCTTTCCACATTTGGTCCTGAACACTGGCTTTGCCGAGACAGTCTTGCAAAGCCAGTGGGGCGAATACCTTCAAGCAGTCGTAGATAACGCCTTAACAAACGATCACACGCCGCCTTTGATTCCACGAGATCCCTTATTTTCATCATCAGCGGGGGATATGACCTTTGCTTATAGCATGAACTGGCTCAAAGACTCAGATTCCGAACTTAGCTGGAAAGAGACAGTTTTGCTGAATGGTTTCATTGAAGTGCGAAATCTAATTTCCTGGCCGGCAGAAATCACGTACGACGATACGAAGAGCACCCTGACGTTGCCGGCCATCAGTTCGGTGAATCAGCTTAGCCATCTGCGGCACACTTTGCGCATTTTGTTTAACCAACATGAAATACCGTCATCGCTTTTTGTTTTTGGGAACACCGTTGCGTGCAACGACTTGCTTTTCCACCTCGCTTCAGGCCAAACATGGCAGTTTCTGGCTGTTACTGAACATTATCTCGCAAAAGTAACACCTGATGAGGAGTTCCAGCTTTTTGCTGTAAGTCACCAAAATTGCTGGAGTACGCTGCAAGAAGTTCGCGTATTTCATCCATCGAGCTTCAAAGCGTTTCTATTAAAAAATGAGGCCTTCACGCCAGATCCCGCACAGACTTTAATTCCTCTCTCGCAGTCAGAGGGCTATTTTCATCAAACCTGGGTTGAAACGATCACAAACTCAAGTGAAGCCGATAGTCTGGAAAGATTGCCTGGTAATGGACTTTTGATTGATGCCAGTACACCCTCATGGCTTCGAATCGCAGCTGCAGAAGACACTTCTCAAAATAAGGTGTGGCCAAGTACAACATTGCAACACCTCCCGACAGGAACGCAAAGAGCCATATTGAGTAATCCAGAAGACTATCTCACCGTTGAACCTGGGATTCGAGACTGGCTGTTATTGACGTTGCCTTTCTTGGGTAGACTTCAGAACGCCCATAACGATGGTTTGGAAGTATCTTCCCCTTCCAGTTTGACTGGTTTACAGATGGATCCGGTTTTGCGCATCGCCAGAGCGCTCGCCAATTCACAGAGCACTTATTCGCCGCTTACACTGATGCTCTCAAACTGGGGCGAAAAAGCTGCTGTTGTCATCAACGTATCACCTATGGACACGGCCGTTGGCCGAAGTTGGGCACGATTGGACGAGACATCTTTGGCAGAAAACTGGTTCAGATTGCAAAATCCACTCAAAAAACTTGAATATTCGGAAATGCAGAGTATTGTGCTGACTCACCCGGACACCCCAGCCCAGCTGAGTCAGGCTAATGCTTTACAAAGATTATTTCAGACGCAGCGCACCCACTATCCTCCGCAAAACAACCCCGATTTGGAACTGCCGCCATTTATATTGAATGGAGAAATAGTCTGGCGACCAGAAAATATATTAATCTGGCAAAGTATCAGCTCTCCCAGAGTTGACTACCCCTGGCATAGTACGGGCCTACAAATAATAACCAGCGGGCTTATTGGGAATGCACCCCAAACCGCAACACGGCATGCGGCGGCGGCTATCATGCCGAACATGGATAACGCAGAACAAGGTACTTGGGCTTTGGCCATAACCATCAGCCCCTATCTAGGGATAAGTTTTACGCGAAGTAATGCCACCGGTGTTCTACGCATTGCTGCTGCCGAATTGGTAGGGGTCCAAGCATTTTCACACCAGATCTCTCCGCTCGCTGGCCAACTTAGAACCATAAAGGATCCTGTTACAGGTGATACTGAATATTTCAAGAATTGGGGAAGAGAAGTTCACCAACGTACCATTCCAAACTCCCCCATCGGCTTGTTAAGGATACGTGATGTCCATGTCGTCAGCTCTGACAAGCCCGATACGAGAGACGCTGAAATTAGGACAAGCTATCGATTTGTCAATTCGCAGGTTAACATACCGGTAAAATCCTTATCTCAGCGAGTTTTTCGGCTTCGATCGAGAATTCCAACTCTCAATTTTCGCGAAGGCCAATATGGGGGAACTGAAATTCCTCAGGAAGCCCTACACGGCTTCGAACTTGCACCGCCACAAATTAATGGCCTGCAATCACTTCGCCTGGAAAAACAGCCAACGCTGGTTGACCAGCAAACGCACAACACGGAGTCTTCGGCATGGCCTTGGGGCTTCAGCGGGCTGCGCGTCAGCGTGCAGTACACAGAAAATCAGGAAAGCATTGTAGGCAAAGTTCCTACCGCTACTGATGATGGGGAAGGCATAATCACAACCCTTTGGTGGCAGACTCCAAATCATTCAATTCAATACCGCTCAGCATTAAGCTCTGAAAAACCAACGGCAGGGCTGCCAATGTATTTCAGAGCGCCAGCTATGATAAATCTGCTGCCGGTTTTACCCAGACAAGCCCTCCCGCCAAACTTGAAGAATGAGCTGTACACAAACAGTGGGGGCTCATGGCAACCCATTTTACCTGGTGCTATCCGTTATTTATTGTCAGGTGCACGCCCCGGCGCAATGATAGCCTTGCGGCACCAACTTCAGCGCCAAAGTTATGTGGAAATAGGTGAAAGCCAGCCTTCTGTGTCCGAAACTTATTCTGTTTCAGGAAGCATACCTGTCCAGCATCGCGTGCCACGCCCTGTATCCATCCCGTCGAACGACTATGAAAGGCCGGAAAAAGCGCTGCAAACGTGGGCCAGTTCCTTCGAGCCTGATACCAACCTCATGCTAACCTCAGCCCCTGGAGATGAAGCCTTTTTCGCACCCAGTGGCTATTCTTTAACGAACGAAAGCCTCGAAAGGCTGGCCCAAACAGGTATTCCGCAATCGCTTATTGCAAAGATACGGGCAATGACGCACGAGATTTTTCAGACACGAGCGGCATTTTTGGATAGGCTCTCAACTTTTCTAACAAAGGAGGAACTGGCGAATTACCGTGAACACATCGCAGAACTGTCAAAACCTCAGTCTCACCGGCTAAGACTTCAAATCGCACGGCCGTTACGCGGCGTTGTCCAGGCAGAGTGGACCGGCCAAATTGACCTGTTCATCTTAATTGACAACACAGCGGTAACCCCTGACCTGGTCACGACGCTGAATGACAAGCTTCTGGATTGGGAGTTAACCCTGGAACTTGAAGATGATCAACAAAATTCCATCCAGTATGCACCGCAACTCAGCCAACCGGTACCTGAACCGCTGGCGAAAACACCAGCTCTTACTTACTTTCCTTCTGGTAACGTACCCTTTGCCAGGTGGTTATCCGCCAAACCTGCGGGGTCGACTCTGTACTTAAAAGCCCGGGTGAGACATAAAAGTTTGACTTCGGGGTTTGCCCAAATCTTAACACTGCCTATCCAATTCGATGATCATAACAGAGTCTATGTTCCATTTGAACCAGCATTTATTCACTTTGAAGACCCCGAGTACAATCGGCGCTTAACCACGCTAGCCGGCAAATCAGAGCTGATAATCAACGAAACGATATCTACCTCAAGAGGTGAAGAAGTCCAGGCCCATACAGTAACGTTATTTACAGATCGCCGGGAATACAATGCACGGGACGAAGTATTTCTTCGCTACGATTGGGACGACGAACGAACCCTGGGTTCTGCAGATTTAGAATTTAAACGCCTGGACACGAATGGGGTAATAACTCCCTTGATACTTCCTGAGACTGTCCAATTGAATGGAGTCAAGCCAAGACACCTTATCTCTATCCCTTTGGCCCTTCTGATGAAAGGAACAGCCCAAGGGGGAAAAGGGTTCCCCTTTGCCAGCAAAGGGTCGGCTATTGGGAAAAACAACTTGATTAATTCACCCGAACCTTTGAGCCTTCAGCCCGGTGACTGTCTGGAAATAACGCTGCGAGTAAACCTCCCTAAAGGCAACCCAGCAGAGGCGATAAAGCTGATCGTGAATATCGTTCAAGAAGCAACAACGCCAACTCCTAAAGCAGCTTACGCCCTTTTACGCTGGCGGGAAGAAATGCAAGGCTTTCAGGTTTCATGCGAGCGTTTTGCTTGGGGACCATCAGCCACACGCATTGACCTGATTTGTGCCGACGATCTCAAAACCGAAGTTGTTCGCCGTCGAGCCGTGTTCCAGTGGCAAGATACATATAGAGCAAATACTTCCATGATGTATGCCATTCAAAAGATTACCCAGTCGGGTTCCACGCACTTTCCTGAGCCGATTGTTTTCAATCGGGCTTACGGAACGATGGCCTATGGATACGGTCATTATGGTGGACGTATAAACCACACGTTTATAAACGAGGATGAATGATGGCAAGATTACCTGAACCAGGTGGAGATGTCGGTAACTGGGGAATTCTTTTGAACGATTTTTTACGAATTTCACACTTATCCGACGGCTCACTTCGTGGCGTTATCAATGTGGTGAACGTAAAGGATTTCGGTGCTGTCGGTGATGGCAGAACAGATGATACTGCCGCTATCCAACAAGCGCTGGACGCGGTTGCTCCTCACGGAACAGTCTTTATTCCGCAACCATCTGAAAGTTATAAGACAACCGAGTCACTGCGGATCGAAAAAAGTCTACAGTTACTTGGCGGGGGGATTTTGCCGACGATTAACCTGGTCGGTCATGAAGCCCCCGTAATTTCGGTTCATGCTTCGGAGATTTCGGTCGTAATTATTGACAACTTTCATCTGGTTGGCGGCTCTATGGGCATTGACTTGACCGGCGAAAATCTCACGCGGCATAGTCGCTTCCGGAACCTGGATATTCACGGCTGCACAGAAGCTGGCATCAATATTGGCACCGGTATGATCGGGGCGGAGTTTGAGAATGTCCAGATACGAAGCAGTCCGAATTACGGCATTCGCTGTTTAGACACAACCTATATCAATGCGGTACGTTTTGTGACTTGTCGTATTGCCGGAACCGATGTGGCTGCGGTGCAATTTCAACATGACTACGCCTCTTCGGTTCATATCGTTACGTTTGTCAACCCAATTTTTGAGGGTAACCGAAGCAGCGGCTTGGTTTTTCGCGGTGGCTATATCATCAGGATTTATGATCCGCACTTTGAAAAGAACGGGAGCAGAGATGGGAAACCAGATATAGATCTGGGATCTAACGCCCACTTAAGGGCTATTTGTGAGGTCCATTTGCTAGGCGGCTCATTCTCTGCACCCAGCCAGGCCCAAATTGACAATGGGATGGAACGGGTAAGATTTGATACCCATCACGTTGCGCTCGTATTAAACGGAACGCGGATCAATGCCAGCCACGTTATTAATGCGAATAACAACACGGCCGGTGTTAGAATAGCTTTTGTGAATGTGCAAAACGTTCCGACAGTGATCCAGTATCCTTCATCGGCGTATACCTCCTTACGCGGTGGACATTTAAGATTAGGAAGCGGTATAGAAACAGCAGGAGTATCTCACTTCGAGGGAGTTGACACCGGTTCCATTCGCCGCAATTTACGAGGAGCGATTACTGTTTCAGATTCTCAATCGTCTGGCGACGTAAAATTCACTGTTACTGAACCAGATGCGCTCTATTTCTTGAATGTCACACCGG
>ERZ795053.4233-NODE-4233-length-15669-cov-12.646215_pt1 | contig 15669 bp, 9 predicted proteins | sample MGYA00375137_ERZ795053 | MGnify/ENA primary metagenome ERZ795053 (study PRJEB30182, sample SAMN05720284) | activated sludge metagenome | isolation source: Anaerobic digester | place: Hong Kong | collected 2014-12-17 ...
GCTCAATGTGCAAAGATGGAAAATATATTTAATTGAATTTACTTTTTATCTTCTCCATCATTTTGGGAACTCCAACAGTTGCGGGTTCCTGAATAAAAGTAATATCGAACCGTGAGTAAACCGGAACAACGTTGGGATCGACCAGAAATATTGGAATTCCTTTGGGAGCATAATCCAGCAAACCTGCTGCCGGGTAAACGTTTAGCGAAGTTCCAACCACCGCAAAAATATCGGCTTGGGAAACAATTTCCGCCGCCGGAATAATATTTGGAACAGCCTCGCCAAACCAAACAATGTGGGGTCGTAGCTGCGATCCTTTCTCGCACTTATCACCCATTTTAAGATCACGGTCTCCGATATCGTAAATTAGATCGGGGTCAACGGTTGAACGTACTTTTGTTAGTTCACCATGAAGGTGAAGAATGTTTGTACTTCCTGCCCGTTCGTGAAGATTATCAACATTCTGAGTGATGATTATAACCTCAAAATCCTTTTCAGCCTGCGCAAGCGCAATATGTCCTTTATTTGGCTCAACAGTGGAAAGTTGTCTTCGGCGTTCGTTGTAGAAACGTTGAACTAACTCCGGATTATTACGCCATGCTTCGGGACTGGCAACCTCTGTAACATCGTACTCTTCCCACAATCCGCCCATCTCGCGGAATGTCCGTAATCCGCTCTCAGCCGATATTCCCGAACCCGTAAGGACAACAAGTTTTTTCATGTTAAATGTCTAGGTTTTTACCACAATAGGCACAGTAGGCACAATAGAGGTTAATTTTAACAATACATTCAATCTTGTTTATCAATCAATCTAGCAAAAGTAAAAACTAACCAATCAATCAATTTTAAACGCTCGATGTTTCCAAGTCTAAAGATTGGAAGTTGGAAAGTCTTACCTCCGCTCTTCAACCTTAGTTTCTCCCTTCAATCATCCAATAACATTCAATTACAAGTTTTTTCATGTTAAATGTCTAGGTTTTTACCACAATAGGCACAGTAGGCACAATAGAGGTTAATTTTAACAATACATTCAATCTTGTTTATCAATCAATCTAGCAAAAGTAAAAACTAACCAATCAATCAATTTTAAACGCTCGATGTTTCCAAGTCTAAAGATTGGAAGTTGGAAAGTCTTACCTCCGCTCTTCAACCTTAGTTTCTCCCTTCAATCATCCAATAACATTCAATTATTTGTTTTCTTCATGTTAGTCTATCGCCCACTCAACCGCCTTCTCAGCGTGGATTGTTGTTGTGTCGAAAACTGGTATTTCTACATCCTTATCGGAAATAAGCAGTGGAATTTCTGTGCAACCTAGAATTACTCCCTCTGCTCCCTTACGATGTAATTCGTGAATTATTTTTACAAAACTGGCTCTCGACTCTTCCTTAATAACTCCCTGAACCAGTTCGTTGTATATTACGCTATGGATTATTTCTCGTTCCTGCTGGTTGGGAATAATTGTTTCAATCGCAAATTTTTCGAGCAACGTTTTTTTGTAGAAATCCTTCTCCATGGTGAATTTGGTTCCAAGAAGTGCAACCTTTGAAATTCCATGTTCAACAATTGCCTGTCCGGTAGCCTCCGCTATGTGAAGAAAGGGGATTGAAATGCTTTTTCTTATTGCATCTTCGCACAGGTGCATTGTGTTTGTGCAAAGCACAACTACATCGGCTCCGGCACGTTCCAGCCGTTTGGCCGCATCGGCCATAATTTCGTCGAGTTCATCCCATTTATCTTCATGCTGTAATCGTTGAATCTCATCGAAATCAACGGTGTACATTACGTTCTTGCACGAGTGAAACTTTCCAAGCTTTTCGCGTACTTTACGGTTGGCAATTTCGTAGTACACCACCGACGATTCCCAACTCATTCCGCCTATGAAACCGATTGTTTTCATTATACAAGATTAATGTGAAAAGAAAAAATGTAAGAAGTATGATGTAAGATGCCTGCCTGTCGGCAGACAGGTCAAACGTTAAATGTATATTTCAAGAACTTTAAAACATTTAATTCACATTTGACCTTATACTTTTGGCTTCATACATTTGACATAAATTAGGTTTATATTTCCCAATCAAACCCATCCTTTCGGTCCTTCACGGTAACACCCAACTTGTTGAGATCATCACGAATTCTGTCGGATGTTGCAAAATCCTTGTTGGCCTTTGCCTGTAAACGCATATTCAGCAGCATTTCGATGAGTTTGCCGGTTAGCTCGGCATGTTTCGATCCTTCGTTCATCTCATCAACCAATCCAAGAATATCGAACACCAGGGTTCTGAAAGTTGATTTCAACGAATCCAAATCGGGCTGCGTAATGTGCTCTTTCCCTTCGGCAAGTGAATTGATATTTCGAACCCAATCGAACAGAACTGCAACAGCTATTGGGCTGTTAAAATCATCGTTTAACGCATCAAATGCTCTGTTAATGTCTTTCACATCAACCGTTGACTTATCGGTTGGTTTGATTTTATCCATTGCACGATTTGCCGCCATTAACCGCTGCAGTCCCTTCTCGGAAGCTTGTAACGCTTCATTTGAAAAATCCAGCGTGCTCCTGTAGTGCGATTGCATCATAAAGAATCGCACAGCCATAGGAGAGTAACCTTTCTCGAGCAATGGATGGTTACCCGTAAAAAGTTCGTGAGGCAAAAAACCGTTCCCTGCTGATTTCGACATTCTCGCTCCGTTAACGGTAAGCATATTTGTGTGCATCCAGTATTTAACCGGAGCCGTATGGTTACATGCCTGCGATTGCGCAATTTCGTTTGTGTGGTGTGTTGCCTGTAAATCCATTCCTCCTCCGTGAATATCGAAGGTTGTTCCCAAATACTTTGTGCTCATTGCAGAACATTCGATGTGCCAGCCAGGGAAACCCCAACCCCAGGGCGATGGCCACTTCATTAAAGTTTCGGGTTTGGCTGCAATCCAAAGTGCAAAATCGAGGCGCCCATGCTTTTCATCCTGTCCGCTAAGTTCGCGGGTTCCTTCCAGCAAATCCTCAAGTTTTCGGTTGGTTAGCTGTCCGTATGGAAATTCTTGGCTGTACTTTTCTACATCAAAGTAAACCGTTCCGTTCTTTTCGTAAGCGTAGCCCTCTTCAAGAATTTTTTTGATCATTTCAATTTGCTCGCTGATATGACCGGTTGCAGTTGGTTCGATACTGGGCGATAGGGTGTTAAAAATTCTCATTACTTCGTGAAAACCCAGCGTATACTTTTGCACAATCTCCATTGGTTCGAGCTGCTCGAGCTTTGCTTTTTTGGCAAATTTATCTTCACCCTCATCTCTGTCGCCCTCCAAATGGCCAGCATCAGTAATGTTTCGAACATAGCGCACCTTGTACCCTAAGAAAAGTAAGTATCGATAAATTAAATCGAACGAAATGAAAGTTCGGCAATTCCCCAAGTGAACATCACTATAAACTGTTGGCCCACATACATAGAGCCCTACATGTGGAGGATTGATTGGTGTGAATACGTCCTTTTTCCTAGTTAGCGTGTTGTATATCTGGAGTTCCATTTTGTTAAACTGCGTTTAATAGGTTTTTTCTATATAGAATGCAAAGGTAGCATTTTTCAATATTCTTGTTTGTTTTTACATTATTACTTACTTTATTTGGAAGTATTTCCATGCAGAACTATTTGGTTTGTATGAGAATATGTTTTGGTTTTTAAACAAAAACAAAACAACTATGTTTTATTCTAATAGAATACTCTAAAAATATTTTGGCCTACTTGTTGTGTGCATTTGTTTAACAGCTATGCAACTGTTTAATATTATTTGCGTAGAAGCAAAGAAAGATTCTTAACTATGCTATATATTAAATTATTTTAACTATATTATGGGCATGTAAAGCTAAAATGATTCTCAAAAATTATTTTTTTAGCACATGCTATAATCAAATAAATTTTTAGTTATGAAAACTATTCCTTTTCGTAATTCAGCATTTAAGGTACTTACAACTATTTTCTTGGCTTTACTTGTATTTACAGCCAATGCACAAAAGGAGAAACTACAAACAGCATTTGTTTACCAGCTAACCCGGCTAATTGAGTGGTGCCCTGAGGGTAAAACCGGAAACTTTGTGGTAGGAGTTGTTGGAAACTACCCAACGCTAGTTTCCGAGCTTACTGCACTACAAGTTAGGAAAGTAGCTGAACAAAAAATTGAAGTGAAAAGTTTTGCCAGCTTAAACGAGGTAACAAAATGCAATATCCTTTTTATGCCCGATGCAAAGAAAGATGATTTAAGGGCTGCTAACGAAAAAATTGGGAATGCATGTACACTAATCATCGGGGATCAACAGGGCGACGCTAGAGTTGGGGCTGGTGTTAGCATTGTGTTTCTAAGAGAGTCGTCAAAAATCCAATACGAAATAAGCAGAAGCTTTATGTCAACTCATTCACTTAATGTGAATGACCAGCTTTACAAACTGGCATCAAATATTTACTAAAAACTAATAATCCCCAATAAAATGGAAGTAAAATTTTCACTTTCAAAAAAGTTAATGGTTGGTTTTGGATTGGTAATTACCCTTTTTGTAATTGTATCCATAATAACTTTTGCTATTCTTAGCCGTTACGATTCGATAAACCGAAACCTATCCGAACAAAACACACCTTCAGTAAACAAGTTAATTGAACTACAAAACCTCATTACTGAATCGAAACTTCTCATTAAAAACTGGGTGTACATTGATAAGCTTCCAGGAACAACTGACAAGAAACGATTAGAGGATCTTCATTCAACCCTCTACCCAAATCTTATTGATGAAATAACCCCTCTTACCCAGAAATGGGACGTACAAGACAAGGAACTATTTAACTCCATAAACAACACCATAACATCGAAACTTTTCCCTGAGCATCAGAATGTTATGGCCATGTTGAATACATTTGAGAGCTACAACGATTTTATGGTGCTGATGGAGGTAGAAGGCATGGTTGATAGTAACGGATCGATAATGTCTACAACCGATGAGGTTCTCAATCAATTTTCATCCCTTATTGAGAAGCAGCAGGAAATTGCCCTCAGCTCCTACTCCGAAATACAGGAGTCAACCTCCTTCTTTAGAATTTTTGTAATTATTAGTGGAATTCTTGTTGTGGTAATTGGGATTATTGTTTCGTACTACCTTACCAATATCATTACCCGATCGATAAATACTGCCTCTAATGCAATTTCTGAACTTTCGAATGGCGACCTACAAAGTACGTTTGAGATTCAGGGAAACGATGAGATTGCAAAACTACTTTTCGACCTGCGCGAAATGATAGTTCGACTTCGAAACATTGTTGTGTCAATAGTTTCAGGTGCTGAAGAAATATCTCTTGCCAGCGTTGAGTTGAATGGAATCGCCCAAGGAATCTCCGATGGAGCCTCAACCCAAGCAAGTAGCGCACAAGAAGTTTCATCATCGATGGAAGAAATGGTGGCCAACATTCAACAGAATACTGAAAACTCAAACAACACGAACAAAATTTCCGATAAGTTGGCCCACGATATCGAGAAAATCGGAGTAGAATCGGAAAAAAGCATGGATTCAATCAGAATAATTTCTGATAGGATAAATATTGTGAACGACATTGCTTTCCAAACAAACCTGTTGGCGCTTAATGCTGCCGTTGAGGCTGCCCGTGCCGGCGAGCATGGAAAGGGATTTGCTGTTGTTGCTGCCGAGGTTCGAAAACTTGCCGAACGCAGTAAGGTTGCCGCCGATGAGATATTTAAACTGGCCAAGGAGAGTGTTGTCAACACCGAATCATCCGTTGATTTAATTCGAAATATTATTCCCGAAATTAAGCGAACGTCAGTACTTATACAGGAAATCACTGCTGGGAGTATGGAGCAAACAAATGGTGCTGAGCAAATTAACAATGCCATTCAGCAGCTCAACAATGTAACACAGCAGAATGCGGCCAACTCTGAGGTGCTGGTTTCGAGTTCGGAACGGTTGAACGAGGAAGCAACTAGGCTTAAAGAAACCATTAGTTTCTTTAAAACCGACCAGAAAAGTAAGCTTTCTAAGAAACCCCAGTTCAACAAAAAGGACATCAAACAAACCGATGCTAAAAACATAGCCAGTAAAACTCCTAAAAAAGAGCCCAACAAAATAACTCAAGTTGCAAAAACTGCACCCAAACCTAATGAAGGGAAAGGTTTTAAAATAAATTTAGGGGGAGAATTTGGCAGCAGCAAGGATGATGATTACGAAAAGTTTTAAAATAAAAGGCTGACAATAACTCTAATGTGATATGCACCCCAAAAGTTAGACACAAAACTTTTGGGGTGTTTTTTTATTGGAACATGTAGCTTAACTTCACTTTTACACTTCTATCAAGCGCCGGGAGTGAACCATGTGACCCCTGATAGGGTTGAAGGTATTCAAAACTAGCCCCTAGAATGTTATGTAAACCAATGTCAACCGAAAAGTTTTTAACTAGTAAATCCTTAACTTTACAATTTAGGTTTACAAGAATCACCGGGTCGAAAACTTGAAGAATGTCCTGCTGAAGATTTGAATCGAATTGATTATAAGCAACCCTCTCCCCATAGTACGATAGTGTTGGGGTTATAGTAATCACTCGAGTTGGTTTGATACCCACCATTGCGTTTACTCTAATGGGGGAAAATCCAAGAAAAAGGTCCTCGTAATCATTAACAACGAATGCGCTATCAGTTCTATTTTTACTAACCCTGTAGAAAGAAACGTTAAGGTTTGCGCTCCACTTCTCCGAAAGATGCTTCACCTCTCCCTCAAAACCCTGCGTTCCAATTTTACCTTCGTTCTTGTACGTTCCTACACCCGATGGTGTTGCACCGTATACAATTACATCCTTAAACGATATGTCGAATCCATTAATAACAATCCAGAAATTGTAGGGAAGTTTATATCCCAACTCAAACTCGAAGTTAGTACCCCGCTCGGGCGTAACTCCATCAATTCCCTGTGGTATTCGGTTTGGAATTATTCCCCCGGGAACCCTAAATGATTGGCTCGCCATAAGCTTAAAATGAAATTTCTCAAATGCCTTTGTAATACCAATTCTAGGGACAAAGGCATCGCCAAACTGACTGGAAAGATCGTAACGTGCTCCCAGGTTAAAATTCAGAAACTTTGTATTTAAATTCCCCTGAATATACGCAGCGAAATTATTATAGCCCAATGTATTAGTTCCATTTGCAAATGTTTCTTCGTACTGATGAACAAAATCTGGCATTTGCAATCGGTCATCGGAATACTCAACTCCCGAAAAAAAACTAATCATGGAGTTGAGATTGTAGCTTGCCATAACACCCCCAGATATTCTGTAAAACTCCTTGTTATTTGTGTAGGCAAAGTAATCGTCGGTAAGATTCAGGTTCCAGGGTATTTGTTTCTTGAAGTTCAATTTTGGAACTAACGTAAAGTTCTCACTTAGTTTAAACGTGTACTTTGCCTGCGTAAAGTTTCCAAAAAAATGTTCATCGAGCGCAATGCCGGTATAAACCTCATCCCAAAGGTCGATTTGTGTTATTCGGTATTCATCAACAATATTAATAAACTCGAAACCCTTGTACTTGAGCTGAAGATTTAAGCTGGCAGGATTAAGCTCGCTGTTCCCTTCCATTGTTCGAGAGGTTCCGTGGTAATCAACATAATTTTTTTCACTTCGGGAACCCTTCCCATAAGTTCCGCTCAAACTGAATTTTAAACCATTCCTATCGGAATAAGCCCCAAACGACAGATTGTTATGAAGGGTTGTTTCTCCCGTTGATGAGAGTAAGTAACTTGCATAACCTCCTGTTCCATTGCCTTTTCGAGAAATAATGTTCACCACTGCAACGCTGGCAAAACCACCGTAAACAGCCGATCCAGGACCTCTAATAATTTCAATTCGTTGAATATTTTCTAAAGAGAAATGATTTCCTAGCTGAACAGTACCAAACATTCCTTCGTTCACTTCCTGCTCGTCGATCATAAAAAGAACCTTCCCCTCGTGCGCCCATAAACCTCTCACGCCAGCGCCCACCACCCCCTCAACATCTACACCAAAATCGAAACCTGGAACAAGTAGCTGAAATAGATCGATAATATCACGGGCTCCACTCTGTTGAATTTCTTCATCGGTAATAACCGTAACAATACCAGGGGTTTCCCTAATTTTTGTGGATTGTTTTGTGCTAACAGATACCTTCAGATTAAGCAAATCTTCAAGCGAAAGCCCAAGAACATCAACTGTATCTGGCTCCTGGGAGTAACCCATAATACTTACTGCAAGGAGAATTACGAATGAGCAAAGGCGTTTCATCAAAAAGGTTAATTTATCCTATAGGCAAATTAACCTTTTTTTTCATATGAAACGGAATTTTGATAATAAATTTTACAAACTACTTCCCTTGTATTTCGTACAGCAACACCTTGTCTAATGATTTTTCACCCAACCCAAGTTCAAAACCCTTTTGAACGGTTAGCACCCGTTCAGGATTAAATCCCAACAAGGTGGCACAGAATGCATCAACGGCAACCGGATCGGTCCCTGCCACAACGCGCATGGGCTTAACCATTTCCCCTGGCCCAACAGGGCCATTAGTTGTAATTACCTCTGTAACATCAGCAACTATGAGGTCGGGCTTACGAACTAGGTTCATCTCGGCAATACAGGTTGCCAAAAATTCAGGGTCGTTACGTTTGGGGCCATTAAGGTGAAATGTTACGTTGAAAGCTCGGGTATTAAGCCCCATCATGTTCTTCATTGCGTTGGTTAGTATGGTTGAAGCATGATGCTTTGCAACGGGAATGTTTATAAAGTAGTCGACCTCAAACACTTCCCTAACAACCTCTAGGTTTTTAAGGTTTGGTGCACCGGGAAACGAATCAATCCTAACGAAGTTTACTGAATCGAAAACCGAGGGGAAGGTATTCTGCTCAATGCTTCTAACCTTTTTAACATAACGGCTAAGTTTCTCGAAATGAGCGCTACGCTGCCAGTACTCGGGTTTTATATTTTGCAGCGACACAACCTCTGCTGCACCCGCATCGATACAGGTTTTCACAACAGCTAGCGTAACGTCGGGGCTCACGTAGGCTCCCCTTACCTCAAAATCGGAATTCACCAGAATTCCAATACGCATTCCGGGTTTAATGGTTGTATCGAGTCCAATGGTTCTGCATAGCAGCAGCGTATTTTCAAAAACATTTGTTCCCTCAACGGATATAATTTTACTCCCCGAAGCCTTAAATGGTACCTGGGAAATGACTATTAACAGCAAAACGATCACAAAAAAATTCTTTTTCATAATTTCACTTTTGGTTGTTATGGAGTTTTGATTCCGTAAATGGTTTAGGGTTTATTCAGGAATGAAGTGTGAGGTGTGATTATTCAACGTGAATGTACTTCTCAAACAGCTGCTTTACTCCTTTGGGTTCACCAATAATGGTGATTATGTCGCCCTCCTTAAGCTGGGTATCGCCCCGGGGTGTAATAATCTGTTCGTTACGCTGCACCATGGCCACCAGCACATCCTGAGGAAAACGAATCTCCTTCATCATTTTATCAATTAAATGCTCGGTGGTTGTGTTGCGAATGAGTTCAAGGGTAATGTACCGCTCGTTATGGAGCAGGAATTCTTTTATTTCACGCTCGTTGGTGAGGGTTAAAATTTGCTCAATGAAGTCGATCCTTTCAACAATATCCATTAGCCGCGATAGCAAGCGTAGCTGTAATTTGGGGTTTTCGGTTGGGCAAATCAGGAAGAAGAAAACCCTAATATTATCTTTCGATGAAATCTCGCCCTTCTCAACGGGTTTCTCAATGCCTACATCGGATGTTACCACATGAAGCATTGGATGGGTGAGCGCATCGACTTTGCCGTGGAGTATTGATACCCTTGGGATTACGAGAGCCGGATCGATGCTGGTAACTTTCAGTATCTCCTTCCTCAACTCCTTAGCATCAATGCCCTCGTACTTCAACGCAAACTCCGATGAAACCCAGCCAACCAGCTCCTTAAAGCTTATTTTTTTTTCGAGAAGATTCGTAATTTGCGCCTGTACAATCATCTCATCGAACGGATCTCCTTCGCGTAAACCTTTCTCCTTCAGTATGTATAGCAGTTCGTTTTCAAGTCCAACGTGCTGCTTTTGCCCCAGTAGGGCAAACCAGTGGTAAATGGCACCCTCGCGTTTTGCATTCTTACGTGAGTAGTTCCAGTACCAAAGCAGCGCCATACCTACAATTCCAGCACTAAAAAGAATTGGAATCCAGCCCATATAAACAATAATAATGAACGACGAAACGATGCCAAAAATCTGTATCCACGGGAACAAGGGCGAATGGAATCCAGGGTCGTAAGTTTCAATTCGACTATTCCGCATAACGATAACTGCAAAATTTATGAGAATAAATATTAAAAACTTAAAAGCGCCAGCCATTTTTGCAATTACTTCAACATTCAAGGTAAGAATGAAGGCAACCATTAGCAACGAGGTTGCTATTATTGAATAGTTGGGGGTTTTAAATTTCCCTACATGCTTAAAGAACGATGGTAGCACTCTGTCGCGTGCCATCGCCATTGGGTAGCGCGATGCCGACATTAAACCTCCATTACCGGTTGTTGCAAATGCCGCTATTGCGGCTCCAATAAGCAAAATTTCAACAATTTGCCTTGGATAAAACTTGAAAATTGAGTGCCCGGCAGTCCAAATTGGTGTTCGGTCTGCCAAAAAATCTGCGTTGGGAATTACAGCCACCATAATCAATACACCCCCCACGTATAGCAGGGTTGTTACTATAAGTGAAAGGAACATTCCACGGGGAATATTCTTCTCCGGATTCTTTACCTCCTCGGCAACGCTGGCTGGCTCAGTAAGACCCAAATACGATACAAAAACAAACCCTGTTGTTGCCAGAATGCCATCAATTCCGAAACTCGCAAAAGGAGTAAATTGAGTTTTTATAGTTTCGGCCAACCCCAAACCAGAAATTGTAATAAATCCCTGAACCAGAAATAAAACTAGCACGGCAACCAGGAAGAAAACCAAAAAGTTTTGCAACCTTGACGTCTTTTTTGCCCCAAAAATATTTATTGCCATAAAAAGCAACGTTAAAACAACAGCCATTACCCGAACAGGAAAATCGAAAAACAGGGCTGTGTATGTTCCAATACCCACCAGGGCAAAGGCAGTTTTTAGAACTAACGACAGGTAAACGCCAATCCCACCAATTGCACCCATCATGGGACCAAGGCTTCGATCGAGCAAAAAGTAGACACCTCCGGAACGGGGAATGGCTGTGGCCAGCTCTGCAATGCTTAGCATAGCTGGAATAATAATTACTGCCGCAAGAAGGTATGAAACAAAAACCGATGGCCCAGTGTAGTTCGCAGCCAAACCAGGCAGAAGGAAAAACCCGGAGCTAATCATAGCCCCAGTACTGAGTGCAAACACATCAAACAGCCCAAGTTCCTTGCTTAACTTATTCCCCTTTCTCTTTGCCATAAGGCAAAAATAAGCCAATTAGCCAAACTACAATCAAATTGCATAAAATAATCGGGAAAGACTTAACATTTATTAAGCAACCTGCGTTGTATTCTTTCATATCTTTACAATGAAAAATATTGCATAAAATGGCCAAAAAGAAGAAAGTAAAACGTGGTGAAGGTTTGAATAAGAATTTGCTGGTGAAATCAATCATTGGTATTTTTTCATCTGACCCTTCACTGAGTCTTAACTACAAGCAGGTTGCCAAGAGAATTGAGGCGAAAGATCCTACTTCAAAACGTTTAATAAACGATGTTCTGTATGAACTTGCTGAGCAGGAGGTTCTTCACGAAGTTTACCGAGGGAAGTTCATGCTCAAAGCAAAGCTCGGTGTTGTTGAGGGGATTGTTGAAATGGAACCCGATGGGAACGCCTACGTGGTTACCGATGAGAACCAGGAGGTTTTTGTTCCGGAGTATAACCTGAACCACGCCCTTAATGGCGACCGCGTTAAAATTGCGCTCACAGCACGCCGAAGGCGTAAACGCATGGAAGCCGAGGTGATTGAGGTTGTTGAACGGGCCAAACGAACCTTTGTTGGAACCATTCAGGTTGAGCGCAGCTACGCATTTGTTCTCACAGATAACAAGTTAATGCCCTACGACATTTTCATTCCCAACGATGGGTTGAAGAAGGCTAAAAATGGGCAAAAAGTTATTGCTCGCATTACCGATTGGCCGCCAAACACCAAAAACCCAATGGGCGAAATTGTTGAGGTGCTGGGCAACCCGGGAGTTCATGAAGTGGAAATGCACGCCATTCTTGCCGAATTTGAGCTACCCTACCGTTTCCCCGAGGAGCTAAACAAGCTGGCCGAGAACATATCGGAAAAAATTACCAATAGTGATTATCAGGAGCGTCGCGATTTCAGGAAAATTCCAACCTTCACCATCGACCCGGCCGATGCCAAGGATTTTGACGATGCCCTTTCGTTCCGAAAGATTAACGAAGCAACGTACGAGATTGGGGTTCATATTGCTGATGTTACCCACTACGTTAAACCGGGTTCACCCATCGATAACGAAGCCATTGAGCGTGCCACCTCAGTTTACTTGGTTGACAGAACTGTCCCCATGCTCCCCGAACGCCTCTCGAACTTCATCTGTTCGCTGCGACCCAACGAAGAGAAGCTCTGCTTCTCGGCAGTTTTCGAGATGGATGCAGATGCCAACATCCTGAACCAGTGGTTCGGCCGAACCGTAATTCTCTCGCAAAGGCGATTTGCCTACGAGGAGGCACAGGTAGTGATTGAAACCGGCGAGGGTGACATGAAAGAGGAAATTCTTGCCCTTCATGGGTTAGCCCAAAAACTTCGCCAGCGGCGATTTAAGGCTGGAGCCATCGCCTTCGATCGCGAAGAGGTGAAGTTCAACCTCGATGAGGAGGGCAAACCCCTGGGCGTTTTCTTTAAAGTACAGAAGGAAGCCAACCAGCTAATTGAAGAGTTTATGCTACTGGCAAACAAGCGGGTTGCCGAATTTGTTGGGAAAAACTCAGGCAAAACAAAGTCAAAGCCTTTCGTTTACCGAATTCACGATAAACCCAACGCCGACAAGTTCGAGTCGTTCCGAAGTTTTATTACCCGATTTGGCTACAACGTTGAGGGTGGAACCGACATGCAAATCAGCAAATCGTTGAATAAACTTCTTTCCGAAGTAAAGGGGAAAAAGGAGCAGAACCTTATCGAGACCCTCGCCCTGCGGTCCATGGCAAAGGCTCGCTACTCCTCACATAATATTGGGCACTACGGGCTCTCCTTCCCGCACTACACTCACTTCACCTCGCCCATTCGTCGCTACCCCGACATGATGGTTCACCGTCTTCTTGCTCACTATTTAAACAACGGAAAACCCAAAAACGAGGAGGAGCTTGAACGGCTCAGCAAGCACAGCACCGACATGGAGATTAAGGCAACCGAGGCAGAGCGCGCTTCCATTAAGTACAAGCAGGTTGAATTTATGGCCGATAAAGTTGGCCAGCACTTTCAGGGCGTAATAACTGGCGTAGTACACTTCGGTGTTTTTGTAGAACTCCTCGAATCGAAGTGTGAAGGACTACTTGCAGTGAGAGATTTAGAAGACGATTACTACGAGTTCGACGAGGAGAACTACTGCCTAACAGGCCGCCAAAGCGGTAAACGTTACCAGCTGGGCGATGAGCTAACCGTTGAAGTTTGGAGGGCAAATCTGGTGAAAAAACAGCTCGATTTTAAGCTTGTAAACGAAGATGGGAGTGTTGAGCTATCGGATACAAGACCGGTTCGAAGAACCCAACCAAAACCACAGTCGCGAACACGTTCAAAAAAGCAAACGAGTACTTCCAAATCCAGCCCACGAAGAAGAAGGAAGTAAATCATTTTTACGAGCTCTGCTTAAACTTCTAGCTGCCAGAAAAGTCAATTTTTTGTTAACCTAAATAAAACAAACCATCTTTTAAAAATGCGAAACACTACAAAATTCATTATTAGTGCGTTAATCCTATTGATTGTAGGATTTTCAAGCAATTCACATGCAATTGAGTTCACAAAGGGCACCATAACGGTAAACCAGTTTACGCTCAGTAACGGGCTAACCGTTATACTTAACGAGGACCATAGCAGCCCCGAAGTTTTTGGAGTAGTTATGGTGAAGGCGGGCGGAAAAAACGACCCGGCCGATGCTACCGGAATGGCTCACTACATGGAACATATGCTTTTTAAGGGAACGCAAGAGTTGGGAACCATCGATTGGGAAAAGGAGAAGCCACACATCGACAAAATTTTTGAGTTGTACGATGAGCTGGGAAAAACCACCGACGAAGCGAAACGAAAAGAGATTCAAACGCAAATAAACGAGGAGTCGCTCAAAGCAGCCGAATTCGCAATCCCCAACGAAACCAGCAATCTTATTAACGAAATGGGCGGCACCAACCTGAATGCAGGAACAGGACCCGATTATACCATTTTCTACAATAAATTCCCTTCGAGCCAGGTTGAAAAGTGGATTGACCTATACTCGCACCGATTTTCTGAACCCGTTTTCCGAAGCTTTCAAGCAGAGCTTGAGGTAGTTTACGAGGAGAAGAACCTGTACAACGACCAGTTCCAAACCAAGCTGCTTGAGGAATTCCAAAAACTATTTTTCAAAAACCATCCGTACGGACAGCAAACCCTTATAGGAACCATCGACGATTTGAAGAATCCTTCGTTAACCAAAATGTACGAGTTCTTCAAAACCTACTACGTACCCAACAACATGGCGCTAGTGCTTACCGGCGATTTCAACTCGAACGAGGTTATACCCATGATTGAAGAAAAATTCGGGGCGTGGGTACAAAAAGATATTCCAGAACCCAGAGTTTGGAACGAGGAACCCTTCAACGGGAGAGAATTCCACGAAGCTAAGCTAACTCCCATAAAGTTGGCTCTGCTGGGATTTCGCGCACCATCTGCAACCCAAAAGGAGAGCCTCATTGCCGATGTTACCCTGAAAATGCTGAACAACAGCTACTCAACCGGACTCCTCGACAAGCTGGCCATTGATGGCAAAGTTCTTGGTGCTCAGGCACTCTCCATGCCTTACTACGACCACGGCGCAACCATAATTTTTACCATCCCAAAAATAATTGGACAAAAACTTGACGATGCCGAGAACCTTATTCTAGCTGAAATTGAAAAGTTGAAAAAAGGAGAATTCGACGACTGGATGCTTGACGCCATTAAGCAGGAGATGTACCGCAACCACACCACCAGCATGGAGAGCAACCAGAGCCGCGCCATTCTTTTCGCCGATGCTTTCGCCAAGGGCGAAAGTATTGAGGAAGCGCTGGAGTACGCTGACAAAGTGATGGGAGTTTCCAAGGACGATGTTGTAATAATGGCAAACTCCATTTTCGGGCCAAACTACCTGGCATTCCACTCAAAAATGGGATTCCCCAAGAAGGAAAAAATTGAAAAGCCCGATTATAAACCACTACAGGCTAATACCAATGCAAGAAGCAAGTATGCCAAGCATTTCGAAGCAATACCCTCGCACGAACCCAAAATGCAGCCCATCGACTTCAACAAGGATGTGCTTTCAAAAAACATTGGCAACGGCCACAAGCTGCTTGTAGTTCCCAACCCTGTAAACGACATTTTCTCGTTAACCGTAGTTTTTGAGGTTGG
>ERZ795053.4237-NODE-4237-length-15660-cov-5.321692_pt1 | contig 15660 bp, 18 predicted proteins | sample MGYA00375137_ERZ795053 | MGnify/ENA primary metagenome ERZ795053 (study PRJEB30182, sample SAMN05720284) | activated sludge metagenome | isolation source: Anaerobic digester | place: Hong Kong | collected 2014-12-17 ...
TCCACCAGCACCGAGAGAGAACCGACAACCAGCCACACGTCCGCCGCCCGCGCCAGCTCACGAAAGGCGGCGAGCGCAGGATGCGCCGCCTCGACACACGCCTTCTGCCGTGCCAGCGCGGTGTCGGGCTCCATCATGCTGACGTTTTCCGGCAGCAGCACCAGGGCCGCGCCGGCCGCGCGGGCGCGCTGAACGAGTTCGCTCGCGGCCTTGATGTTGGGCTCGAAGTCCCGGCCGGCGTTGGTCTGGACGCAGGCGACGCGAAAGGGCCCGCTCATGCAGGGTCCGCCCCAGGTGCATTCTCCGGTGCATCGAGTAGCGCCTGCAGCCGGCCGGCCCGGTCGAGCTCTGCCAGCTGATCGGAGCCGCCGATGTGGCGACCGTTGATGAAGATCTGCGGCACCGTCTGGGCGCCGCCGGCGCGCTGCACCATCTCCTGGCGCCGCTTCGGATCCATCACCACGTCGATCTCTTCGAACGCGATGTTGCGGTCCTGCAACAGCCGCTTGGCGCGGTGGCAATAGCCGCAGAAGGGGGAGGCATAGATCTCGACAGTCGCCATGTCCGGTGTCCCACTTGTTACCTTAGCCAATATCGGCGTTTCCCGTGCCGCATCAAAGCGGTTGTCAGGGGGCCGCCGGCAGTCCGAAAAGCCTAAAGCCGCAATACTCAAACCCTCTCTGGGCGGACGACCCGCGCCAGCGTCAGCACGTCGACGGCGCTGGCACCTGCGTCCAGAAGCGCCTGCGCGCAGGCGTCAACGGTGGCGCCGGTCGTTAGAACGTCATCGATCAGCAGGATCCGCCGATCCTTGATCCGGTCGCTGCGGGCCGCAGGGACGGAGATTGCGCCCTTCACGGTCCGTGCCCGATCCTTCGCGCCCATCCCGGCGAGGCGCGCCGTCCGCCGCTGCCGGCGCAGCAGGTCGACCTCCACTTCGAGCCCGGCGGCGCGGCCGATCGCTTGTGCCAACAGCGCTGCCTGGTTGTAGCGGCGGCGCAAAAGGCGCGTCCAATGCAGCGGCACCGGCGCAATCAGGTCGGCGTCAGCGATCAGGTCGCGGCCGGCGTGGCCCATCCAGCTAGCAAACAAGGGTGCCGCGTTGGTGCGGTCGGCGTACTTGAACATCAAGATCATGTGCCGGCTTGCGTCGTCGTATGCAAGGCTTGAGCGTGCCCGGGCATAAACATGCGGCCTGCGGACACAGCGGCCACACAGGGCGCCATCGCTCTCCTCGACGTCAAACGGCCGCCCGCAGGCGCTGCATAGGGGGTGCTCGATGAAACGAAGCCGACCCCAGCACGCCGCGCACAGCGTGTGCGGATCGTCGACCACGCTGCCGCAACTTAAGCATTGCGGCGGCAGCACGAGATCGATCAGGCTGCGTCCGATCCAGCTCAGCTTGCTCGTGATTGCCGTTGCCAGCATGCTCGCGGCGTGAGGCCTCCTGCCCTCGGTGATGGCTTTAGACGCGGGTTGCGCGCGCAGGCGCCCTCTGCTCCCATATACGATACGACGACGTGCCGATCCAAGGGGCTGAGGATGCAGGACAGCGGCGACGACGATCGCATGAGGCGCATGCACGTGTTCGACCGCCGCGCGGTGCGCCAGCACCGTGAGCGCGCGGCGGCAGGTCTCGATCGCCACGACTTTCTGTTGCGCGAGGTTGGCGAACGGCTGGCCGACCGGCTCAGCGACGTGCGTCGCACATTCCCACTTGCGCTCGATCTCGGTTGCCACTCCGGCCAACTGGCGCAGTTGCTGGCAGGCCGCGGCGGAATCGAGACGCTGGTGCAATCGGATCTGGCACCAGCGATGGTGCACCGGGCCGAAGGGCTGCGGGTCGCCGCCGATGAGGAGGCGCTGCCTTTCGCCGCCGCCAGCTTCGATCTGGTCATGAGCCTGATGAGTCTGCACTGGGTCAACGATCTGCCGGGAACGCTGGTGCAGATCCGCCGCTGCCTCAAGCCGGACGGTCTGTTTCTCGGAGCGATGCTGGGCGGAACGACCCTCACGGAGTTGCGCCAGGCCCTGCATGCGGCGGAGATCGAGGGCGAGGGCGGCTTGAGCCCGCGCGTCTCGCCGTTTGCCGATGCCCGCGATGCCGGCAATCTCCTGCAGCGTGCCGGCTTCGCGCTCGCGGTGGCGGATGCGGAGACCGTGACCGTCTCCTATGCCGACCCCTTGGCCTTGATCAAGGATCTGCGCGGCATGGGCGAGACCAACGCGGCACACGGCCGGCGCCGGCAGTGCAGCCAGCGGGCGACGCTGTTGGCGGCGCTCGATCACTATCGACGCGCGTTCGCCAGCGCCGATGGCCGCATCCCGGCAACGTTTCAGGTCATCTTCCTCATCGGCTGGGCGCCGCATCCGGATCAGCAGCGGGCGCTCAAGCCGGGCTCGGCCCGCGCGCGGCTGGCGGATGCCCTTGAATCGACCCTTGCACCGCCGGCGCCAAACGCCGACCGTGGCGCACCTTAAGAACCCCATCAAGGCGCAGGCGCGTCCGCCGGAGAGCCCATGCAGTTCAGCCAACCCTTGCTCCGTGGCACCCTCGTCAAGCGCTACAAGCGCTTTTTCGCCGAGGTTGCGCTCGCCGATGGCTCGGTGGTGACGGCGCACTGCCCCAACCCCGGCTCGATGTTGAGCGTCAACACGCCCGGATCGGTGGTCTGGCTGTCGGAAGCCAGCAATCCGGCGCGGACGCTGAAATACACCTGGGAACTGATCGAGGTCGGCGACACCCTGGTCGGCGTCAACACCGGCCTTCCCAACCGCCTGGCTGTCGAAGCCGTGCAGGACGGCGCGATTCCGGCGCTTGCCGGCTACGAGCGGCTGCGGCGCGAGGTCCGCTACGGGACGGGCAGCCGCATTGATCTCTTGCTGGAAGATGGCCAACGACCCACATGCTTTATTGAAATCAAGAATGTCACCATGAGGCGGGGAGCGGGGGCGACGCAACCTGTCGAGTTTCCGGATTCAGTGACGGAGCGCGGTTTGAAGCACCTTCACGAGCTCATGGCGGTTGTGCAGGCCGGCCAGCGGTCGGTGATGCTGTTCATTGCTCAGCGCAGCGACGCGCCGTCCTTTCGCGTCGCGGCCGACATCGATCCGCACTACGCGCAAGCGTTGCAACAAGCGGTTGTGGCGGGCGTTGAGGTGCTGTGCTACTCTTGTGATGTTTCGCCCGCAGGTGTCCGGGTGACGGCGCCGGTCACGATCGAGCTGCCGGCATGAGCAGCGGGCCGGTGTCGCCATGAAGTGGGCGATATGGACGACTTACGGGATGATTGTCGACAAGGAATGAACGACGTGCGGCGAGCTTATGCGACCAGCCTCGGTCGATCGATCAAGATTCACGACGCCGAAAGCTTTGACGGCATGCGTGCGGCCGGCCAACTGGCGGCGGAGACGCTCGATTTCATCGCCCCGCACGTCGTCCCCGGCGTCCGCACGGACGAGCTTGACCGGCTGTGCGAGACCTTCATCCGCGACCACGGCGCGATTTCGGCTCCTCTCAACTATCGCGGTTTTCCGAAGTCGATCTGCACATCCATCAACCACGTCGTCTGCCACGGCATTCCCGGGCCGAAGCGGCTGCAGGAAGGTGATATCGTCAACATCGACGTCACTCCGATCGTCGGTGGCTGGCACGGCGATACCAGCCGCATGTTCGGCGTCGGACGGATTGGCGTAAAGGCGCAGCGTCTGATCGACGTCACCTTCGAGGCCATGTGGCGCGGCATCCACGTCGTCCGTCCGGGCGCTACCGTCGGCGACATCGGCGACGCCATCCAGACCTACGTCGAGGCGCAGCGCTTCTCCGTCGTCCGCGACTTCTGCGGTCATGGGGTGGGCCGCATCTTTCACGATGCGCCCAACATCCCGCATTTCGGCGACGCCGGTGACGGCCCGGTCCTGCGCGAGGGCATGTTCTTCACCATCGAGCCGATGATCAACGCCGGCCGCTGGGAAATCAAAGTGTTGAATGACGGCTGGACGGCGGTCACCAAGGATCGCTCGCTGTCGGCGCAGTTCGAGCACTCGATCGGTGTCACGGCGACCGGCTACGAGGTCTTTACCTTGTCGGCCGGCCAGGGGGAGCCTGCGCTCGACAACGCTTAAAGGGCGAACGGGGCGTGAGCAAGGACAGCGCGGGGCGCAAGGGCGTAACCGGGCACTCGCAGGGTGCGGCCGAAGAGTCGGTTGCGGATAGCGCCGGCGCGGCGGCGAAAGCGCTGCTGCCGCTGCATGCGGATCACCGCCAGCGGTTGCGCGAGCGTTTCCTCAAATCCGATACCGATGCGTTTCCCGACTACGAGCTCCTGGAGCTGTTGCTGTTCTACGCGATTGACCGCGTCGACGTGAAACCGCTCGCCAAGGAGCTGTTGCGGGACTTTGGTTCGCTCGGTGCCATCCTCGCTGCCGAGCCAGCCCGGCTGTTGCAGTACAAGCGCGTCAACGAGCGGACGCTGGCGCTGTTCAAGGCGCTCAAGGAAACCGGCCGGCGGCTCGGCCGCGCCGAGATCGAGGACCGGCCGCTCCTCTCGTCCTGGGATGCGCTCGTCAACTACTGCCGGGTGACCCTGGCCGATGAAGCTACGGAGCGGTTTCACGTGCTCTACCTCAACCGCAAGAACCGCCTGATTGCGGATGAGCAGCAGCAGCGCGGCACGGTCGACCACACGCCGGTCTATCCGCGCGAGGTCGTCAAGCGCGCGCTTGAGTTGGGGGCGACGGCGGTCATCCTCGTCCACAACCACCCCTCCGGCGATCCGACGCCGTCGCAGGCGGATATCGACATGACGCGCACGATCAAGGAAGCCGGCGACATCATCGGCATCTCGGTCTACGACCACATCATCGTCGGCCGCACCGGCGCTCAGTCGCTGCGCAGCTTGGGCGTGCTCTGAAGCGGCTCGCGCCCGTGCCCGCACACGCGATGCGCGGAACAAGCCCGCGCATTACGGGTTAAAGGGTAGGGCACCATCCCTATTGTCGTCGTCGTGGCCGGGCTTGTCCCGGCCATCAAGGGGTCGGAGTGCTCCGCCGGCCTGCGCCTTGGCGTTGACCGGCCGCGCCGGTGGCACCAGATTACGGACGGCATGGTTGACCCTTCGGATGCCGCCGCCGAACCCGCCGCCAATCCCGGCGACGCGCAGCCCGCGCCGCGTGGCGCCGCGGTAATCGCCGCCTATGTGCGGACGCTCCCCAACGTGCCCGGCGTCTACCGCATGCTCGACGCCGAGGGCGGCGTGCTTTACGTCGGCAAGGCGCGCGATCTCAAGAAGCGCGTCGCCAACTACACCAGTCCGGATCGCCTCAATCTGCGGCTGAACCGGATGGTTGCGGCGACCGTGGCGATGGAGTTCGTCACCACCCATACCGAGGTCGAGGCGCTGCTGCTTGAATCGAACCTGATCAAGCGCCTCAAGCCCCGCTACAACATCCTCCTGCGCGATGACAAGTCGTTTCCGGCCATTCTCCTGACCGGCGATCATGCCTTTCCGCAGGTCTTGAAGCACCGCGGCGCGCACAGCCGCAAGGGTGAGTACTTCGGCCCGTTCGCTTCCGGCTGGGCCGTCAACAAGACACTGGCCGCCCTGCAGCGCGCCTTTCTCCTGCGCACGTGTTCCGATGCGGTGTTTCAGGCGCGGACCCGGCCGTGCCTGTTGCATCAGATCAAGCGCTGTTCGGCGCCTTGCGTCGGCCGCGTCAGTGCCGAGGACTATGCCGTGCTTGTCGCGCAGGCGCGCGCCTTCCTCAGCGGCGGCAGCCAGGAGGTGCAACGCGATCTCGCGCGCAAGATGGAAGAGGCGAGCGCCGAACTCCGCTTCGAGGACGCCGCCACCTATCGCGACCGGGTTCGTGCGCTCACCGCCGTGCAGTCGCAGCAGGACATCAACCTCTCCGGCATCGGCGATGCCGACGTCATCGCCGCCGAGCAGGTCGCCGGCACCACGGCAGTCCAGGTCTTCTTCTTCCGCGGCGGCTGCAACTACGGCAACCGCGTCTACTTTCCGCAGCATGGTGCCGATGAGGAGGTGGCGGCCGTCCTGGAGGCGTTCATCGGCCAGTTCTATGCAAGGCAACCGCCGCCACCCCTGGTGCTGACCAGCCAGCCGTTGCCGAACGCGGATCTGGCCCAGGCGGCGCTCACGGTTCGCGCGGCGCGGCCGGTCAGGTTGCATGCGCCGCAGCGGGGCACCAAGCTGCACTTGATCAATCTGGCGCTGATCAACGCTCGCGAAGCGCTGAGCCGAAGGCTGGCCGAAAGTGCCTCCTATCGCCGCCTGCTCGAGGGCCTGGCCGGTCTCCTCGATCTCGATGCTCCGCCGGCACGGATCGAGGTCTATGACAACAGCCACGTCGCCGGTAGCGATGCCGTCGGCGCGATGATCGTCTCCGGCCCAGAGGGGCTGATCAGGAACGCCTACCGCAAGTTCACCATCCGCGGCGCGGCCATCACGCCCGGCGATGATTACGCGATGATGCGCGAGGTGTTGCGCCGCCGCTTCGGCCGCGCGCTGGCCGAGGATCCGGAGCGGACACAAAACCCGTGGCCGGACCTGGTGCTGATCGACGGCGGTGCCGGCCAGCTTACCGCGGCCAGCGAGGTGCTCGACGATCTCGGCCTGCATGCGATCACGATCGCCGCGATCGCCAAGGGACCGGAGCGCAACGCCGGCCGCGAGCGGATTTTCCTGCGCAACCGGCCGCCGCTGCAGCCGCAGATCAACGATCCGGTGCTGCATTTCCTGCAGCGGCTGCGGGACGAAGCGCATCGCTTCGTGATCGGCACCCACCGCGCCCGGCGTTCAGCCCGCCTCGGCCGCTCGCAGCTGGATGAGATCCCCGGTATCGGTGCCCACCGGAAGAAGGCGCTCCTGCACCATTTCGGCTCCGCGCAGGCGGTCGCTGCGGCTGGCTGTCCCGATCTTGAGGCGGTGCCAGGGATCAGTCGGGCGATCGCAAAGAAAATCTATGATTGGTTTCACCCGCAGGGCTAAACTGCGGGTGAACTCTCGACATCACGGGCGGACTAGGCAGGCTTGATGCCGGCGAATCTCCCCAACGCGCTGACGGTGTCGCGGATCCTGGCGACGCCTGTCGTGTGCGTGCTTGCCGTTCTCGGCACCGCGTTCGGCAACTGGCTGGCGCTGGCGGCGTACCTCTACGCCTGCATCACCGATTTTCTCGACGGCTACCTGGCGCGCAGCCGCAAGCAGCAGTCGCCTTTCGGCGAAATGCTCGATCCGATTGCCGACAAGCTTCTCGTCGGCGCGCTGCTTCTCGTGCTGGTCGGTATCGGCCGCATCTCGGGCATCGACATGCTGCCGGCGCTGATCATCCTCTGCCGGGAGATCGTCGTTTCCGGCCTGCGCGAGTATCTGGCGCGCTTGAACGTCGGCATGCCGGTGACACGGCTCGCCAAGTGGAAGACGACGCTGCAAATGGTAGCCCTCGGCTTCCTCATCGTTGGTGACGCCGCCCCCAGCTTTGGACCGCTCGCAGCCACCGATATTGGCCTGTGGGGCTTGTGGCTGGCAGCGGTGCTGACGCTGATGACCGGGTACGATTATCTGCGCGCGAGCCTGCGCCATGTTGTCGGCGTGGCGGCAGCGAGCGGCACGGAGCCGGCCGGCGAAGAGCACCCGGCGCGGCCGCTTGAGCGCGCGGACGGCTGATGCCAGCGAGAAAGTGCGCTTGATGCTGACGATCCTTTACTTCGCCTCGGTGAAGGAGAAGGCAGGCCGTGGCGAGGAGACCGTGCGCCTGCCGGCCGCTGTCACCGACGTGATGGGGTTGGTTGTCTGGCTGCGCCAGCGCGGTGGCGGGCCGGCGGCAGCGCTCACCGACCTCGCGGCCGTCCGCGTCGCCGTCAATCAGGAGCACGCGCGCTTCGACCATCCGCTCAGCGGCGACGAGGAAGTCGCGTTCTTTCCCCCCGTGACCGGCGGCGCGCCATGATCCGCGTCCAGCGCGAGGCCTTCGATGTCGGCGCCGAAATCGCAAGCCTGTGCGCGGGCGATACCGCCGCCGGCGGCGTCTGCGTGTTTATCGGCCGGGTTCGCGAATTCGCCCATGGTGCAGCCCTGCAGGCGATGACGTTGGAGCATTACCCGGGCATGACGGAGCGTCAGCTGCAGGCGCTGGAGGCGGAGGCGCAGCGCCGCTGGCTGCTCGAGAAGACGCTGATCATCCACCGCTATGGCCGGCTGCTGCCCGGCGAGGCAATCGTCCTCGTAATCACCGCTGCCGCCCATCGCGAGGCCGCCTTCGATGCCTGCCGCTTCCTGATCGATTGCCTGAAGACGACGGCCCCCTTCTGGAAGGCGGAGGAGACAGCGGCCGGCAGTCGCTGGGTCGATGCCTGTGCTGCCGACGATGCGGCGACACTCGGCTGGCAGGATGGCGCCGTGGAGGGCGGATCGTGAACGGTGTGCCGCAGCCGGCGGTCGCAGGCCTGAACGGGGACGACCCGCCGACCGAGGCCGTTATTTTCGACTTCGACGGCGTCATCGTCGAGTCGGCCGACATCAAGACTGAAGCCTTCATCGCCCTTTACAAGGAGCACGGCGCCCAGGCCGTGGCGGCCGCCGTCGCCCATCATCAGGCGAACGGCGGCATATCCCGGCGCAAGAAGATCCGCCACATCCACCGCGAGCATTTAGGAATCGGTTTGAACGAGGACGGGCTCGAAGCGCTGTGCCAGCAGTTTTCGCGCTTGGTCGAGTCAGCGGTCGTCGATTGTGCCGCGGTCGCGGGCGCGGAAAGCTTCCTCGCCGCGCATCACCGGAACCTGCCGCTGTTCGTCGTGTCCGGGACGCCGCATGAGGAACTGATGCGGATCGTCGATCGGCGCCGCCTCACGCCCTATTTCACAGCCGTGTTCGGCTCGCCGCCGGAGAAGCCGCCGACCATCCGCGCCATCCTGCGCCAGCACGGCCTTGCTGCTGCGAATGTGCTGTTCGTCGGCGATGCGCGGACGGATTACGAGGCGGCGGCCGAAACCGGGCTACGCTTCATCGGCCGTGTGGCGCCGGGCACGGCCAGCCCGTTCCCGGCCGGGACCGCGGTTATCGCCGATCTGACAGAGTTATCGCTCTAGCCCGCGCCTGCGCCGCCCTCGGCCCTCTTAAGCCGCAGTCCCACTCAAGCTGCTGTGGCAGCTGCCTTGCTGACGGTCTGGCCGGTCGCGGCGCGGTAGTCCTGCATCAGGGTGCGGGTGAGCTCGCCAGGAACAAAGCGGTAGTCGTCGATCTCGCCCACCGGGGTCACCTCGGCGGCCGTTCCGGTCAGGAACACCTCGGTCGCGCCCGCCAGCTCCTCCGGCCGGATCGCCCGTTCGATGACCTCGATGCCGCGGTCGCGCGCCAAGCCGATGACCGTCCGCCGGGTGATGCCGTCAAGGAAGCAATCGGGCGTCGGCGTGTGCAGGCGGCCGTCGCGCATGAGGAGGAAGATGTTGGCCCCGGTCGCCTCGGCCACCTGGCCGCGCCAGTCCAGCATCAGGGCGTCGTGGTAGCCTTGCGCCTCCATGGCGTGCTTAGAGAGCGTGCAGATCATATAGAGACCGGTCGCCTTGGCATGCACGGGCGCGCACTCCGGCGGCGGCCGCCGCCAGGTCGACGTCTTCATGCGGATGCCCTTGGCAAACGCCTGCTCGTCGAAATAGCTGCCCCAGCGCCAGGCGGCGATGGCGAGGTGAATGCGGCTCTTCTGCGCCGACACGCCCATCATCTCGCTGCCGCGCCAGGCGATCGGCCGGATATAGCCGTCCTCAATGCCGTTTGCCCGGCACACCTCCTCGCAGGCGCGGTTGATGGCGTCGACGCTCCAAGGGATCTCGAAGCCCAGCATGCGGCCGGACGCGACCAGGCGTTCTGAATGTTCGGTCAGCTTGAAGATCGTGCCGCCGTAGGCGCGCTCGCCTTCGAACACCGCCGAGGCATAGTGCAAGCCATGGCTGAGGACGTGCAGCTTGGCCTCCCGCCAGGGCACAAGCGTGCCGTCCTGCCAGATCACACCGTCACGATCGTCATAGGCTTGGGTTGCCATCTGCCGTTTCCCCACGCATGCACCGGAGACATTAAAAAGCCGTTCGAGGGCGCTGATTAGGTTTGCTCCCGTAGCACCGCCCGGCATATATGTCAACGTGGCTGACTTAAATCGCCGGGTTCGCGGTGGCCGGCTCTTCAGGGTGCTGCGGGTGAGCGAGCAGGCGTTGCACGAGGCAAGCATACCCAAGTCCGCGCAGGCCGATGGCGGCGCCCGGCGCCCGTCGGCATTCAGCCCGCGCGAGGTCGAAACGGTCATCGAGCTTCTGTTCTTCGCCTACCGCGACTTCACCGCCGAGGCCGATGCCATGCTGGCCCGCTACGGCTTCGGCCGCGCCCATCACCGCGTCCTCCACTTCGTCGGCCGCCATCCGGGCATCACGGTAAGCGACCTGCTCGGCATCTTGCGCATCACCAAGCAGAGCCTGGCGCCGGTGCTGGCACAAATGATGCGCGAGGGCTTCATCCAGCAGCGGGCCGATCCGGCCGACCGCAGGCGGCGGCGGCTGTACACGACGCCGGAGGCAGCGGCATTGGCCCAGCTGTTGAGCGAACGGCAAGCGGAGCATCTGGCCGCCGCCTTCGCCACCACCGGTCCGGAGGCGGCGCGTGGCTTCCGCGCGGTCCTGCAGGCGATGACCCATCCCGACGACCGCAACCTTTTCGAGATGCCCACCGAGCCGGTCCCCGCCGATGGGCTCTGATCAACCGCATATCCTGGTCGTCGATGATGACGACAAGCTGCGCAAGTTGCTCGCCCGCTATTTGAGCGAACACGGCTACGTGGTGGCGGCTGCGGCGACGGCGGCCGACGCACGGGCCAAGCTGGCGACGCTGGCGTTCGATCTGATCATCCTCGATCTGATGATGCCGGGCGAGAGCGGCCTCGATTTCGCCGCCGAGTTCCGCCGCCGCAGCGACGTGCCGATCTTGATGTTGACGGCGATGGGAGAGCCGGAGGATCGTATCGCCGGCCTCGAACATGGTGCCGAGGACTATCTCGTCAAACCGTTCGAGCCGCGCGAGCTATTGTTGCGGATCGCCAACATCCTGCGCCGCCTGCCGCGGACGGAAGGGCAGCCGGCGGAGGTGCGGATGGGCGGGGTGGTGTTCGACCTCGACCGCGAGGAGCTGCGTCAGGGCGATCAGATCGTGCGCCTGACTTCGGTCGAAAAGGCGCTCCTTAAAGCGCTCGCCGTGCGTGCCGGCTCTGCGCTGAGCCGCGAGCATCTGAACGAGCTGACCGGCGGTGCCGGCGGCGACCGCGCAGTCGATGTGCAGGTGACCCGGCTGCGCCGCAAGATTGAACCCGACCCGCGCGAGCCGCGCTATCTGCAGACCGTGCGCGGGCGCGGCTACGTTCTGAAACCGGACTGAACGGCGAGCTCAGCCATGTTCAAGTATTTCCTGCCGCGCAGCCTGCTCAGCCGCGCGCTCCTGATCGTTGTCGCGCCCTTGATCACGACCCAGATCCTCGCCGCCTACGTCTTTTTCGAAAGTCACTGGGATCAGATCAGCAAGCTTCTCGCCCGTGCGCTGGCGGGCGAGGCGGCGTTGCTGGTCGATGGCGTGCAGACGCTGCCCGATCCGGCCAGCCGGGCATGGCTCCTGGATGTCGCCGCGCCGATGATGGAGCTTGTTCCCTCGATTGAACCCGGCGGAATCCTGCCGAACGTGCAGGAGCATCAGCTGCCGATCGAGGGCGAGGTGCGGCGCGCGCTGTTGTACCACAACGTGACCAAGCCGTTCCGGATCGATGCCCGCTCCGATCCCGACAGCGTCGTGCTGGCGGTGCAGATGGCCGATGGCATTCTGCGGATCGAAGCGCCGCGCACGCGCCTGATCAGCAAGACGACCTCAATTTTCGTCCTCTGGATGGCCGGAACCTCGCTCCTGCTGGTTGGCGTCGCCGCTATTTTCATGCGCAACCAGATCCGCCCGGTGCGCCGCCTGGCGCGGGTGGCGGAGGCCTTCGGTAAGGGCCGCGACGTTCCCGAGTTCCGGCCGGAAGGCGCGCGTGAGGTCCGCCAAGCCGGGCTCTCCTTCGTTGCCATGCGCAATCGCATCCAGCGCCAGATCAACCAGCGCACGGCGATGCTGGCCGGCGTTTCGCACGACCTGCGCACGCCGCTGACGCGCATGAAGCTGCAGCTCGAGATGATGAAGGCGGGCCAGGCGGTGCGCGAGCTGAAGGAAGACGTCGCCGAGATGGAGCGTATGCTGGAGGCCTATCTGGCCTTCGCCCGCGGCGAAGGCGCCGAGCAGCCGGTGGTGAGCGATTTGGGCGCGCTCGTCACCGAGGTGGTCCGCCAGGCTCGGCGCAAGGGCGGCAGCATCGTGCTCAGCGTCGAAGACGGCCTTGTACTCCCGCTGCGCCCCGGTGCGGTGACCCGTTGCGTCACCAATCTTCTCGACAACGCAACGCGCTGTGGGACCAAAGTTACGGTGCAGGCACTGAGGCGCGGCAAGGCCGTCGAAGTGGTGATCGATGATGACGGCCCCGGCATTCCGGCCGATCAGCGGGAAGGGGTGTTCAAGCCGTTCTTCCGTATCGAAGGCTCACGCAACCCCAACACCGGCGGCGTCGGCCTGGGCTTGACGATTGCGCGCGACGTCGCCCGGAGTCATGGCGGCGAGATCTTCCTGGAGGACTCGTCCGCTGGCGGCCTGCGCGCGCGGCTGCGGTTGCCGCTCTAAGCACCGGATCCGCGTTTGCTCGAAGAACGCCGACCGAAGTGCAGAGTCTCAAAAACAGAAGCGGCCGCCCAGGTCGGGTGGCCGCATCCAAAGTCAGCAGAGGGTGAGGGCAGAAGTCAGCTCTGCTTGTAGTTCAGCGCCAGTTCCTTGATCTCTTCGAGCGTGGCGGAGATCCGGGTGTTGACCGTGCTGGCAGCAGCCTCGTTCGCCTTCGCAACCATCTCGGCGAGCTCGCGCATGTTGCCGATCGCCTTGTCGAACGCCTGCTTCGCGATCTCCAGCTGCTTGGCAGCCATTTCCGGCGGTGAGCCAGCCTTGGCGACGGAATCGACGGCCTTGGAGGCCTCGTTCATCGTCTCCTGCAGGATCTCGGCCTGCCGCTTGGCAACGGCCTGCAAGCCTTCGAAAGCAACGCGATTGGCGCTCGTCAGAGCCTCGAGGTTCTTCTTCTGGCTCTCGACCACCGCCTCGATGTTGACGCCCGGAAGGCGGTATTGCTTCATCGCATTACTGAACTCTTCGACCATCTTGGTCGGATTGAAGTCCTTCAGGTACTTCGTAACGTCGAACAAATTCTGGATTCCATTAGCCATTGTAGTTCCTTCCCCAGTCCGCAAGCGCGCCGTCCCTCGGGATTAAAGATGTCCCTATTATTCGTCAGGCTGATACCGGCGTCAAGGCTTTTTGTGCGGCGCACAAAAAAGACCTTCGGAGGTGCAGCATGGCTACGTGGCCACGCAACATCGGGGGCGCTCATAGGCTGCCGACGCCGGCAAACAATGATCGCAGCGGTCGAAAAGACCGCTCGCAGCGCTGTTTTCGTGACGTAAGTTGGTGGCCGGGGCCGGGGCCGGGGCCGGGCCGGGTCAGCTCGCGCCACCCGTGATGCTGTCTGCTGCGGCGCCATTCGGCGGGAGAGTCGGCTCCGGCGATTCGGTCATGCCGGCATCGCCTGGGGTGTGTGCCAGGAAGGGACACCGGCGTGCGAACCCCTCCGCCTCCCGCAGGCCGCGGTCGACCATGGCCATGGTTCGTGCCATGTCCGGGCTGTCGTCGTTGAGCCAGACCCTGAGCGCGGCGAGGTAGACGAGCGCGATCGCCTTGACGCGCACGAAGCCGACGAGCCCTTGCGCTGAAAGGCCGGCCGCTTCCAGAATCCAGGCCACCGAGCGGGCCAGGGCGGGAGCCGCGGCGAGCGCTGCCAGCGGGTCCATGGGCAGGCCACGCAGGATCGCGACCACGCCGGAGCGATTGGCCTGCAGGGCATCGAAGCGGCGCATCAGGATCTCGAACAGCCGGTCGCGCGGGGAGTCTTCGCCCGCTGCCGGACCATCGAACAGGACCCTGCGGTCGATGCGGCCGATGATACCGTCGAGGAGCGCGCGCTTATCGGGGAACGCCTCATAGGCCGAAACCAGGCTGACGCCCGCGCGCTGTGCGACAGCGGCAAGAGACACCTGCTGCCAGCCGGTTTCCGCGGCGAGGCCGAGCGCGGCCTCGATCAGGCGCTCCGCATCCGTTTCCAGTCCAACCACGCCTTTCGTTCCTCTCCTGATCCGGCGGTTCGCTGTCCGGCGCCTCGCTGTCGGGCGGCTCGCTGTCGGACAGCCCTGGGTCGGGCAGCCCTGGGTCGGGCAGTCCTGGCGCTGCCGCTCATGCCAGCTGCCGCGAGCGGGCCGCCGCCGCCTCGACCGCATCGGCCATGAGCGTCCGCAGGCCACCGGGGCCGTCGAGGACGGCAAGCGCCGCAGCGGTGGTACCGCCCGGACTGGTCACCTGTGCGCGCAAGCGCGCCGCCGGCTCGGCTGACCGCTCCAACAGCTCGCCGGCACCGGCAACGGTTTCCCGGGCCAGCCGTTCGGCAAGCGCTGGCGGCAGCCCGGCCTTGACGCCGGCCTCCGCCAGGCACTCGGCGAGCAAGAAGACGTACGCCGGCCCGGAGCCAGAGACCGCCGTCACCGGATCGAGCAGGGCCTCATCCGCGACCCACTCGACCGCGCCGACCGCAGCCAGCAGCGTGTGCGCCAGCGTCCGCTGGCGTTCGCTCACCCGGGCGTTCGCGCAAGCCACGGTGATCCCGCGATGCAGCTGCGCCGGCATGTTGGGCATCGCGCGGACGATGGCCGCTGCCGGGCCGAGCAATTGTTCGAAAAAGGATATCGTGCGTCCGGCAGCTATCGAAAGAAACACACAATTCTCAGTCGCCAGCGGGGCATAAAGCGGCACGACGGCGGGCATCGCCTGCGGTTTGACGGCAAGAACGACGACATCGGTCGCACGACCGCCATCGACACCGGCCAAGTCGGCGCCGACCGTGACCGGATAGGCCTGCGCCACCAGCGCCGCCTGGGCCGGATCGGGCTCGACGATGCGAATGTCGGGCTGGTCGCCGCCGGCTCGGCACCAGCCGGCCACCAGCGCCCGGCCCATATGGCCGCAGCCGACCAACAGGACGGACGACCGCTCCGGCATTGCCGCTTAAGCTTCGCCGACGGTATCGATCAGCGCCGCCGCCAGCGCATCGGCCGAGCTGCTGCCACCCCAGATGACCTGCTGGAACGCCGGGTAGAAGCGGTCGCACTCGGACAATGCCGTTTCCACCAGATCCTCGATCTGCCCCAGGGTCGGCCCCGCCGTCCCCTTGAGCGGCAGGCCGTGCCGGTAGACGAGCAGGCTCTCGTCCTGCCAGATCGCGAAGTGGCCCATCCAGACGCGATCGTTGACCAGCGCCATCAGCTCGTGGACCGCGTTGCGGCGCTCCTTCGGCACCCGGATGTCGAGGCCGAGCATCAGGTGCATCGCGTCCTCGTCTTCGTTCCAGGCACAGTAGAAATCGTAATCGGTCCAACGGCCCGGCACCTGGACCGCGATCTCCTGGTCGTTGGGCCGGTCAAAGCGCCAC
>ERZ795053.4238-NODE-4238-length-15655-cov-3.925897_pt1 | contig 15655 bp, 17 predicted proteins | sample MGYA00375137_ERZ795053 | MGnify/ENA primary metagenome ERZ795053 (study PRJEB30182, sample SAMN05720284) | activated sludge metagenome | isolation source: Anaerobic digester | place: Hong Kong | collected 2014-12-17 ...
CGATCATGCCATTAACAAAAGAACAGATAGCACAACGGATAGCCCGGGAATTACATGATGGATTTTATGTAAATCTTGGAATTGGTATTCCCACACTGGTGGCTAATTACATACCTGATGGTATGGATGTGGTATTGCAAAGTGAGAACGGTTTATTGGGTATGGGCCCATTTCCTTTTGAAGGAGAAGAAGACCCTGATCTCATCAATGCGGGTAAACAAACCATTACTACAGTGCCCGGCTCTGCATTTTTTGATTCGGCCATGAGTTTTGGAATGATCCGGGCCGGTAAAGTGGATCTCACAGTTTTAGGGGCCATGGAGGTAAGTGAGAAGGGAGATATTGCCAACTGGAAGATTCCGGGCAAAATGGTAAAAGGAATGGGAGGGGCAATGGACCTTGTAGCCAGTGCCCAGAATATTGTGGTAGCCATGATGCATACTAATCCTAAAGGCGAATCCAAATTGTTGCCAGAATGCAAGCTTCCATTGACCGGGGTGAACTGTGTAAAAAGAATTGTGACTGATCTTGCGGTGCTTGATGTTACTGAAGAAGGATTTCGGTTATTGGAAACAGCTCCCGGTGTTACTGTAGAAGAGGTAAAAGAAAAAACAGCCGGTAAATTGGTTGTTGCCGAAGATGTATCCGAAATGACTTTCTGAAATCGGTAGTCTGAGGTCAGAAATAAGAAATCTGAAAATTTCCTAACCTATTTTTAAACTAAGTATGATTGCGAAAGTACAGGATATTGACGCTTTTAGAATATCTTATGTTTTTGCAATGGATATTTTTCAATTGACCCGCAGTTTCCCTAAGCAAGAAATGTATTCATTGACTGATCAATTGATTAGATCATCCCGTTCCATCTCAGCGAATATTGCAGAAGGATGGGGAAAGAGAATATATGAGAATGAATTTAAGAAGCACTTAATTTATTCGATGGGATCTCTGGAAGAAACTAAATGCTGGTTAATTTTTGCAAAAGATTGTAAATATCTACCGTTAGAGATTTTCGAGGAATTGTTAAAAAAGGCAGATGAAATTGGAGCTAAAATTTACAAACTGCATGAGAACTGGAGGTCTTTTCAACGTTAAGATCAAATTTCTATTTCTGATATCTTACCTCTTACATCCGTCTTCAGACATCATTCAATCAAATTATTCTTCACCGCAAAAAATACAAGTCCTGCTGTATTCTTACTGCCAAATCGTTCCATCAGCCTGTCTTTGATGGCCTCGACAGTCCTTGGGCTTATCTCCATTTTTTTGGCTATTTCCTGGGCGGTAAATTCCATGCAGATAAAGCGCAACACATCTCTTTCTTTATCACTTAGGGTGATCTCGTTATTTAATGAAGGAACTACTTTATTGCGGGCATGTGATTTTTTGAGGAGGATCCTGTTCACAAAATTATTCAGGTAATATCCTTTCTCATACACTTCCATAATGGCCCGGCGTATTTCCTGGGGTTCTGCATTTTTAAGAAGGTATCCGTTGGCGCCGTTTTCCATCAGGTGGTAAACAAAGCGTTCATCCTCATACATACTCAGAATCAGCACTTTTACCTGTGGATGCTGCTTGCTGATAAGCTTGGTTGCTTCAATGCCATCCCGGCCGGGCATACGAAGATCCATCAAAACCACATCAGGATTACTTTCAGTGATCCCATTCAATAATTCGTCACCATCTTCCGCCTCCTGTACAAACTTGATATTCGTAAACGGACGTAAAGAAAGAATAACTCCTTTCCGGAAAATTTTATGATCGTCAGCAATGGCTACTTTAATGGTTCCCATAGTTCAGTAATTCCTGCAAATTTAATAAGTTACAGTTTTACAAGCCAGTAAATAGCGGCAAAGGATAAAAATAACTACTCAAATGCTTCATCCTTTGGTAACTCAATCGTTACCTTATAATAGGTTTGCGAAATATCTTTTTCAAAATTGATAGTGCCCTGTACCACCCGTAAGCGGCTGGTAATATTCTTTAAACCAAGGCCCACATTACTTTTGTTTAATTTTTCAAAATCAGCCTGTACAATTCCCCTTCCATCATGGTGTATACGCAGGTAAAACTTATCACCATGTACATTTTGGGTAAGATGAATAAAGCTGGAACTACTGTGTTTTAAAATATTATTGATCAGTTCCTGCACTACACGGAAAACGATCAGCTCTTTTTCTTCTTTCAGCCTGTCTTTATAATCATGAAAACGGCAACTGGCATTAATGGTACCTGAGCCGCTGATCTTCTGGAAAAGATCATTGATCGCAGATTCTAATCCAAAATTCTTGAGTGTTGGCGGCATCAGGCTATGGCTGATATTACGAACTAACTGAATAGTATCATCAATGATCTGCCTGGCCTGGAAGATGGATTGTAGCTGGGTAGCTTTATCCTGGTTCACCAGGTTTTCATTCAGGTACAAACGGGCTGTGGCCAGCAGGGGTCCGGCATCATCATGCAGATCGGCTGCCAATCGTTGTCTTTCTTCTTCCTGTAACCGGATGGAGGCATTCAGCAATATCTTTTGCTGCTCCTCTTCCATTTTCTGGATCTTCCGGTTAAACTTCATTACCCTCCGCTGATGCAGAACGATGAAAATAATAAGCGCCACGGTAAGTACCACCATCCCTACAGTACCCAGGAAGAGTACGAACGAAACTTTGTTGGTGGAGGCTTGGAGAAAAAACATATAGAATTTAATGGGTGGCTAATAGGTTTAGATCATATCCATATCCATGTCAAGATTTGGAATATCTGTTGGTTTACTAATTTGTTTAACTTCTGGATCTTTAAAAGGATATCCCAACACTATCATTCCAAAAAGGAGGTTCTTTAGTATTTCGGGTATATATGTATAATGCCAATATTTTAAGAACTGTTGTTTAGTGATCTCATTTGCCAGGATATTAAAGAAGAATGCACTCCCCAGGTATAGAAGAATTCCAACAACTAACCAAAAGCTCGGGTATTCATATATGTTTTTAGACAGGTTGTGTTTGAAAAACTGCTGAAAATATAAGAAGGCAAAGAAAAACAGGAAGATTGTTTCTACACCAATAGGAATCGAATCGATTTTTTGTGGTTCTGAAATGAAATAATACAAAAACTGAAAGGCAATAAATATTACCGTGAAAATGATTACAAGGTTTCTGACATTCTTTTTTTGAATAATAATTAGGAAGATCAGCGTAAAAAAACAAAACTCCAGTAATGTATATATGGTTTGAATTATCTGGCCAATCGATCTCCCTATGTCATTGAAATAATGTAGCAAAAAGAAAAAGGTAAGGCCATAGAATCCAATAACAATATTCAGGCTCTTATTTCTTGATTTACTGAGAATAAGGAGAGGAAATAAAGCTAGGTAGGAATACTCGAGTATATATGAAAAAAGCTTTTCTATTGTTTGGATTTTAACCAAAAATAGAAAAACTTTTTTTTAAAGTCCATCAATCTGTTAGAAAGAAATTAATCTTCCCAAGTCACAGATTCTTCTGTCTCAAATGGATACCTTTTCATAACAGTAACAATTAAATCTTTAATCTCAAATCGATTTGTCAGGGTAAAAATTGACAATAACCCGATCTATTTCTACGGGGGTTTACACTTATTGACCCTCAATTTGTATTTAAATAATTGATAATAAATTGGTTATAAATATTTTTTGAAGCTACCATGTAGTTAAAAAACGTATATTTTCTTAGTAAATACCGTAATTTTACGATAGTTAAAAATAGTAAACTTACCGGGAAAAAGTCCGGTTATGCACAGCTGTGGAAAAGATGTAATGGGGTTACCCTAAGGTTAAGGTGTTTGAGAAACACCAGGGTTTATGCAAAAGAAAAAAAGTTGATTGATGTTGGACTTCGCTATGGCATTCAAAGGATTTGGAAATTTCATTCAGGACGGTTTCTAAGGACATTGGACGATTTGAGGGGCTCGATCCGCTATCAATCAACTAGGTCAAAAATATATCCACATTGCTGTGTTCACAAGAGCATTATTGCTCCTTTTAAAAACATCGGTATTTACCGTATGCTATAGTAATGTTTCAAAAAGGGTAAGGAGTTTTACGAATATTACCTGTGATTGACCACTCACCAATAAAAAGCCAGGGCATTTTTCTTCTGAATAACGAAGTCTTTTTTGGGTTATAGCTACAATACTCATTGACTTCAGAGTAATCTTACAAATTAGAATAGTATTCTACTGATTTTACAGGACTTCGGATCTTGTTATAAATAGTTTTAAGAAAAAACGTAATTATACGGAAAAAGCGTATTTTTACTCGAACTAATCTTTTACCTATTAAATAACTGTAAACCAGCTACTCATGAGTACCCAGCAAATAAAAGTTGCGATTGCCGACGACCATAAGATATTCCGGGATGGAATCCGGATGGCACTGAAAGAAAAAGATTACCTGAAAATATTGTGGGAAGCCGAAGATGGCAAAGACCTGATGCATAAACTGCAGCTAAAGCTGCCGGATGTAATATTAATGGATATCCGCATGCCGGAAGTGGACGGTATCAATGCCATCAGTCTTATCCGTAAAGAATATGAATCATTAAAGATTATTGTACTCACCATGTATGATGACCAGGAAATGATCACCAAGATGATGGAAATGGGAGCCAACGCCTATCTCACCAAAACAACAGACCCAGAAGAGATATACCAGGCGATACTCACCTGTATGAATGATGATTTTTATTTTAATGAGCTGGTGAATAAAGCGGTATTGCTAAAGTTGCAGCATAAAAAAACAGTTCGACAGTTTTATCCAAATCCTGTCAAGTTTTCTGAAAAAGAAATGCGCATCCTTAAACTGATCGCTGAGGATAAAACAACAGAAGAAATTTCTAAAGAAGTTTTTCTAAGTCCCCGCACCATAGAGACCATCCGGCAAAACATGAAACAAAAAGTGGGCGCCAGAACAATTGCCGGTTTGGTGATGTATGCTTCAAGAAATAAATTACTGGAATAATTCAATCCCTGTTTTATAATGGAGAATGTGAATGACATATATTTTGATGGTCATTACAAGCATATCTGGCGCAGCATGATCCCGGATGAATTGACAGTGAAGGAAGTAGATTTTATGCTTTCTTATTTTAATCTTCAGCCGGGAAGTAAAGTGGTTGACCTGATGTGCGGGTATGGACGACATACCCTTTCGCTGGCGGGAAAAGGAATTGAGGTAACTGCTGTTGATAATCTTCCTTATTATATTAATGAGATCAGGGCTAAATCAAAGGATCTGCCTGTTAAGGCAGTAGAAAAGGAAGTGCTTGATTTTACAACTGACGAAGAGTTTGATCTTGCCATCTGTATGGGAAATAGTCTTAATTTTTTTAATGCTGCAGATACAACACAGATATTCAAAAATGTTTTTTCATACCTGAAGAAAGGTGGATCCTTATTGATCAACAGTGTGGCATTGGCAGAAATAACTTATAAAACCTATCGTAAGGAAAAGATCTGGAGCGAATATGATGGCATCAGGCACCTGGCTGATTATGAGATCCAATTCCATCCAACCAGGTTAGAAATAAAAAGTATCATGATAGGCCCCGATGGCAGCACTGAAGAAAAAAAGGCTGTCGATTATATTTTTTCTATCAATGAAATGGAAAAAATGATGAATGAAGCCGGGCTGATACTAAAGGAGATATACAGCATTCCTGGTAAAAAGAAATTTACTGTGGGCGAACCCCGGGCTTACATTGTTGCCGAAAGAAATTAATAACAAAGTTATATTGGTCAATCCGTGTTCACATTAATTAGGGTGGATTACCCACCTTCGTTAAAACTACGGTGGGTAAAAAAAGATGCCCCGGCGTTATGAGGACCGGGGCGTTTTGTTACTGTTATGAAAAGAAAAAATTTTTAGTAAACGGTTTTCATAAGAACAGGTTTAACAGTTTTGGGTCGTTGTTCTTTTCAACAGGGTATTGGATTTACAAAACGGGACTTTTCAATTTTTAAAAGTGAAAGTTGATCGATTTGTAAGAGTCGTTTTGGTTTTCAAAGGATTTGGAAAAATCTTTCTGGACGGTTTGGACATTAGATGAGTAGGGATTAAACGAATCATTCTCATCAATCAACTTTCGGAAACAAAAATATATTCACACTGATATGTTAACAAGAGCATAACTGCCCTTTTTAATCTATTCGGTATTTACGCTGCTGTTCGTAAAATTTCCATCCTGTATTCGTACTCTTTCGTATAGTTGTTTTTTGAGGGGTATATTCCGTATGAATTAAATCAAGTACTTCTACTATGGGATATATTGCAGGAATTTTTCAACTTGCACTCTGAATAATTACTTAAAACAAATTTTTTTTACTAATAATCCAATTATGAAAAACCCAGACACTAACGCTGTAATTAAGGTAGCGATCGCCGATGACCATGCACTTTTCCGCACCGGCGTAAAAACATCACTCCAGAGCCGCAAGGATATCCAGATGGTAGCTGAAGCCGAAAACGGAATGCAGCTATTAAATCTCCTGCGTCATATTCAACCTGATGTGGTGCTGCTCGACATCCAGATGCCTATTATGGATGGTTTAACTACGCTTCCTGAGATCAAGAAGCTTTACCCGAATGTGAAAGTAATTATGCTTTCTATGCATAATGACCATTCTGTGATCTCTAAAATGATGGAGATAGGCGCCAACTCATATCTTACGAAAGAGTCTGGTTCAGACATGATATATGAAGCCATCCGTGCAGTATATGAGCAGGATTTCTTCTTTAATGACCTTACCAATAAAGCACTGCTGAGTGGTTTGCGTACAAAACGTACTACGGAATCTTCTATGCCGCAGGATGTACAATTAACAGAAAAGGAGATAAATATATTAAAGCTGATGTGCGAAGAAAAAAGCACAAAAGAGATTGCAGACATAGTGGAACTTAGCCCCCGTACAGTTGAAGCGATCCGGGACAAACTCAAAACAAAAACCGGAACCAAATCAATGGCAGGATTAGTGATGTATGCTGTAAAAGCTGGTTTGGTAGAACAACCATAAATTTACTGGCAAGCTTATCATACAGCCACCCGGACATTCTCGTCTGGGTGGCTTTTTTTGTTTTATTTTGACCTCATGAGCTATATCTGTGTTAATGGGAAAATACTGAAAGCTAAAAATCCTGTTTTGTACGCTAATAACCGGGGTTTCAGATATAGTGATGGTTTATTTGAAACCATGAAAGTGGTAAATAGAAAGATCCCATTAGGAAGCTACCATTTTGAGAGGCTTTTTAATGGGCTTGAATTGCTGGGGATTAAATTACCAGGCCTGGTAACAGACGCTTTGCTGGAAGCACAGATTCTTGACTTGTGCCGGCAAAATAGTACTTCAGAATTGTCAAGAGTCAGGCTTACTGTATATGCAGGCAATGGCGACTTGATTAATAAGAATGACGAAGCTGGATATATCATTGAAAGTGATAGCCTTTTTAAAACTCGGGATATAATAAATAATGAAGGGCTTGTTATAGGAGTTTGCCCGGATATCAGGAAATCAATTGATAAATTATCCAACATCAAGTCGTTGAACTTTTTGCCTTACACAATGGGGGCGAAGTATGCCAGCGAAAACGGATTAGATGATAGTATAATTCTTAATTCAGAGGAAAGGGTTGCAGATACAACTATTGCCAATCTTTTCCTGATCAATGGCAATCAAATTATTACCCCGGCTTTAGCTGAGGGTTGTGTGGGAGGTGTGATGAGAAGATACCTGGTTGAGAAAATGAGAGACCAGGAAATAGATGTTAAAGAAACCCGGGTGACAGTTTCTGATGTGGAAAATGCGGATGAAATTTTCCTTACCAATGCTGTCAGGGGTATTCGATGGGTAGGCAGAATGGGGGAGAAAGAGTATCAGAATAAGATAGGCAAGGATATTTTTGAACGATTTGTCAAAACAATTCCGGGCTGGTTTTGTTAATCTTCCGATGAAACCGGTTGTCAATATCTGTTGGTTCCGCCGTGACCTTCGCTTGTTTGATAATGCTGCATTATACCATGCTCTCCGATCTGAATGTCCTGTTTTACCTGTATTTATTTTTGACCGGAATATCCTTGATGATCTGGAGGGTAAGAAAGATGGCAGAGTGGAGTTTATTCATTCAACCTTGCTGGATATACAAAAACAGTTAGTTGCAACAGGTACATCATTGTATGTACGATATGGGACACCAAAAACTGTTTTTAAAGAGTTGATCAGTGAATACGAGATCAAAGCTGTGTTCGCTAATCATGATTATGAACCTTATGCCAAAGAAAGAGATGATCAGATAAAGGTATTGCTGAATAAAGCAGATGTTTCGTTTCACACATTTAAGGACCAGGTAATATTTGAAAAAGACGAAGTACTGAAAGATGATGGTAAACCTTATACGGTTTTTACACCCTATTCCCGCCGTTGGAAAAGTCAGCTAAATGATTTCTACCTCAAATCATATCCTTCAGAAGAGTATCCTTCAAATTTCTACAAACAGCCTGAAAAAAAGATAATTGCACTAAAAGAGATCGGGTTTGGGAACACAGGAATTGATTACCCTAACAAAGAAGCGGACAAAGAGATGATAAAAACATATAAAGAAACCAGGGATATTCCGTCTATCCACGGTACATCCAGGCTAAGTGTACATCTACGGTTTGGCACTATCAGTATCAGGCAGTTGGCAAGGGAAGCCGGATCATTGAATGAATCGTTTCTGAACGAGTTGATCTGGAGGGATTTTTACCAGATGATATTATGGCACTTTCCTCATGTTGTTACAACTTCCTTTAAACCGGACTATGATAAAATTGTATGGAGAAATAATAATGATGAGTTTAATGCATGGTGTGACGGCAAAACCGGTTATCCTATTGTAGATGCCGGAATGAGGGAGTTAAATGCTACTGGCTACATGCACAATCGGGTAAGAATGATCGTTGCCTCTTTTCTTACCAAGCATTTACTCATCGACTGGCGATGGGGAGAAGCATATTTTGCAAAAAAGTTGTTGGACTATGATCTGGCGGCTAATAATGGTGGCTGGCAATGGGCTGCAGGCAGTGGTTGTGATGCAGCACCCTATTTCAGGATCTTCAATCCTTATCTGCAAACCAAAAAATTCGACCCGGAATTAAAGTATATCCGTAAATGGGTGCCTGAGTTTGAAGAATTAACTTATCCGCAACCGATAGTTAATCATGAGTTTGCCCGAAAAAGATGTTTGCAGATTTATGCCGCTGCTTTAAAGAAATAACCTAATCAAACCGTGGGTTAACAAAATTATTCAGCTTGGATCCGAACCTGTAGTTGATCCCGAATTGTGTATAAAACCGATAACCTGATGCCAGCTGGCGTCGGCGTGTTAACACTTCCTGGGCCGTTGCCCCTTCTTTTGGAAGATATATCTGGTCCCGGGCCAATTCGGCAGAAGTATATAAGTTAAATGAAAGACCACCAGTGATACGTATATCAATTGAAGTGTATCCTTCTAAGTTTAGCAGTTTCCAGTTGTGAAAATAATTATGGTATTCAAGGCCAAATGCAATAGTTCCCCATTTTTGATTGAATGTAAGTTTGCTGTTTAACCCTTGGCCAATAAGTGATTCTTTCGTTTTATCATAGAGGGTTGTGTCAATATACTTGTTGTGCCTCAGATCTATTATGTATGAAAAAGTAAATCGTTTTGTATTTACTTCTTTGTAGGGAAACACATTGTATTCTATTCCTGTAAGTAATTGAATTCTTTTTTTATTATTTGAAAAAGTACTTCTTGATAAAGATACCTGGTAGCCAAGAGACCAGTGATCACTCAGGCTTTTCACAAGGTATTGCTCTATGTTATAACTATTGTTATTAATGACTATTTTTTCAATATTGCCATTACCATCGTCAAGTCTATAAGTTGATTTTGTTTTTCCGGCGTTTATTTCCAGGCCGGTTTTTATATCATCGGTGATCTTATTTGCAGACAAACTTCCGCTTAAGTTTGAGTTGTTATAGTTGGCATCTGCATCCAGGTTCCCATTGACTCCCGTTCTGAATACCCAATAATTCCAGGGGTCTTTTGTTGCTTTTTTCTGTGTAGTGATTTGAGTACTATCTGAACGATTTACTTTGAGATTTATAACAGCATCTTTGGCTGACTCTGTTTTGGCGATAAAAGGTGCAAGACCCAGTTTAAGATATTTGATAAATAGGTCCCTCTCTTCAAAATCTGTAGCATTAGGATCTGTGCTGCATCGTAAAGTATCAGCCTGTTTTTTAAAATTGTTTTGGCCATAAAAGATGAACTGGTATTGATCTCCGCCACTACCTGTATTATGGCTGGTGATAAGTACATGTACATCGGCTGCCTGGTTATCCAATAAAAAATCTACGATGTTGATCTCTGAACGGATAAATTGCATATCACATGAAGTGTTACTGCAATCTATAAACACTTTTAATCTTGAAGGATAGGTTTTTTGGGTAATACCCATATACTGAAGAAAAAACAAGAGTAGGATAAGCCAGCCGGTCTTTTTCATGGTGTGTGAGTTGTGAATCGGGTCAAGAAAGGTAGCAAATAAGATCAGTTGAACGGATTAGATTTTATGTAAGGAATAAATTTGACGGTGAATGGGGTGCATCATTATATGAATGGAGCCTTTTATAAGCATCATATAGTGTTTTTATCGCATTTTTACCTGTTTCACCCAGATCAAGGGAGTAGTTATTTACATATAATTCAATGTGCTGGCGCATCACTTCTTCACTCATTGTTTGCGAATGTTGTTTAACATAGCTTGCTATTTTAGGATACTCTGAAAATGCGTATTCAATGCTATTGCGAATCAGTAAATCTATTTTGTTGGAACTATCTGTGTCTATTTTTCTTTGGATGGCGATACCGCCCAGTGGAATGGGCACCTTCATTTGCTTCTCCCAGTTTTCACCAAGGTCAGCCACCTTAGCCAGCCCTTTGTCTTTATAAGTAAACCTGTTTTCATGGATAATAACGCCAAGATCTGTTTCACCATTTAATACAGCGTCTTCAATTGCAGAAAAGATCATAGGTGTTTTCTGATCCGCTTTTGGATAAGAAAAAGATAAAAGCAGGTTAGCTGTAGTGTTTATACCGGGAATTGCAATGGAATGGCTTGCAATATTATCTACAAGAGTATTCCCTTTTTTTATTAATAAAGGACCAACCCCCTTTCCCAAAGCACTCCCTGAGTTTAAAAGAACATAATGATCTATTGAGTTAAAAAAAGCAGGGAAACTCAATTTTGTGATATCAAGTTTGCCTTCCATTGCCCATTGATTCAGGGTTTCCACATCTTCCAGTACAACATCAAACTCGATTCCACCGGTATTAATTTTTTTATTTACCAGCGCATCAAATATGAATGTATCATTGGGACAGGGTGAAAAACCGAGTGTTAGTTTCATTGCAAATGTTTATAATCCTTCCAGCAGCCTGATCAATTCTTTGTTTAAGTTGGAAATAGAGTTTTTAATATCCCATTTTGCTTTGTTTCTTTCCCCGATATAGTTAGAAATACTTCTTATCTGCAAAAAAGGGATTTTTTCCATGAGGCAAACATAATGCAAAGCCGCTCCTTCCATAGATTCAGCAACAGGATCAAAGTGATCGGTATAGAATTTTATTATTTTCTTATTGGTTGTGATCTGGTTTACTGAAATGCCCTTTGCCCTTTTTAGTTTCGACCTCTTTATTAATTCTTTATTGGGATTATCTAACCAGCCTCTGGTATAAGGGGCGGAATTTTGAGGTACTATTTTCAGATCAAACAAGGTCTTTAGTTTTTCCATTTCTACTACACTCTCGTCGGCTATTGTATCTTTTGTAATAGCTAAAACGGACCCCAGTGGAATCTTTTTATCAAAACAGCCGGCTACTCCAGCCTGAATGACAAGGTCTGGTCGCCGGATGCTGAATTGCCTGGTGAGATGATAAGTACTGGCCGTAAGCCCCACACCTGTTATCAGTACATCAATATTCATATCAATGTGTAGCAACTTGTCCGTATCCCGGTAATAATTTAAAAAGGGGCTGATCTCTTTTACGGTGGCGGCAGTAAGTAAACAATTCATAATTATCAGGTTATAAAGGGAATAGCTAGAGGATTCATTTTTAAATTATCAAAAATGAGAGCTGTAAACTACAAAGTTTCAGCTAACTTTGCGCCTCCCGTTATCAACCTAATTTAAAGCGGGATCACTACCCTCCGCCCAATGCTGTGAGGGATAAAAAAGTAAAGCATGGTTTACTTAACAAGATCAGAGCATTTTAATGCTGCCCACAAGTTGTATAATCCAGCGTGGAGTTATGAAAAAAACGAGCAGGTATTTGGTAAATGCGCCAATGAGAACTGGCATGGCCATAATTATGAATTGCTTGTTACTGTAAAAGGCCAGCCCGATCCGGATACAGGTTTTGTTTTTGATGTTAAAAGGCTCAGTAATATTATCAAGGATCACATTATTGAGAAACTGGATCACTGCAACCTTAACCTGGATGTTTCATTTATGCAAGGTAAAATGTGCAGTACCGAAAACCTGGCAATAGCCATTTGGAATCAGTTGCTTCCACATTTGCCCGAAGCTGTTCAGCTACATTGTATTAAATTATATGAAACGCCCCGTATTTATGTGGAATACTATGGCGAAGAATGAGTACATATAAACTTTCTTTAGAGAAAGTTGTTTATCGTAAGAATCGTTTGTATGGGAGATAAGGTTGCAGTATATCGTAAAGAACATTTTAATGCAGCACACAGGCTGTATAATCCTGGGTGGGATGCTGCTGAGAATGAAAGAATATTTGGAAAATGTGCCCGGCCAAATTATCATGGACATAATTATGAACTTGAAGTAAAAGTAACCGGGGTGCCTGATAAAAGAACCGGGTATGTGATGGATATGAAGTTGCTAAGCGACCTTATTAAAAGAGAAGTTCATTCAAGATTTGATCATAAAAATCTTAACCTGGATACAGAAGAGTTTAAAAACCTGAATCCTACTGCGGAGAATATTGTTAGGGTGATATATGATTTGTTACGGCCGCATATAGATGCTGAGAAAGATTTGTTGGTCAGATTATATGAGACACCCAGGAATTTTGCCGAGTATCCGGCATAAACCTCAAAATTTATTATGGCATACAAGAAACAAGAGATCTATGATGAAAAAGCCACTTCTGAGCTTATGAAAAGCTACAAGAACATTATTGGCTTAATAGGAGAAGATGCAGAAAGAGAAGGTTTGTTAAAAACGCCTGAAAGGGTTGCAAAAGCGATGCAATACCTGACACAGGGATATAATCTGGATGCACATGCTATTCTTAATTCTGCAAAATTTCATGAGGATGTAAGTGAAATGATCGTCGTAAAAGATATTGAGATATATAGTATGTGTGAACATCACATGCTTCCTTTTATCGGTAAAGCACATGTTGCCTATATTCCCAATGGATGGATTACAGGTTTGAGCAAAGTGGCAAGAGTAGTGGATGTGTATGCCCGTCGTTTACAGGTACAGGAAAGGCTTACTGTGCAGATCATGAATGCTATTAAAGAAACTTTGAATCCACAAGGAGTAGCTGTAGTTATTGAAGCACAGCATTTATGTATGATGATGCGTGGGGTTCAAAAACAAAACTCGGTTACTACCACCTCCGCTTTCGATGGGGAGTTTCAGAAAAACTCGACCCGGAGTGAGTTTTTGAAACTCATAACGGGAAGATTAAGCTGATTATCAACATTATAATAATACAGCCATAAAGATTTTTTGATTTAAAACCTTTGTGGCATTTTTGTTTTACTAACTGCTATATATGAAACATGCTTACATTTTTCCCGGACAGGGATCACAATTTCCGGGAATGGGTAAAGAACATTATGAGAATAGCGCCTTTGCCAAAAAATTATTTGAACAGGCAAATGAAATACTTGGTTTTCGTATTTCTGATGTGATGTTTAATGGAAAGGAAGAAGATCTAAAGCAAACCAAAGTAACACAGCCTGCTATTTTCCTTCATTCTGTAATTGCTTATAAAAGTATTGATCCTTCTGCTACAGAAGAAGCCAAACCAGATATGGTGGCAGGACACTCATTGGGAGAATTTTCAGCATTAGTGGCAAATGGGGTATTGAGTTTTGAAGACGGTTTAAAACTGGTAGCTGCCCGTGCACAGGCCATGCAACATGCCTGTGAAAATGAACCAGGATCTATGGCCGCTATATTAGGGCTGGAAGATGAAAAAGTAGAAGAGATATGCAGTGGCATTAAGGAATTGGTGGTACCCGCAAACTATAACTGTCCCGGTCAACTGGTTATTAGTGGAACAGCAAAAGGTGTTGAAAAGGCCTGTGAATTACTAAAGGAAGCTGGTGCCAGGAAAACATTGATGATACCCGTTCATGGTGCTTTTCATTCGCCGCTAATGATACATGCAGAAGAGGAACTGGTAGAGGCGATAGAAAAAGCAAACTTTTATCAACCTGCTTGTCCTGTTTATCAGAACATTGTAGCAAAAGCGGTAATAAGACCGGATGAAATTAAGATGAATCTCATACATCAGTTAACCGGACCGGTAAGATGGACACAAAGTGTACAAGCCATGATTGCTGATGGTGCCAACCGTTTTACAGAAGTGGGACCGGGTAAAGTCTTGCAGGGTCTGTTTGGCAGAATTGACAAGACGGTTCAGGTAGCAGGAGTAAATTAATTTCTACACATTAATAGAACAGTTCACCCACTCAGGGTCAAAACTGGCATTGTATTTTTTATAAAAATTGATGGCTGGTTCGTTCCAGTCAAGCACCTGCCAGGTAATACCCTTAAAGTTTTTTTCTTTAGCTTCTTCTATTAACCGGTCCATCAGCATTTTGCCAATACCATTACCCCTGGCTTCTTCCGAGACCAATATATCTTCCAGGTACATTCTTTGGCCTTTCCATGTAGAGTAGCGAATATAATAAAGTGCAAAACCCTCAATTTTTCTAGTAGAAGATTCTTCAGCTACAAAAGCCCACCAAACCGGATTTTTGCCAAAACCACTTTCTATAAAATGTTCTAGTGTAACTGTTACCTCATCAGGCGCTTTTTCATAAACAGCCAATTCATTGACCAATTCCATAAGGCGAGGACAATCTTCCTTTACTGCGGCTCTAATAGCAATGTCCATTATTACTTTATTTTTTTGGCTTTAAATGTCCCATTTGGCTGAATAAAACTAGCCGAAACGATCTCACCATTTTCATTTTCTTCAAATAAAACACTATACCCCTGTAGGATTTTTAAAGCAAATTTATTTTTGTCTGTAGCAACCAACTCGTATTCCGGTTGTCCTTCAATAAAAGCGTAAAGTGTTTTATCTCCTTTAATATAGAATTTCGCAGTTTGTCCGGGAGCAAACTCATATTCTCCTTCAAATTTCTTCAATTCGTCACCAGTTATCTCTTTGGCTTTTGGTTTACGGGTAAATTTTATATCGTCTAAACCAGGTTGTAGTGGAACGCTAACTGAAGTTATTTCTCCGGCTGTATTCATTTGAAACTGGATCTTCAGGTTATCCTTATTACTGGTGTCAACTGTTCCGTCCTCATCATCTATATTGAGT
>ERZ795053.4242-NODE-4242-length-15642-cov-5.279656_pt1 | contig 15642 bp, 14 predicted proteins | sample MGYA00375137_ERZ795053 | MGnify/ENA primary metagenome ERZ795053 (study PRJEB30182, sample SAMN05720284) | activated sludge metagenome | isolation source: Anaerobic digester | place: Hong Kong | collected 2014-12-17 ...
TGAGAGCGAGCTGGAGGGATGACCCGAACCGGCCTCGGTGGTCATCTCGAGAATATCGCGACTCAGACGCCAGGCCGTCTCTTGCAAGTCCGGAATGGCACGCTTGTGTAATACTTGATCGGTTGCCCGCACGGGTTGTTCGCGTGTTGCTGTCTGCAATGTCACAGGGGTCTCCTTTCCCCGTAGCTGCTTATATCGATTGCCCGTTAAGATTGTGCCTGGGCAGCCACCTGGTGAATACGACCGTGCTCCGCTTCCAGTTGCTTGCGCTGTTTTTGCACGAGATCCTTTACTTCCTCCGGCAGCGAACGATTGAGGGCCTCACGGTAGTAGTCAATGGCCAATTCATCGGCACGATCACATTCGGTGAGGATGGCCTCTTTGTCGCCGCTGACCCAGGTGTGCATATTCATCCACGCCTCCTGGACCAACCCGGCCATCGTCTCGATCTCCGGCACAAAGCCACCCCGTTTACTTTGCAACTGCGCAAGTTCATTGCTAAACCGGTTATGTTGTGCCGCAAATTCGCGACAAAGCGCAACCTGCTCTTCGTCGTGCAACAGATCCGCGGCCATTTGATAGGCGCCGACACTGTCGTTGTTGAGCTTGATCAGGGTGGCCAGTGTACGTTCAGCCGTCTCATCCCTTGCTTGCGTTTCTCCGTCAAGCGTGGAAGGGAACGGTGCTGTCTGTGACTTTGTCATGGTTGTACTCCTTATCTAAAACTTGCGCTCATATGGGCGAAGCGGTGAAATCGCTCCCATTCTCAGCGAGAAGCTATCCGATTTCACCCGCAGACCCTATGAGCCTAACAATATTCATCAATGCTCTGTTGCCGAAGGACTGCGCCATTAAAAAGTGCGGCGCAGCCACTGAACGGTCGCCGCGGTGGCAATACCATAGACCAGGTGCATTGCCAGCCGATTGACATGGGTCCCGGCGCCGGAGGCGGTGGGTCCGTCTTGCAGGCCAAGCATGGGCACCATCAATTCGTCCCCCAGGAGCCACAACCCGGCACCAAAGGCTGCGCCACCGAGCAAGTCGGCGTTATCCGTCGGTTCACGCATGGAGGCATAGACGCCACCCTGCGCGATGCCATAGCCCCAGTGGACTAGGTAACTGAGGGTGGTCTTGGTCTGTTTGTCAGGATCTTCGTCGGTAGCCCAATGATAGAGATGGCGTCCCAGCGCGGCGGTGGCCGATTCGTTGGCTCGATGGTGTTCACCGATCACGGCAATGGAATCGAGCGGCTGTTCTTGATTGCTGCCCTTTTCCTGCTGACTTTGACCGTTGCTCTGCTGTTTATCCCCATCCTGTGTGAGGAGCGGCATGATCTGTTGGGAAAAGAGATCCATGGCGATCACGCCGGCCACCCCACCGAGGAGACCCAGAACAAAATTTTTGCCGGCATCTGCCGCTTGCGAGGAGCGGTAGCGGTTGTATTCTGCGTACTGGCGTGAGCGCCCTTGATAAGCGGCGGGCTCCCGATAGCCCGCCGGCTCCCGATAAGCAAGATGCTCCCGCTGCGGGGCATTTTCGCGGGCCAAGGTGGGATCATAGCTTGGATTGTATGAAGGGGTGTATGTCGAGTTATACGGAGGGGGCGACTCGCGTCTGTGTTCAGACGAGCGGTCCAAATAATCGACTTGATCGGTTGTGCGTTCGGGTAACATAAATAAAATTCTCCTCTCAAAAGGTCTCTATCAGCTCATACAACGTAAATTCAATTCTTGTCATTCTTCAACGCTCCCACAGAGCCCTTTTGGCTGACGCCTAGAACCTAGTGCAACGTTGTGACCGCTTCCAGGACTAGGCCGGTTGAATCTGGCCCATCGGTTGTGGCGCCGCTTGCCGTTTTGCCTGGCGCTGGATTCGTTTTTTGGTATCGAAGTAGTCTTCCAACGCCAAAAAACCGTAGTTCAGGGCGAGCGCCAACAAGGCCACCACGATAGAACCGGCGACAATTTTGTCATAGCGATTCTGGGCGATGCCATCAAAAAGCAACGTACCCAAACCGCCCGCGCCAAATTTGGCCCCAATGGTGGCAATGGCAATCGCCACCACCGTTGCCAAGCGCACACCGGCCAGAATAACGGGTAGTGCCAGCGGCAACTGGACTTGACGCCATCGTTGCCAGCTATTCATCCCCGCACCCTTGGCGGCATCCAGTAAAATGGGCGAGACTCCTTGGAGGCCGGCAACAATGTTGCGCACCAAAATGATTTGGGTGTAAACGACCAACGCTACGATTACTGACCGTTGGTTCAACCCGAAAACAGGCAGGAGCAAAATCAGGAGCGCAATGCTGGGGATGGTGTACAGCGTGCCGAGGATCCCAGTCACCAGCGTGGTGAGGCTGGGCGAACGCGCCATGAGGACGCTAAGGGGCAGGGCAATGAGCAGTGAAATCACCAACGCAATCCCCACCATCGTCAAATGTTCGCCGCTGAGCGTAACAATTTCTGCAAAGTTGTTCCAAATGTAGCTCAAGGACTCCTCCCATTCGTCGCATTCTTTTCGTGCTTTTCGTGGAGCGCACCTCGGCCGTTTACTTCGCGCTGCCCGTTCGTCTCCAGCTGATCATGAGTCTGAATGTCTTGCAACGAAAGGAGACCGGTGCGGGTACCATTTTCGACCACGACCAATTCTTCGACATCGCTGCGGAGCAAACGGGAGAGCGCCATCCGCAGTGTGTGTTGGCTTTCAATGGTCGGTTGGCCGTTGTTGCGAAAGTCTGGTGGCAACGGCTGCATCACCTTCTCCACACGCACCAGACTCAGCTGGCGCACCATATCATCACCGCCGACCAGTTGGTTGACAAAGCCATTGGCGGGCCGGCTCAGAATCTCCAGTGGCGGGGCATACTGAACAATCTGACCGCGCTGCATGATGACAATTTGGTCGGCCAGACGCAGCGCCTCATCCACATCGTGGGTGACAAAGAGGATGGTCTTGTGGAGCTGGCGTTGTAGATCCAACAGTTCATCCTGCAGACTTTCCCGGGTAATGGCATCGACTGCGCCAAATGGTTCATCCATCAAAATCACATCGGGGTCACCGGCCAACGCACGGGCGACCCCCACCCGCTGTTGCTGCCCACCGGAAAGTTGGGCGGGATAGCGATCGCGATATTCAGCCGGCGGCAGATCGACCAGATCTAGTAGCTCGTCGACGCGACGATCAATCTTTTCCTGTTCCCAATGGAGTAAGTGGGGCACCACACTGACATTCTTCGCCACCGTCATGTGGGGGAAGAGCCCAATCTGTTGAATGACATAGCCAATCTGGCGCCGCAGCTTGGTGGCGCTGATCTGCTGTACATCCTGCCCATCCAGATAAATCGTGCCTGCTGAGGGGTCATAGAGACGGTTGACCATTTTCATGAGCGTGGTCTTGCCACAGCCCGATGGGCCCAGGATCACCACGAAATCGCCCTCAGTCACCTCAAGGCTGCAATTGTCGACAGCAGGGTGCCCCATACCGGGGAATTCTTTGCTGACGTTTTCAAACCGAATCGTCCCCATTGTGCTAATTTCCTTCAATCAGACCATTGTCGACGAGAAATGAATGGGCGACCTCCTCCGGCTCCCTTCCTTCACCGCTGACTTGATTGTTGAGTTGCTGCATGATATCGGTGGTCAACAAGGGAGCGAGCGTATTGAGGGTGTCGGCAATGGTTGGGTTGGCGTCGAGCACGGCAGTGCGCACCACCGGTGCCACCTGATAGGGGGGATAAAAGCCCTGATCGTCTTCCAGCACCAACAGATCATTGGCGGCCAACTCGCCATCAGTGCCAAAGGCGACCACGACATCGGCCTCGCCATTGAGCAAGGCCTGGTAGCGGAGCCCTGGGTCAATTGCTAAAAAGTCGGCAAATTCAAAGCCACCATAGGCACTTTGCAGGCCTGGAAGCCCATCCTCCCGCTCGGCAAATTCCGGCGGCCCCACTAGAACAAGCTGATCGGCCTGTGCCGCCAGATCGGAGAAGGTACTGATGCCCAGTTCTTCTGCACGGGCACGGGTCATGGCCAATGCCTGCGTATTGTTCATGGGCGCCGGATCAAGCCAGGTCAAATTGAACTGTTCCTGATACTGTGTCTTGACTTCGTCGTAGACCGCCTGCGGATCACTCATGACCCCTTCCTGCAACACCGTGAGTAAACCGGTGCCGGTATATTCTGGATAGAGGTCGATCTCGCCGTTGAGCAGCGCCTGGTGGGCAACCGGCGTACCACCCAAATTAATTTTGCGCTCGACCGTAAAGCCGGCATTCTCTAACAGCTGTGCATACATTTCACCCAGGATGAATTCCTCCGTAAAATCTTTGGAGGCAACAACGACGGAGCCGGCGGCTGCCTCTGAATTCGCACTGCCGTTGTCGTTTGCCGGGGAAGCAGCACCGGTGTCGTTGTTGCCGGGCATGGCACAGCCGGCGAGCAGTAGCACACCAATGACCAAGCCGATCAGAAGGGAGCCGGTCCACAGCCGGCGAGCAGATGTTCGAAAGTCGTTCATAGTATCTCCAAGAAGTAATAGTTTCATGAACTGATTTGGGAAAAATTCACGCAAAGACGCAAAGCCCGCGAAGAAGAGAAGTTTTGCATTGGACCTTCCTGGAAGGGGTTACACACTGCTCGGAGATGCGCCGATCGTCCGACCCCTTCCAGGAAGGCTTGCCAAAGAACTCTGTTTCCATAGCACTACGCTTGTGGTGGTTCCAACGCATGTTGCATGCTACTTAGCGACAACTCAGCCAGCAGCGTGAGCAGCGCAACGGGAATGGCGCCCACCAACAAGATCGGGATGCTGTACATGGCCAGCCCCCGCACCACATATAGACCAAAGCCCCCACTGCCGATAAAAGCAGCCAAGGTGGCACTGGCAATTACCTCCGTCGTGGCGGTGCGAATGCCGGCCAACATCACCGGTAGCGCCAGTGGCGTTTCCACCTGCCACAGAATTTGGCGAGTGGTCATGCCCATGCCGCGTGCCGCTTCGCGCATCGCCGGATCTACGGACCGGTAGCCGGCATCGGTATTGATCAAGATCGGGGGCAAAGCCAGCAGTGTCAGCGCAATCACCGCAGAGGTGGTGGAGAGTCCAAAGTAGGGTATCGCCAGAAAGAGAATGGCCAGGCTCGGGATAACGCGCAGCGCATTAAAGGTGTTGATAACCGCCAGTGCGGCCAACCGAGAACGGGAAGTCCAAATTCCCAACGGCACGCAAAGTAGCACCCCAATCCCCAAGGCCACGGCCACCAACAACAGATGTTGCCCCAATGCTTCTTGGAGTTCCGGTAGATGGCTCATGGCATACTCGTATGCCTCGGTAAAAAGGTCAATCATTGGCAGCTATCCTCGTTGGGCTGGATCAACTCATTCATTGACAAATAATAGTAGATCGCGCGCGTATTCTGTGATGCAGACCAAGCTGTAGACCAAGCGTGCAACTTTCATCACGCCTATGTTGGTTTCCTCCTATAGATGTTCAGATAATGTTTCGGGCTGCAGAAACCGGGTTTTTGACAAATACCCGGTTTCTAACCACGGATCTTTTTCTGACTCACTATAGCTCACTATAGTATGGAAACTTTTCACCTGAAATTCATCTACCCTGCACCTCGCCATAGATACAGATTGAGGCACAGAGACCGAAAAGCCCGGCACCTGTTGCAGATAGCGCTGCGGTATGCTGAAACTCATGCTATATCGCCGTTGGCACAGGAGGCTAGTGAACAGGAAGGGAATAGCGCCGTTCTACCCACTGCTGCTGCTCTTGGCGATCACGCCACCAAGCGTAGGTGAGACCACCCAGCAGCCCCAACACGCCCAGGGTCAGGCTGTCGATATGGGTATTGGCCCACAGTTGCCAACTCTGATCCTTCGCGCGCCGGTCGAAGCTACCATGCGCTCCATGATCGCCGCCGCCGGCCCCATCCACGGGTTCCCAGAGATTGTACGGGCGATCGGGGTCTCGCCTGGCCGCGGTCTGCTGCCCATCGTAGCCGGTCTGGGCCAAATACCAATCTCCAAAGCCGGGGAAGAATTTGTTGCCCCAGAGGATCACGCTATTCATGCCACCGACCGTCAGTTCACGGCGTGGATGGTGCGCGGCCCAGACGATTGCTTCTGCCGCCACTTCCGGCTGATAAATGGGCGGTACCGGCTGCGCCTGATGGGGCAATCGGCTCTTCACCCAACCGAACTGTGGCGTGTTCAGTGCCGGCATCTGAACCATGGTCACCTGCACCTGACTCTCATCGTGGATCAACTCGGCCCACAACGAATCACAGAAGCCTTGGATGGCATGTTTGGCGCCGCAGTAGGCCGCTTGCAGCGGAATCCCCCGGTAGGCCAAGGCCGACCCCACCTGCACAATGGAGCCGCGATCACGTGGCAACATGCGGCGCAGCGCGGCGAGCGTGCCGTAGACGACTCCCAGATAGGTAACTTCGGTTACCCGTTTAAATTCTGCGGGCGTCATTTCCTTTACCGGGGAAAAGACGGAGGTCATTGCATTGTTGACCCAGATATCGACGGGGCCCAAAGTCGCCTCGACCCGTGCTGCCGCCGCCTCAACCGCGTCAGCATCGGCTACGTCGGTGGGAATCGCAAGGGCACGTCCACCGAGAGCCTCGACATCGCGGCGGGCGCCCTCCAGGCCGTCCTCACCGCGGGCCAGTAGCCCCACGTGGGCTCCCCGTTGGGCAAAAGCCCGCGCCGTGGCCCGCCCCACGCCGGCAGATGCTCCCGTAATGACCACGACTTCAGGTGTATGGCTCGGGTAACTTCCCCCATACCCATGGGAGCGATATGGGCTTTGTACCCGAGTATTTTCTAGGATATTTGTGTGGCTTTGCATCGTAACCTCTTCTCTCAATCACTGCTGTTGTCACTGTGCTGTTGTCACTGTGCTGTCATGTACTGCTTTTACTCTACAACAGAGAACGAGTGGTTTTCATCTACAAGAGCCTTTGGCTTAGGTATATTTTCGTGTACATTGTTTCGTATAGATTGTTGGATGTAAGCAGATTGAAATGAAGCGCTGCCTTATGTATCTGCTGCTGTGCCAATTCAAGCTGCAAGGCACATGACAAGATTCTATTTGAGCTGCTAAGATCGCCGACATGGCAGCAATTGAGGGCGAAATGGCGATTCACCCAAGTTTCGGCACGCCGCCGCAACGAGCAAATGCAAAACAACCTGCAATACACTGCAATACAAACGGAGTGGATACTAACGGATGACTTCTCAACTTACCCTTGGCCAGTTCCTGGTACGTGTGGTACTGGTTCTCTTTGTCGTGGCAGTGCTCTATTTTCTGTGGCAGGCTGCTGAGATTCTGCTCTTGGCATTTGCGGGTCTGCTCTTGGGCGTCTTTCTGCGGACGTTGGTCGCGCTACTGCGCCGGGTAGTTCCCTTACCCGCCGGGGTGGCTTTTACCGTGGTCGTTGTGCTGCTCCTACTGTTGGGGGGCGGGATCGGTTGGTTGATTGCACCGCGGCTGAGTCAGGACTTGAGCCAACTCTCGACGAGCGTCCCCGATGCCTTTCAACAGCTAAGTGACCAACTGACCCAGTATGGCTGGGCCCAGGAGATTGCCGACCAGATTCCCTCCTTTACGCAGGTGGTACCATCGACCGGTACCATTTTTACGCGCATCACCGGGACCTTTTCAACAGCATTGAATGTCGTCTCCAATTTAATTTTTGTGCTCTTTACCGGCATCTTCCTGGCGGCCAGCCCTGGTTTGTATCGGAATGGCATCCTGCAACTTTTCCCTGAGTCACGACGGTCACGTATGGCCGAAGTGATTGAGGAGATTATTACGACGTTGCGTTGGTGGTTAATCGGACAACTAATTTCGATGACGGTGATTGGCACGCTCACCGGTGTGGCGCTCTGGCTCATGGGCATGACCTTTGCACTGGCACTGGGGATCATCGCCGGTGTCTTTGAATTTGTCCCCTATGTGGGGCCCATTGTCACCGGCTTTTTGGCAACCCTGCTCGCTTTTGTCGATGGTCCGATGCAGGCTCTCTATGTGTTGTTGGCATATATCGCGATTCAGCAATTTGAGAGCAACATTTTGACACCAATGGTTCATCGGTACACAGTTTCTCTGCCTCCCGTGTTATCCTTGATCGGTGTTTTGACCATGGGTGCCCTCTTTGGCTTTGTGGGGATTCTGGTTGCGACGCCGTTGCTGGCGGTGATCATTATTTTGGTGAAAATGCTTTACATTGAAGAGGTTCTGGGGGAAGTAACTGAACTGCCGCGCCAACTGTTGAAATCGTAGCAAGAATGCCCACCCGATATAGCTCTCAAAGACCTGAATGTACGCTGTGTGGAGTGAGTAATCTTTCAAGCTTTACGGTAATAGAAGAGGACAAAGTGTGGAGAAACAGCAAATTAAGCGCTATTTGCAAGTGGGCTTGCCTGTTCTGATAGTCATTGCGCTCATCCTTGGTGCAATTAAGTATGTAAACGGCAGAGAGGTGCTCAATGCGTTACAACAGTTCAATTACAGTTATTCTATCCCGATTTTGATGTTGTCCACGCTCTATTTGATCGTTATCTCGTGGCGCTTTGTGGTTCTGTTGCGTGCCCTGACTGCGATACGGTGGCATGTTCCCTTTAAAAGTTTTATTGCCAGCCAACCGGGACTGTTGATCCCGGGCGGTCTGGCGTTGCGCGCCAGTTTGCTCAACCAGGCCGGCGTTCCCGTGGGGCGCGGGTCGGTGCCGGTGTTGCTTTCGAGCGTGTTCGATCAAGCGGCATTTTTGGCGATTGCAATGGTGGCGGCACTTTGGTTTCCGCCGGCGCGTACGCCGGTATTGGTGGTCTCGGCACTCTTTGCGCTTGCGGGTGGTGCGCTTGCGGTGACGGCCATTCGCAAACGCGTGTTGCAGGGGGGGCGCTGGCTGCGGCGTAAACTCCATGTGGAAGAACAGTGGCAACAATTTCGCACGGATTTGCCAAAAAGCTTTACCTGGTCTGTGCTCGGCCCCACCTTAGGGTTAACGGCAATCAGCCTGGGATTAACCGTCTTGATTTTGGATTTGAATGTGCGAGCCTTTAATCAGAGCGTGCCCTATCATGCCCTGCTGCTTGCCTTTGTGCTGCCCACCATGTTGGGGCGACTGGTGCCAATCTTGCCCGGCGGCATTGGGGTGACCGAGGCCAGTATGGTCGGGGTTTTGGTCTCGGTGGCAGCACTCAGCACCCACGCAGCCACCGCCATCGTCATCATCTTTCGGATTGCGACGATCTTCTTTCAAGCCATGCTCGGTGCAGTGGTCTATTTCTTCCTTTGGCGCGGCCAAAAAGAAAACGTACAGGTTGAGCCGGCTTCCTAACTACTGCTGATAAAATTGAAATGCCCCCAATGCATGGTCCTGTTTGAACATCTTCCAATCGCGTTTGAGGCGCTTGGTTGCGGTGTGGGCGAAGCGGACAACATCGGCGGTAAAGAGCGCTGGGTTGACCGAAGAGAGAATGCGCTTTTCGGCATCGCCTTCCATGATGCCCGTGTCTTCATCGGAGCGGGCGTGGGTCTGGGCAAGTGCCTGACCACAGATGCTTGCGTATTCACAGAACTCGTCATAGTCCAGATCATCGACATCAATATCGTCCTTGTAGGGACTGCGCTCACGCACCAGGAAATTTTCGTCGTCGATATCTACCTGACCGTAGTAGGGATCACCACCGGAAAGGTGAATGTCGTGTGAGCGGACGACCCGCGATGCCTTATTATTTTGGGCTTTCTTACTGCTTTTTTTGCTGCTCTTCGTCTTGCCGTTCTCATTGCTTGTGATGTTGGGCGCTAGCCCATAGATCGCTGAAGGACGGGTCTGTTTGAATTCCAGAATGATGTCGTCGGTGGGATCATCAGTGGGGCCATTGATCAAGACAAAGTAGCGGTCCAGCCCAAGGCTAGCTGTGCCGCTGTGCCGTTTGATGGCGACATCTCTCACCTCGAAAAAACCCTCGGCTTTGGTCGAGCTATCGATATCATTGTCTTCCCGGTAGGTGTCAACCACCTTCTGAAACTCCGCAATATGTTTGGAATGGGGCACAATTTCATCGGAAGAGATAAAGCGTTCCTTCTCTACGTCAATGAGATCGGCGAGGAAATCGGCGCGCTCGGTGCGGGCCGATTTTAGTAATTTGCGAATCATCTTTGGGCTGTTGTCAATGCGAAACTCATGCCACTTCTCGCGGTCATCACGGGCAAAGCTGGTGAGCCCTTCCCAATAGCCGTCAACAAAGGCACGAACCACCTCGCGGCGTTTTTTCTTTTTCAGCCCATTTTCTTTGGCCGCAATATAGAAGCCCACAGCGCCGCGTTTCAGATCATAGGAAAATGGCGCAAAGTACGCTTCATCAAAGTCATTGACCCCAAAGATCGGCGCGCCATCTTCATTGGGCATCACGCCAAAGTTTTCGGGGTGCACATCGCCAATGGTAAACACTGTGGGCAGGTGACTGTCCATCCCGGCATAATCCCGGTAGAAAAGAAGCGCCGTGCCACGGAAAAATTTAAAGAACGATTTTGCCAACTTATCGAACTTGTCCTGGGCCCCTTCGGGATTATTTTTGATGCGAAATTGGTGATCCTCACGCAATGTTTGCCGTACGTGCAGCCACCGTTCGGTTTTGGGTAGCAGCAGCGGAGGTAACCGCACAGTGCCTTCCGCACGTTCTTTTGCATAGAGGCTGAACTCTTCCGTGCGATCGCGATCCTCTGTTTGTACATGTTGAATGACGAGCACTGCCTTTTCCTTTCGTCTGCTTTCGTCTGCTTTCGGTTGCTTTCGGTAACCAGCTCACGCAAAGCGCAAAGGAATGCGCAAACCATCTCTCTTTATCTGTGGTAAAAATTCAGATTCAGTCGTTCACGACTGAGATTGCTCTCCCGTTGTTATGCGCCGAATTTTTCCAGGCGCTGTGCATTGGCCAGGGCCAAGGTCATCAATTCCGCGGCGGGAAAGCGCGGCCCCAGCGCGCCGGCAATACAGGGGCGTTCGCCAAAACGCTGCACCTCGTCGGGCCGGCAAATCTTTGACCACAGCACTACCGGCACCGGATGCCAACTGTGAGATTGCATGATGGCCGGGGTCGAGTGATCACCGGTCACAATGAGGACATCGGGGTTAAGTGACAACAGTCGGGGAATATGTAGATCGACTTCTTCGATGAGCTGTACCTTGCGCTGAAAGTCACCATCCTCACCGGCACTGTCTGTCCGCTTGACGTGCACAAAAAAGAAGTCGTAATTGGACCAGTGCTCGGCCAGGACACCGATTTTGGCGGCGATATCCTCAGTAGTTTGCAGTCGTTCCATACCCAGCAACCGCGCCACCCCGCGATACATTGGATAGGAAGCAATCGCCGCCGCACGTAAATGAAAGGCGTCAGTCAGGCTGGGCCAGTTGGGGCGTTGGGCAAATCCACGCAACAGAACCATATTCGCCGGTTCATGGTCTGCCAGTAGCGTCTTGGCCTGTTCTAGAAATTGCGTAACATAGCGAGCGGTTTGCTCTGCACCGGCCGCTTTGGCCTCTGCCGATTGCGGCTTGACGCCCGTCGCCTGCGGATCAGTGTCGCTGAGGTCGGCGGAGAGATTGTCCCCCCGCAGCACCAACACGAAACGATACTCCTCCACATGACGAACTGTGACGTCGACTCCGTCAATCACAATTTGGTCGAGCAATTCACAGAGCTTGCGTCCCTCTTCGCTCGAGATGCGCCCCGCGCGGCGGTCGGTGACCAAACCATCGCCATCGACGGTGCAGAAATTGCCGCGGGCCGCGACATCTGTTGACTGTAGGTCAAAGTCGATGCCGAGTGCCGAGAGCGCACCCCGCCCAATCTGATAGGTGAAGGGATCATAGCCAAAGAGGGCGAGATGGCCCGGTCCACTGCCCGAGGTAATGCCACTTGCCACCGGCTGTTGAAGACCACAAATCCCCTGCGCGGCCAAGGCGTCCAAGTTGGGGGTATGGGCTGTTTCCAATTCAGTCTTACCCCCCTCCCGTTGTGGGTGACCACCCAGCCCATCCATGACCAGCAGGACAATTTTGCTCTTCTGATCGTTGGCCTTAGCAAGGCCGCGGACAAAATCGAGGGTAAGGCCACGCTGCCCATCTGCGGACAGTGCACCATTTTGTCGATTCTGCCCGGTTGCGGCGTCTGCTGTGCCATCCATGTCGGGTGTCCAACGCTCCTGTTTGGCGACAAATTGCGCGTCGGGCGCAGATTTATCGGGATAGCGATTGGGTTGGCGACCGACAAACTCCGGCTCTGGCTCGCCGTAGTCGGTTGAGTAGGGGACAGCCGTGCGATCTTCCGCGGCCGCTTGCTCGGCGTTGGTACGGGTCGGTTTCTGCTCTTCGGTTGGCATGATGGTCACTCCAGTTATGCGCGGTCGGGCTTCGAGGGGATCGAAACAGTCTCCAATGTGGTGCCGGCCAGCGGGTGGTTATCAACATCGACCGCGATATCCCCGAGCGCAACAATCCCCACCAACTCGTTGCTGCGGTTGACAATGGGCAAGCGCCGGATCTGATAGCGTTGCATCAGGCCCGCTGCTTCGGAAACCGGTTGATCATCGAAACAGTAGTGCAGATCGGGCGTCATGATATCTTGCACTTTGGTCTGGGTTGGATCTTGCCCAGCGGCTACTGCTCGCGTCGTGATATCGCGGTCCGTAATCATCCCTTGGATCCGCTTACCCGTACAGACCGGCAACGACCCCACATTAAGGGCTTTCATTTTGGTGGCCGCTTCCTGGAGGGTAGCATCGGGACGAACAACTTCGACGTTGGGTGTCATGATCTCTTTGAGTAACATCGGTTCTCTCCTTGCATTGCTTGCGACACGTCTGTTTTTTGCTTAAGTTTTTGGCTCATATCGGTATGCGACTGAAACACCTATCTTTTTCTGAAAGAATGGATGATAATTTCAGTCAGTCGCCCATATGAGCGAAGTTTTTATTCATTCTATTGTCTCGTACTCACGAGGGATTCACATCTATCTCGCCCGCAGCAACAGATATAGATACAGGTACAAGCGATGCCCGCGGCTGCTATACCGCCCAATCGAAATCGTGACCGAACCTATACCTGATTTGTGTGCCGTCTCATTGTCTCATCCCTTGAAATTTCTTGGGTTCTTCTCTACGATAGAAGGACGGCGACGAATACTCGCGTCGACGAATACTCGGCATCGATTGCTGAGAATTCGCGGTCCTGTTTTTGCCGTTCATTTCCCTCTAACACGACAGGGAATGATGAACCAGCGATTTACATCCGAAGAGCGGTGAATCTCTGTGCTTCCCTGAAGACGGCAAAGATAGTGACACCCTGTCCATGCAACAAATAATTGCAGCACTGTACACAACTAAGGAGAAACGATGCACCCACGACACCAACATCATTCAGCCTATCCCCAGGCGATTCCAAAGAAAAGCCGCGTGTCGGCGATGGGACTACCCACCCTACCGCACACGTTCGCACTAAAAATTATGGCGACCTTGGCTGCCATTGTGCTGGCACTCTCATTCACACTTTCCCTCCATGCGCAGGATACGGCGGCGGGTGGAACCGGCCCGGAAAATGCCTTGGTGCCCAACACCGAGCGCACTGTCTTGGACCCCGGTGAGACACGCTGGTACACTTTTCTCTATGATGAAGGGGCCGATGGCGACAATGAACCCAGTGACGCCCTGGCCGAATTGGAGATGGACCGCCCTGGCAGCATCGACTTTGAAGTTTGGACAGAAGACGATGTGCGCATGTGGCGCAATGGGGAAGATTTCAACCCTACAGGGGCCGGCACCGCCGCCTTTGACCCTGATTCTGACGACAACCGCGACCGCAGTCGGTTGACTTGGGTCGGTAGTGGCGCCGCCACCACCACCTGGTACATTGTTGTCTCCAACGAGAGTGACCGCGCGGCCGCCTTTTCGCTCTCGGTCACCGGACCAGATGTCTACTTCCCGGAGGCGGGACAGGCAGCGGTGACCCCAACGAGCACGCCCCAAACAAACGGCGGGGCTGAAACCGCAACCGCCTCGGCGACGATGACGACCACTGCGGCTATGCAAGAATCGACAACCGCCAGTCAAGATATGACGACGATGGCTGGCATGGGGCCTGCTTCGGCACTCTCCCCGACCGGTGCGCGTCGCACGCTGGCGCCGGGCGAAAGCCGTTGGTACACCTTCCGCTATGCCGAAGGTGCTGATGCGGATAATCCGAGTGAAGCTGTTGTGGAATTGGCCATCTCTCGCCCCAATAGCATTGACTTTGAAGTCTGGACAGAAGAGAATGTCCAGCAGTGGGCGAATGGCGAGGACTTTACGCCCACTGGCGCAGGCACGCCGGCGTTTGCCATTGAAGATGGCGATTCCGACAACCGTGACCGCCGCTTGTTGCGCTGGGTCGGCAGTGGCGCGGCAACAACAACCTGGTATGTGATTGTGGAAAATACCAGCGACAGCGCTGCTTCGTATCGTCTCACGGTGAGTGGCCCCGATGTCTTCTTCCCGGCGCAGAGTGTCGCGAATCCAAGCAGCACCGCACCAACAACATCGACCGCAACATCGACCGCAACATCGACAACCACAATGACAACCACGACGGCGATCACTGATACCAACATGGGCACTGATACCACCATGGGCACTGATACCACCATGGGATCGGCGAGCATGAACAGCGCAATTGCAGGGGGAACTGGTCCCAACGACGCGCTGGCGCCAATGGGTCAACAGCAGGTGCTGGCAGCTAACGAGATGCGCTGGTACACCTTCGACTACACCGGTGGCGCCGATGATGAAGATCCGGAAGAGGTCATTGCCGAGTTGCGCATGGCTCAGCCCGGCAGTGTCGATTTTGAGGTGTGGACGGAGGACGATGTCCGCAGTTGGCAAAACAACGAAGACTTTTCACCCACCGGCGTTGGTACCCCAGCCTTTACTGTGGAGGATGATGAAAACGCCGACAACCGCGACCGTACACTCTTGCGTTGGGTTGGCAGTGGTCAGGCGACAACAACCTACTACATTGTTGTGGAAAATCAGCAAGATACACCTGCGCCCTATCGCCTTACAGTAACGGGGCCAGATGTTGGCTTCTAACCTCGACAGGGGTCAATGAGGGGTGCTCCCCGCCCTAAACGAAAATGGCTCCTATCGGTACACGGCGGGAACTGCACTCTTTCTCTCTGAGTAGTGGAGGAATTTGAGTTCACCGCCCGTGGCAGCGACAACGTACAAAGGCCGGACTTCATGGGAAGTCCGGCCTTTGTACTCTCTGATATCACTTTAGTGCAGAATGAACAAAGAAAATTTGCATGGACCTCCCCGGAAGGCTTACCACAGAACGCTGTCTCTATTAATATTTATTCCGATTTAATTTCTACCACCGGCGATGCATCTTTGACGAAATGCCGATTACACGAGTCAAAAATTAAATCGGAATAAGGTCTATTGCACTAGCTCGCGTATGTCTTCGACAAGCTCAGGCTACGGCTGGCTAGTAAATCCGGGCAGAAATAAGTAGACAGTTGAATCGCCTGCTTCACAGAGAGAAACGCTACTTATTTCTGTCCAGGTATTTACGCCCAACTGTACTAG
>ERZ795053.4246-NODE-4246-length-15639-cov-25.870637_pt1 | contig 15639 bp, 15 predicted proteins | sample MGYA00375137_ERZ795053 | MGnify/ENA primary metagenome ERZ795053 (study PRJEB30182, sample SAMN05720284) | activated sludge metagenome | isolation source: Anaerobic digester | place: Hong Kong | collected 2014-12-17 ...
GGCCTGCCGCCGGCCGATCCGTTCGCAGCCACGGCCACTGCCCAGGCGCTCTTCGGTCTGCCGCCGGCCGATCCGTTCGCAGCCACGGCCACTGCCCAGGCACTCTTTGGCCTGCCGCCGGCCGATCCGTTCGCAGCCACGGCGACCGCCCAGGCACTCATGGTCCCACTCTCCCCGCTGGAGACGCCGACCCCTGATGCTGTGGCGGTGCTTCCGCCTGGCGTCACGGTAATCACTGTGACGGCAACGTCCATGGCCGACCTGACTTCCGGGCCGACACAACGTCCCGTGGTCGCACAGGCGCCCGAAGCACCCGGCACCGTGGGAACGGTCTTCCGCTCGATCGCCGGTGGCGCCTTCTGGGCACTGGCCATCATCGGCATGTTGGCCGGCGGTGTGCTGTTCCTACTTCTGGCCGGCGTGCTGGCCGGGTTCAGCATTGCCGGCCCATCGCGCAACAAGTACGATCTGGTGGGAGCGCCTCCTGGCGAAGATACGACGCCGTCGCCTCCCGTTGCATCCGCTGCACCGGCAGAGTCCGCATCTGCGCCGGCCGATGACACAGAATGGCCCGATACATTGCCATGATCGAGTCTCGACGGCGCCTTGTGCTCATCGTTCTCATCCTGGTTGCCTTTGCCTGGCGCATCTGGCGGTTGGATTTCCAGAGCCTCTGGCGCGACGAAGTGGATGCCATCTACTTTGCCGTTCGCAACCTGAACGAGACGCTGAGTATGTTTGTCCAGGCAGCGCAAAACGGCCCGCTCTACTTCCTCAGCTTGCGACCGTGGTTTGCCATCGTCGGCACCAGCGAATACGCGTTGCGCTTTCCCTCAGTGGCGGCAGGTACACTCAGCGTGCCGCTGGTGTGGCAGATAGGGCGCCGGCTGTTACCCACGGCCGCCGGCACCCGTGGAACCTTCTGGCTGTCGACGGCGCTGCTGGGCACGGTCTTTTTCGTGCTCAATCCTTACCAGGTCTGGTATGGCCAGGAAGGGAAGATGTACGCCACCGTCACCTGCCTGGCGTTGCTGGCAAGCTTGCTGTGGCTGCGCGGAATCGATGAGGGCGGCTGGCAGACCTGGCTGGCCTATCTCGCCGTCGTGAGCGTGGCGATGTATGTGCATCTGCTCATGGTGCTGCTGATCCCGTTTCACCTGGTTTGGTTTGCGCTGGCATGGCCGGCGTCACGCGCTCACTGGCGCGGCTACGGGCTTGCCGTCGCCGGTCTCACCCTGCCATATCTGCCGATGGTCTGGTGGCACTGGATGCTGCTGACGTCGCCGGAGAAACTGTCGGGGTTCAACTTTACACCGCTGCCGGCAATGTTGAGCGGGTTGGCGTTGAGCCATGCGCGTGGATTTATCACGGCGGTTGACCTCCTCTGGTTGGCGCCGGCCTTCTTTCTTTTTGGCGCCGGTGTTCTTTTTGGCGTCACTGCGATCGACAGGCAGCGCAACGAGGGTGGCATCACGCTGCCGTCGTGGCGGCGTTACGTGATGTTGCTGGCCTGGTTGCTCTTGCCCGTCCTCTTTATCTATCTGTTGAGCCTTCGCCAGCCCGTCTTTACGGAGCGCTACATCATCTGGATCGGCCCTGCCGCCCTATTTTTCATGGCGTTGGGGCTGCGCGTGCTGGTCGACAATAGCGGGCGCATTGCCTGGCCACTCGCTGTAATATTCCTGATCTATGTGGCGGGTCTGTGGGGCTGGCTGGTATGGCAGCAGAAGGTGCAGGTCATCAAGTACGATCTGCGCACCGCCATGCAATATGTCGACAATCGCCGCTCGCCCGACGAGTTGCTCATCCTCCAGATTCCCCATCAGGAATGGGCATACCGCTACTACACAAGCGATTTCGGGCCGGACCCATTTGCCGGTAGCGACGAGCGGCTCGGCCGGTGGGTAGGTGGACCCTACACGAATTGGGGTCGCACCGACGACGTCGAACGCGCGGAGGTCGACACCTATCTGCGCAACGTGACGGCCGGCGCCGGCGATGTCTGGGTGCTGCTCAGCGAGGCCACCATGTGGGATCAGCGGCGGCTCATGGATGAATGGCTGGCAGCACACGGTACGCTCGAGGAAGAGAAGTCATTTGCCGGCGTCACGGTGCGCCGGTATGAGATGCACGACTTGAATCAATAGTCTGGCCGCCTGGCCAGAAGGAAGATGAGAATGTCACTGGTCAACGACAGGATTCTCAATCGCCGGCGTGCCTGGGATGAGCCCCCGCGCCCGCATGCGGTCGGTCTGGTATTGGGTGGCGGAGCGGCGCGAGGGATTGCCCACGTGGGCGCGCTACAGGCGCTCGAGGAGCAGGAGATCTTCCCGGATGTCATCGTCGGTACCAGTGTGGGCGCACTGGTTGGCGGCCTGTATGCGGCCGGCGTATCGGCGGCACGGCTGCGCGCCCTGATCCCCACGATCTCCTGGTTTGACCTGGTGAGCTTGAAGATGCCGGGCATCAACCTCACCGATATTGCCAAGAGCCTGCCGTTGGGCTTGCTCGACCTCGACAAGATGATCCCGTGGATCAACTCGTTGGTTGGCAGTCCGGTCGCAATTGAGGAACTCAATCTTCCATTTGCGGCGATTGGCACGGATCTGCTGACCGGGGAAATCGTTGTCATGAACAAAGGGCCGCTTGCGCCTGCAATCCGGGCAAGTTGCGGTGTTCCCGGCGTCTTTACGCCGTACCGTCGAAACGGGCGGCTGCTGGTAGATGGCGTCGTCGCCAACAACCTGCCGGTTAACGTAGCGCAGGATCTGGGCGCCGACTATGTGATTGCGGTGGACTTGCTGCCAATGAATGCGGGGCAGGAAATGGAACGCCAGGCCGAGCCGCGCAATCTGGCCGAGGTTGCCATGACTGCGCTCTTCATGCTGGCGCGCGCAACGCAGATCGAACAGGCACTGGCCGACGTGGTCATTTCGCCCGCAGTCGCACACATCAACCTCGCCGATCTCACGGCCAGCGAGGCGCTACTTGATGCGGGTTACAAGGCGATGGTCAGAGAAATTTCGCGGATCAAAGCCGACCTGATGCGTTGAGCGACGGAGCGAAGCTGCCGTCACTCGACCGACAAGACGAGCTGATCGCCGACCTGTGTCTGGGAACGGTCGATGGTCCCCACAGGCGCCTCGATCACATACTGGCTGTTCCGATAGATTTTGCCGACGCTCCACGGTTTCATCGCCCGATCGAGTGCGACCACCGTATGCTGTTTGTCAACATAGACAACGTCGATCGGGATCGACATGAACATGCAATGGACGCCACGGCATGGGTCGATGACAAGCCCGTTGCCCTGGGGTAAGTCGCGCACGCCGATCAGGCCGCGAAGGCGGGTCCAACTGTTGTCGGCCATGCGGCCCCGTTCCACGACTTCCGTGTTGCGGCTCTGGTTCAGAATTCTCACCATCATTTCTCCTTTGTTTGACAGGGTCGGCTCAAGTTACTTGGCTCCGGGTTGTATGGCTACCCGCCCAATGTCCACAACGTTATCATAGCGCCGGCCGCAAGATATGGGGCGTAGGCGATGGCCGTCTTGCGCGTAGCGCGACGGCTGGCCAGCAAAACCAACGCACCGACGGCGCCAAGAATGGCACCAACTGCCAGAGCAGTCAACACGCCTGGGTAACCGACCATCATCCCGATGACACCGGCGAGTTTCACATCGCCCATGCCCAACGCGCCGCGCCCGATAATTGCCAGCAACAGAAACACCCCAAAACCGACTGCCCCACCCAGCAGCATATCTAGTGGTTGAGGGACACCGGGCAGCAGGCTCAAACCGGCAACCACGATTGCCGCCGGCGCCAACATGATGTTGAGCACACGATGGTGCTCGAAATCGATCACCGTCACAGCAAGCAGAAACAGGCCGTACAGCCAGGCAATTGCAAGGGTTGGCGTCGCTCCCCAGTGTACAGCCATCAGCACGAACAAGCCGATGCTGACTATCTCAACAGTAGGCGAGCGCCTGCCCAGCCTTTCATGGCAGTGCGGACAGATGCCGCGGCGAAAGAAATACCAGGGCAGCGTCCAGTGGTGGGCAAGTGAACGCGTCGCCGATTCGACAGCAGGCTTTTCCTGACGATCGCGAATCCTGGGAAGGATGTCGGCGGCCCAGTTCACCAGGCCGCCGCCAATCCAACCGCTGAGTATTGCTGAAAGAACCAAACCAAAGTTCATGGCACCAGGCTTGCGGCACGCAGTTCCCAAGGTTCGGCAGGCTGCCCGGACGTCGTGCCGCAGAAGGTCATGCAGTTGCCGCTGCAATCCTTGGTGGCCAGGATTGCCTTGCTCGTAATCTTCTTGTATGTCTTCGGCATACCCGGCTTCGGGTTGAGCGTGAAGTTCTGCACCCAACCGGTGACCGTTACGCAGCCGAAGCGCGTTACGTAGAAGGTCGCGGCTTCCTTGCCGGTGCAGTGATTTCCGGCGCTACAGTTGATGCTGGTAAAGAGCGGCACGTTGACTGTCTCACCTGCCCGGGCATTGACGTCGTCCTTGACGCCGGCCTTGATACCACGCAGGCCGGGCAAGCAGGCAGGCAGCGAAATCCGACCGCCGTAGTCGCTGCGGAGGCGGCACGCCAACTCGCTGGCGCCACAGCCGTTCGAATCACAACTGTCGAAGAAGACCCCTTGCTGGAAGGCCGTTTCCGGGAAATCCATCCAGCCACGCGCGATACTTGTGACGATGACAAAGTCGTTTGACCCGTCGTCGTCCAGGTCGCAGTCATAGCAGTCGCATACATCACGCGGTACACCACCGATCGTGCATACGGCATCCGTACCATCAAAATCCGCATCCCAGATCACAACCGATTGGCCACACTGCACACCCTCGTAGAGCGCATATTCGAGCGCAACCGGCCATAGCCCACAAGCTGATGAGGCAGCGCCACATGCGGAGCGTGCCGTCGCGCCGACGTTGACCTCATTCCAACCCAGGATTCTGGCAAGTAGCGTCTCAGCCGGCCGCTGTGCTGTCACCGTAACCCGGTTGTCCTCGATCGAGATATCGCTCAAGGAAATATCGACGCTGCTCATCCCATTGCGCGAGAGGTAGTTACGGGCAGAGTTGAGCGCCGTGGCCTCGCTGCGGTTCAGGCAGAGGTCGCGCGCGGCGGCCAGTGCGCTGGCATCGGCCGCATTCTGCAACAGGCGCCGCTCCGAATAGACGTTACCAGCCTCAATTGCGAGCGCAACAAAAGCAAGAACGGCCATGAACATGAGGGCGAACTGAATCAGAACCTGTCCATGCTCGTTGCGCAGATGGGTTTGCGTGTTCATGATCCACTCTGTGAAATGTCTGTTCCGTAGTACACCATGCTGGTCGAGGCGCTGATCGGGATGGTGTCAACTCCGATCAGTTCGCCGAACTGCGACTCGTAGCGAATGCGGACCTGGACATCAACGGGTGAACCTTCCGTGGGGCACCCTGACGCCGGATCGGGCGAGAGGATCACATCCTGGTCGCGTACGTTGATGCGGCCGCCGCCTGCTTCGGTCACAACAGCGTCGATGATTGCGTTGCGCAAGGCGAGCCGGTTGCTCCCGGTGCAGGGAAGTCGTGAGTAGAGTCGCGCTCCCTCGCGAGAAGAATTCAGAACGACGCCGTAATGTTGGTAGGCGTAGCCCAGATCGACCGCTCCCACGACGAACGACAACATGATCATGATAACAAGCCCTAACTCGATGATGCTCGAGCCGCGTTCTTCACGCCACAAGCGCGGGAGGTGGCGTCGCAGAACACGTCCCTTACTCGAGCGTAACCCTGTCATCAATAAGTCTATCGCGTACATAGTCACCTCTTGGTTCGATACAAAAATGAGCGGCATCCAGATGAAACTCCAAATCCACACCGCTGCGGCCCGATCGATTCTTCTCTACGCTGAACACCACCCAGTTGTGCATGCTCTGCGCCTGGATTGGGTTGTAGATGATATGCTCACGCGACACGACTGAGAACTTGTTGTTGATGACGATTCCGACATCGGCCTCGTATTGGATGGCCGAACTGCCGCGCATATCATACAGCCGAACCCTTCTAGATTGTAAACCACTTCGGTCAGCCGCGACTATGGCCAAAATACGGATTCCTGCGCTCAAAGCTAGTTCTTTTAGCCCTTGTGTGATGCGCGTGGTGATCTCTGACTCTTGGAGAAGACCAGGTGCGTCAAACGGGATCTTCTGTAGATAGTCGACGACGAGAAAGAATGGCACTCCAGACGCCAGCCGGTGCAAAACCCACGAACGAATCTGGTCCAGGGTCGTCATGGTTCCGCTGGCTTTTGCCAGCGTCAGCCGGCTGGCATATCGTTCTAGCGCGGCAACCACATCTGCATACAGGTTGTGTTCGCGCAGTTCGTCCAGGAGACCGTGATGGGCGGGCGCTTCGGCGACGATCTGATGCAGGCGACGTAGGGTGAGGGCGGCGTCGCCGTGGCCGAGCAAGGCACTTTCCATGCAGAGCAGGCGCATGAGGAGGTGCCAGCGGTCATGTTCGTAGCAGACGTACATGACGTTGGAATTGCGCTGCATCAGGGCGATATTGCGTGCCAACTGAAGCGAAAAGATGGTCTTGCCGACGCCGGATGGGCCGCCAAGAACGACGAGGTCGCCGGGTCGCAGCCCACCATTGAGGACATCATCCAAGGGAGAAAAGCCGGTCGGAAATGCCCTGAAGTGATCGACATCACCGTGGGCGACCTGCTCGTCGGCAGTCGCCATCACATCCGCTACGGTGGAAACGCCCGTCAGTTCGTTGTACTGAACCGTTTCTGATGGAAGGATGGCGACTGTCATAGCGGTTACCGTTTCATACGTGCTGGGTCGGTCGGCATGAACGTGGACGGCTGGATGAACAAGCCCGCAGATTCAAGTCGCGAGTAGAACTTGGGCCGTACGCCCGTGGGCGTGAAGTACCCCTGGACCTTGCCGTTTTCGACGGTTGTCTGCACAAACTGGAAGATGTCCTGCATGATGATGACGTCGCCTTCCATGCCCTGGACCTCGGCGATCTGTACAATCTTGCGTGAACCATCCGCCAGGCGCCCCAGGTGTACGACCAGGTCAAACGCCGACGCAATCTGTTCGCGGATTGCCCGCAGCGGCAGGTCCATGCCGGCCATCAACACCATGGTTTCGACACGCCGCAGCGTCTCTCGTGCATTGTTTGAGTGGACCGTGGTGAGTGAACCATCGTGGCCCGTGTTCATGGCTTGCAACATGTCGAGCGCCTCGGCGCCACGACACTCACCGACGACGACCCGGTCGGGACGCATACGCAGGGAGTTGATTACCAGTTGGCGAATGGAAATAAGACCTTTGCCTTCGACATTTGCCGGCCGGGCCTCCAGACGTACAACGTGTGACTGCTGGAGGCGCAACTCCGCCGCGTCCTCGATGGTGACGATACGCTCGCCATCAGGGATAAACGACGACAAGGAGTTCAGCACGGTGGTCTTGCCGGTGCCCGTACCGCCAGAGACCACGATGTTCAATTGGGCCTTGACACATGCTCGCAGGAAGTCCGCGATGCCGGGCGTAAAGGCGCCCTTCTTGATCAATTCATCCGGCGTCAACGCGTGCTTTGGAAACTTACGGATACTGATACAGACGCCGGTCAACGCAAGCGGGGGAATGATCACATTGACGCGCGATCCGTCTGGCAGGCGGGCGTCGACCATAGGGCTGCTTTCGTCGACACGACGGCCAAGCGGCGAGACGATGCGCTCGACGATGCGAAGGACATCGTCGTTGTCTCTAAACTTCACCGGGGCCACGTCCAGTCTGCCGCCACGTTCGATGAACACCTGCCCGGGGCCATTGACTAGAATCTCGGTGATCGAGTCATCAGCCAGCAGCGCCTCGAGCGGGCCAAGCCCGAGAATGTCGGCCAACAACTGGTCAAATATGTCATTGCGCTCGATCCGGCTCATTGGGATGCCGAATTCGATCAGCGTTTCGTTGAAGAGCCGTTCCACGACCTGTCGAACTTCGGCATTGTCGCCACGCGCGGCGGAAGGACTCAACTCGGCCAGCAAGCGCTGCTGTATCCGATCGCGCAGTTGGGTATAGGCGGCGGTGCCGTTGGTTCGTTCGCCAGGAAGCTTGGCGGGCTGTTGTCCGACATCAGCGAATTTTCTGTTGTTCAACATAGTTCACTTCACCCAGATTGGTTCGTATTCTGCCCAAGGGACTCGACTGATATTGGTAACGTTGCGGCCGTTCGTATCCATGACAAACAACTGACGGTCGCCGTCGCGATTGGAGAAGAAGACGATGCGTTGGCTGTCCGGCGACCAGGAAGGATGCTTGTCCCACTCCCAGTCATTGCGCATGAGTGCAACCTGCTCAGAACTGTCAGGGCGCGTTTTCCAGATGTCATCGCTCTCGTTTTCTGTCGTGACAAATGCGATCCAGGCGCCGTCCGGTGACCAGACCGGGTCGTACGACATGCCCGTCATGCGCGTCACCGGCTTGGGCGGTAGCTCGCCAAACTGGCTTGTCACAGGCAGGTGTAAAATGATTTGCGGGTTGCCGTCGACATCGGCTGTCGATACCCAGTAGGTGCCGTCGGGCGAGTACCGCTCGGTTTCACGCAAGTCGGCGAACGCCTGCTCGTATCGCTGGAATGTGCCCAGATACTCGCGATTGGAGCCGTCAGGGTCCATGACATAGATGCCCGGCAGATCCGGATTCTCCGACTTGAAGATGATCCGGCCGCGGAATGTTCGCAAGGGCCGCGGTGTGGCAGTTGCTGTGGCCGACGGCGGCGGTGCGGTCGGTCCGGGCGTCGGCGTAAGCGTCGGCGTGGCTGTAGGTGTCAACAGCGGAACCACCGAACTGGCTTTTGCACACGCGCTTGTCGTGTCGGAAAGGGGTAATTGACACGCCTGGCTGTACATCTCATAGGCATTGAGGAGGTCGTTGCTTGCCGCGTAGTCATCGCCTGCACCCATCATCGAGACAAAGAGCATGGAAGCAGTCGTGTTGCCAAGATAGGAAGCTCGCTCGGCAAATACCGGCCGCAGTGAGTTGATTGTGTTGAGCCAATCTCGCTGATCATACGCCTCGCGCCCCCGCAGGAAGCCGACGGCCAGGCGAGCCTCGGTGATCGCCCCCGGATCGTTCGGCTGCTGCTGTAGCGCCGTATTGAAGGCAGCCAGGGCAACGGAGACTTCGGCCGGCTGAGGTGGGTTCTGTTCCAAAATACGCTTGCCGCGGCGCATATTGAGGTCAAAGAGCATCTCGGAGACTTCGCTGCGACGATAGTTGACATCCATCGCCTGAATCTGTGCCAGTGCGTTGGACGCCTCCGATTCAAAGCCAAGCATGAGCAGGTTTTTTGCCTGCTGCATGAGCTGGTCAAGTTCCTGGGTATGTCGAATCGCCAGGATGCGGTTGCTGATGTCACGATAGCCTGGCGACTTCATCTGTAGATCGGCGTACATGGAGAGCGCAAGTTCGTCGTTCCCAGCATTATCGGCCGCTACGGCTTCGTTATAGAGCGCGAAGAGCTCGCGCTGCCAGCGTGTATCGGCCAGCAAGGCTGTCGCACTCACATCGTCGGGCGACTTGGCAAGCAGTTCGAGCAGGCGCTGCTCTGCCGTATCGTAATCGCCCGCAGTCAGCGCTGCCTGCGCTGTGTTCATGAGTTGTGCCTGTTGGCGCTGCAATTGTGCTTCGGCCAGCATGGGCAGAAGACGCGCACGCAGAACCCAAATGCCGGCGATGACAAGAAGAGCAAGGGTCCCGACAATCGCGACACGCGTCAGAATCGGGCGCCAGTTGATAATGACGCGCTTCTCTTTGATCTCCGTGTTTGTTTCAAGGTGCGCCTTGAAACGGGCATCCTTGAGCATCTGATCTATCCGGGCATCGCCTGGATAGCGTGCCTGCAATGTCTCAAGCAATCGGATAGCCTTGTCCCATTGCCCCATGTGGAAGTGCGTTGCAGCTTCCTGGAACTGGGGATCGTCGTATTCTGTGGAGTTTGCACCGAATGTTGCGGCCATAGCTCTCTCCTCAGCCTGCCATGCCTTGCAGGGACGCCATGATCTTGGGGACCACGGGGCCCAAGATTACGATAAACAATGCCGGAAAAATGAACAGTACCAGGACTACAACGATCTTGACGGTTGCACCGTGGGCCTGTTCTTCCGCAAGCTGCCGGCGCTTGAGGCGCATCTGGTCTGCCTGCGAGTGTAATACCTGGGCAATGCTCATGCCCAGCATGTTTGACTGGATCAAGACCGCCACAAAAGTGCTGAGATCGTCCACCGAGTTGCGTTCTGCCATGTGACGGAGGGCATCATTGCGCGCTACGCCGATACGCAGTTCGCTGACGACCCGCCGAAACTCCTGGGTCAGTGCGTTATCCCATTGCTCGCCGACCCGAAGCAGCGCCGACTCAAACGCCAGCCCGGCTTCGACGCCAATGGTCAGCATATCCAGCGCGTCTGGCAGCGCTCGGGTGATCTCTTGACGTCGTTGCTTGATTCGCTGGCTGAGCCACAGCTTTGGCAGCATGAAGCCCACAAACACGGCGATAAAGGTGTTGCGTACAGCGATGAAGGGCTCATCATTGCGACCAATTATAAAGAGGTAACCTGCGCCCAGTCCGGCGGCTAGAATGAACCTCAGCCCCACAAAGTCCAAGGCGCCAAGCCCGCCCGGATTCCCCGCTTGCATCAGCATGGTTGTCAGCTTGTCGACGTTCTTTTGGGGCAGCAACCCGCCGATGAAGCCTGTCATGCGGTGGAAGGCAGGGAGAATGGTACGTGAGGCCAATGAAGTCTTTAACTCATCCTCGACCCCGTGCGGTGCATCCATCATGCCGTCCAGCCGATCGGTCACCGCGCGCGGGGCGCTTGATGGCGCAATAGCCATCCAAATGGCAACGATAGTCCCGGCAACAAGCACTCCGAACAAGGTCGGCGCAAAGGCACCGCTAATCGCTTCAAGAATCATGAGACTACACCTTGATGTTCACAATCTTGCGGATGAACACAAACCCAAGCACCATCATGACGGCCGCACCGAGTGGCAGCATCCGTACCCAGCCTTCCTCGAAGAATGCGTCGAAATAGCCGGGGCTGATCACCGACAACGCCACCGCAAGCAGGATTGGCATGCCTGCCAGGATGTTCCCGGTCAAGCGCTGCTGTGCGGTCAATACCCTCACTTCGCGCAGGACACGTACGCGTTGCCGGATGGTCTCGCTGATGTTCTCCAGCACCGTTGACAAGTTGCCACCCATTTCGTATTGCACATTGATCGCCGTCACGACGAGATCCAGGTCATCGCTCTCAACGCGATCGGCCATGCCCTCCAGTGCCCTATGCATCGGCAGCCCCAGGCTCATCCCCCGCATGACTCGCTGAAACTCCTTGGCGGCCGGTTCTGGCACCTCGCGGGCAACCAGTTCGAGCGCCTGTGACAGGCCATAGCCGGCGCGCAACGATCCGACCAGCAACGTCAGGACATCGGGCAGTTGGTTTGTGAAGGCGTTGCGACGCTTGGCCTGTCGCTGCTTCAGGTAGAAGATAGGCAGGATCATCAAGGCCGCAGCAACGACTATCCCAATCAACAGGCCCGCACGCCAGGCGCCAAGCAAGAAGCCGCCGCCAGCTACAGCGAGTAGGATGGCCAGAAATTCGCCGGTCGACATTGGAACATCGGCACGCACCAACATGGTCTGGAGTTTCTCGCCAAAACCAAAACCATGCGCTAACTTCTCCAGTCCCTGAAATCGCTCCTTGTGCTCGTTATTGGCCTGGGCGCGATTCCCCTGGCGCACATACTCCGTGAGACCGAACTCCTTGAGACGGTCTTCGATCGGATCGCCCTGCGGGAGCATGCTGCGCATGGCGATGAACAGAGTCATGACTGAGAGCCCGACCAGGACGGCAGCAATCATCACACTAGACATAGGTCACCTCGTTGCGCTTGCCGAACTGATGCGGCGGAACATCCGACTGAACGGGTTGGCGGCCGGGGCTGGCTCCGTATTGGTCGACTCTGGCACCTGTTGTTTGCTGGTGCCGGCCACGAACATCACTGCGAACTCCTCGATTGCGCGGGCCACGGCGCTGCGTTTGTGGCTTATGTAGAGCGGGACACCGCGGTTGACGCTTAGACTGACAAGTGGTTGGTCGTCCGGCACTGAATGGCGGATGCGTACATGCAGTCGCTCCTCAATGTCACTCTTCGTAACGCCACCGGCGATCGCTGCCCGGTTCAAGACCAGCCAGATTCGTTCTTCAGGGTAGCCGCGTGCCTGTAACTGGTCCAGAAGTAGCCGCGTGTTGCGCAAGCAGACCAGCTCCGGCAAGACGGTCATCACGATGTAGTCCGCGCTATCGAGGAAGGCATAACCACTCTCGTCGACGAGCGCACCGAGGTCGATTACGACCCACTCAAACATCATGCGCAACTGTGACACAATCTGCTCTACTTGGGGCAGGCTGATTTCCAGCGTGCCATATATGGGCGGCGGCGCCAGGAGTACGCGCAATCCAGATGTGTGATTGGCCAGAACGCTAGACACCAGATCCCTATCCAGCCGAGACGCACGCGCCAGCAGCGTATTGATGTTGCGGTCGCCCTCGAGGTTCAGCATGACATCCAGGGCCGGTGCTACGTAGTCGGCATCAACCATCACTACGCTCTGTCCCGTCTGCTCCATGATTGCGATTGCCGTGTTGGTCGCCATCATCGTGCGACCAGTCCCCCCCTTGGGGCCGACAAAGACCACAACTTTCCCGATGGTGGTAACTGATCGCCCAATCTCATGATCCGGCACCTGGTTCTGGGTGAGCAGTTGATGGACTGTTGCCCAGAAGTCTTCCGCCAATATGGGCTTGGTGACAAAGCCGCGGGCGCCACTGAGAACCGCCTGGCGTGCGACGGCCATGCCATGTTCATCTACCATGACCATCGTGACTGCGTTCGGCACAGAGACGGCCAACTGTCGGATGATTGCTGGGGCCGGTGTAGCCGTGAGGTCATCATCGACCAATACCAGATGTGGCAGCAGATCTTCGGCACGGCGAGCCGCCATCTCTGGCTGGGCTATCCAGAAAAGTCGATGCTCGCCGGCATACTGAGCGAGAATGGTGCCGATCTGCTCGCGCAGGCCTTCTGACTCAGCCACCAACAGTACACGTAAAGTGTCTCCAGGACTTATCCTTGCCAAGACGCGCCTCCCCTATGCGTAACCGTCCGGATACGATTCCAGCGTGTGGAATCCCGACGATACCATTTCAGTTTTTGAGTGTCACCGGCCAGGCCCGGTAGGAATGCTGTAGCGATTGATAAGATAGTCGATATCCACAGGATCGGACTCGAATGGACGTTCCACGCCCGGTGCGCGCAGCACATAGTCCAGGATGCCTCCGGCGTCATTGACGTACTTCAACGTCAATGCATCCTGCGGAGCCAGCGTGACCAATAAGGCATCTGGCCGGCCCGCTGCCTGTGCGGCAACATCCTCAGCGGCGGTCTCGTCAACCGGCTGCACGCTGCCGACCATGCCGACGATCTTCACATTCTGCAGCAAGGAAAATGTGGCCTGCTCGTCGTCATCTGCCTCAGCCGCAGCGCCGATACCTCGGCCCTCGGGAAAGGAGAGTGAATAGAGCAGATCGATCTGGTCGCCCGGCTTCAGGATGCCGACGCGACTCAAGAGATCCTGGGCCGGAATCGCCATCAGGACCTCAGCTTCGTTCAGGAACAGAGCTCGCCGGCCATCGGCGCTCTCGACATTCGGATCGACCAGGCGTTGCTCCAACACCGGCTCACCCGCAAACATTGGCACCATGGTCAGCTTACCGACGACACGATCGTAGGCTTCGGCATATCCTTGCGGTGCAGCTTCTGCGGGCAGGTCTACCTCGACCAACAGTTCCTGTGTGAGAAGCGTGCGGGCCGGAATGTCGCGGGCCGCGGTTACAACTGTGACGGTAGGGCCGGCACTACCCGACTCAATGGGGGTCTGAGCGACTCTATTAAGTGATGTATAGGCGACAAATCCAGCAAGCAACGCCAAAACGATCCCGGCTGCAAACCAGATAAATCCTCTCATGCGCGACATAATCCCGGCCTTTCCCTACGGGTAAGAATCACCCTTCTTTGACCATGGTTGCGGTCGAGGAGATCTCGACCGACCCGGTCCCACCTAGCACTTCAAAGATCATCCGCGTTAACAGCGGTGCCTGGTAGCGAACCTCTACCTCGATGATATCAACATCAGGATGGCGTACGGTGACATCCAGCCGATCTGGAAGAAGTCCCGTTGTCAACCGACCAGCAGCCGTTTCTGCCAGATTGTCAACACAGCCTGCATCACACACATCCGATGCGACGACAACTCCAGCTCGGGCACCTTCTCTTGCTGCATTCGACACTGTGACATAGTCGAAGAACAGCAGGCTTAATTCGATAATGCTGAGCACCAGGAAAAAAAAGAGGGGCAGGACCAGGGCGTATTCGACCAAATCCTGTCCCTCTTCCTGGCCGTATCGAGGTTTCATAAGCTTCCTCGTGGCCCTGGCCGGCTTCTCCTGCTTGCGGCAGGCGGCCGGCCAAGCAATTCTGACGCTACACAAGATCTTCCTTGTTGAGACGTGAGGATCAGCCGCCGGCGGCCGCCGTGCCAAGGGCGCCACTCAGGTTGAGCCACATCGTTTCGAGCGTGCCGCTCATCGCCAACAGGCCGGCAACGGCTGCCAGGGCCAACAGGCCGGCGATCAGGGCGTACTCGATGAGATCCTGGCCCTCTTCCTTAGCGAAGTAGGACTTGACGAACAGGACGACGTACGAAAACTGCGTAATCATGGTTGCTCCTTTGATTCGGCAAAGCGAATCGGAAGTGTTGAAGAGGTCTTCTGCAATCGAACTTGAATCAGCCGCCGGCGGCCGCCGTGCCAAGGGCGCCGCTCAGGTTGAGCCACATCGTCTCGAGCGTGCCGCTCATCGCCATCAGACCGGCAACGGCTGCCAGGGCCAGCAGGCCGGCGATCAGGGCGTACTCGATGAGATCCTGGCCTTCTTCCTTAGCGAAGTAGGACTTCACAAACAGAACGAAGTACGAGAACTGCGTAACCATGGTTGCTCCTCCTTACGAGCAAAATATCTGACTGACTTTACCAACTGACTGACTGACTGATTGACTGTGTATTCTGCAAGCGCCCGGTACTGCGACGCTGACATACGTTTGAACTTGTCTACTTCGGTCTACTTTGAGAGATTCGAGGCTGTTGTTCTCGATTTCTCTTCCTGGGCTGGGTTTCGGCTTTTGATTCGGTGATTTCCTGTCTTCTCGCTCTGAAACTCTAGTCCCTCTTTCTAGAAAACATAGTACATGTCTCTCAAGTAAATTCCATCGGACTATTGGTCGAACTTGTGCGCCCAGGCAGTAGTACATTTGATGGTCAGTAACAGCGGTTCGCGTTCAACTATCCACCGAACGCTACGCCCGTTGTCGCGCGCGGTCGGCCCACTTCTGGCAGGTTTGAACCGGAAATGGCAGACCTCTATGCGGTTGGATGAGGGGTTGCCGCTATCTAGCGGCTAGGGTCGAAGTGGGCAGGCTCAGAGATGATGGCGTGGATTTCCGGCC
>ERZ795053.4249-NODE-4249-length-15635-cov-5.341335_pt1 | contig 15635 bp, 14 predicted proteins | sample MGYA00375137_ERZ795053 | MGnify/ENA primary metagenome ERZ795053 (study PRJEB30182, sample SAMN05720284) | activated sludge metagenome | isolation source: Anaerobic digester | place: Hong Kong | collected 2014-12-17 ...
ATGCGGTCGATGCCGAAGGCGTTGCCGTCCCAATCCGTGGCGCCGACGATGCCGTAGCGGTGCACCTGTTCCCAGGGAACCTCTTCCACGGCGATCACATTGCCGCCGCCGCGGGCATTGTAGACGCCGATCATCTGCTTCAGGCAGCCGGGCCTGGCGTGCATCACCATGTCGGGCAGCAACAGCGCGAAAGGCTCATTGCCGACGAGATTGCGCGCGCACCATACCGCATGGCCGAGACCCAGGGGTTCCTGCTGTCGCGTGAAACTGGTCTGGCCGGCGCCCGGCAGGTCCTGTTCCAGAAGTGCCAGTTCCATCGACTTGCCGCGGGTGCGAAGCGTCGATTCAAGCTCATATTGCTTGTCGAAGTGGTCTTCGATCACGCCCTTGTTGCGGCCGGTCACGAAGACGAAATGCTCGATCCCCGCTTCGCGCGCTTCATCGACGGCAAGCTGGATGACGGGTCTATCGACAACCGTCAGCATTTCCTTTGGCATGGCCTTTGTGGCAGGCAGGAACCGGGTGCCGAGGCCGGCAACGGGAAATACGGCGGTCTTGATCGGGCGGGCCACGTATTCACCTCTTGTTAATATCGTTCGTAATGCGGCAATCCGCAAATGGTTGCCTTCGCGGATCGTCAATGAAGACATGCCATGACAGATTTGAGTCCAAGTTAACGGGAATGGTGGGACATGACGATCCTGGTGACCGGCGGAGCCGGCTATATTGGCAGCCACATGGTGCTGGCGCTAACCGACCGCGGTGAAGAAGTCGTGGTTCTCGACAATCTGTCCACCGGGTTCGATTGGGCGGTGTCACCGAAGGCCACGCTGGTCCAGGGCGACATCGGCGACGAGGCGCTTCTTGACCGTATCATGGCGGAGCACCGGTTCGATGCCGTCGTGCATTTTGCGGGTTCAATCGTCGTCCCCGACAGCGTGCGCGATCCGCTTGGCTATTATCTCAACAACACCGTCAAGTCGCGCATGCTGATGGCCTGCGCCGTGAAGGCAAAGATTCCGCGATTCATCTTTTCGTCCACGGCTGCAGTTTATGGCAACCCGAAGACCCAGCCGGTGTTCGAGACCGAGGCACCGGCGCCGATTTCCCCCTATGGCAGCTCAAAGCTGATGACCGAATGGATGTTGCGCGACACGCACATCGCACATGGCCTGCAGTATATCGCGCTGCGCTATTTCAACGTCGCGGGAGCCGACCCCCTGGGCCGCACGGGCCAGTCGACGCCGCGGGCCACGCATCTCATCAAGGTCGCCTGCCAGACCGCACTCGGTCAACGCGGCCAGCTCGAAGTGTTCGGTACTGACTACGATACGCCGGACGGTACGTGCCTTCGCGACTACATCCATGTCAGCGACCTGATCGCCGCCCACGTCGATGCGTTGGCTCACCTGCGCAAGGGCGGCGACAGTGGCATCTTCAACTGCGGGTATGGCACGGGCTATTCGGTGCTGGAGGTGATCAAATCCGTGGAGCGGGTCACCGGTACGCCATTACCCGTCAAGATGGGCGAGAGACGGGAAGGTGACCCGGCGGCCATTGTGGCCGGGGCCGACCGCGTCCGGCAAGTCCTCGGCTGGCAGCCCAAGCATGCCGATCTGGACTTCATCGTCGACTCTGCACTCGGATGGGAACGCAAGCTCTCAAAGCGGAACGCGACCTGAGCGATTTTCAAAAAGACCTCCATAGGGTTGCGCGGCCCGCGGCATTGATGTCACAGTCCTTTTCCCCCCGGATGTGCGGGTGCAAAACGATGGGAGAGGACGATGCAAGCACGCTTGTTCATGATGACCTTGGGGCCCGGTATGCGGGACGTTGCAACGGCCATTGCCAATGAGGCCTATCAAACATCGAAGGGCATGCCCGGTTTCGTCAGTGCCACCTATATGATCTTCGATGAGGCAGGCGGCGAATATGGGTCGTTGACGGTGTGGAAGACCGAAGCCGACGCCAATGCCGCTGCTGAAAAGCTCACGCCGTGGGTCATGCAGAAGATTGGCGACAAGTTCAAGTCGCCGCCCGTGATCCGTCTGGCCGAGATCCACGAACCGGCGTGACCGGACGTTTGCGGCCCGATTGAGGCCGCATTTGGCGGGTGAAGTGAGTCCCTGTTAAGGTTCAGCTTGCATTGGACGAATCGAAGGGGCGACATGGACCGGCGTACATTTGCATTGTCGTTGATCCTGGCACCGCTGGTTGCCGGGCGGGTTGAGGCTGCGACCAAGTTCGAAGCGTTCATCCAGAAGACGATCTGGCCCCATGTGAAGCGGAAGGGTGTCTCGCGGGACCTGTTCGACGCCGCTTTCGCTGGCATCACCGAGCCCGATCCGCTGGTGTTGAAGCTCGCCAATAACCAGCCGGAGTTCGATTCCACCACGTCGGCGTACCTGGCCAAGGTCGTGACACCCATCCGCATCGAAACCGGTCAGTCCAAGAAAAAAGACGAAGCCAAGCTTCTGGCGGCCATCGAGCGCAAGTATGGCGTCGATCGCCACATCCTGCTCGGCATCTGGGGCATGGAGTCTAATTTCGGCAAGGACAAGGGATCGATGAGCGTCATGCGCTCGCTGGCAACGCTCATGTATTCCGGCCGCAAGCAGAAATATGCCCGCGAGCAGATCGTGGCGGCCTTCACGATCCTCAAGCGCGGACTGGTGAAGCCCAGCAACTTTACCGGGTCATGGGCAGCCGCCATGGGGCACACGCAGTTCATTCCTACCTCCTATCTCTCCTATGCCGTTGACTGGACGGGCGACGGCACAAAGGACATCTGGAACTCGAAGGAAGATGCGCTGGCCTCCACCGCCAACTATCTCGCCAAGGCCGGCTGGAAGTCCGATCGCCCATGGGGATGGGAAGTGACACTGCCGAAAGATTTCAACCGGGCTCTCATCGGCCGCGGCAAGTGGCGCACCGTGGCAGACTGGCAGAAGCTCGGCATTGTGCGTGCCGACGGCGGCAAGCTTGGTCCGCCGCAGGCCGATGCCTTTGTCATGGTGCCGCAGGGCGTTGAAGGTCCGCGATTCCTGGTGACGAAGAATTTCCTGGCGATCATGAGCTACAATTTCTCCCACTCCTATGCACTCGCCGTGGGTCATCTCGGCGACCGGATCCGCGGGCAGGGACCTTTCATCGCCAGCTGGCCGGACGTTGCGTATGACCTCAGCTTCAAGGAACGTGTGGAATTGCAGAGGCGTCTCAGTTCCAGGGGTTACAACACCGGCGGCAGCGACGGCCGGTTCGGCGCCCGGACCTACGAGGCGATCATTGCTTACCAGAAGAAGGCCGGACTGCCGCTTGATGGTGTGCCGTCGCTCAAGCTTCTGCAGCACTTGCGCAAGAACGGCTAGGGCGGTGCGGATCTTCTGGACCATCGCGCTGATTGGCCTGCTGGCGCTGCAGGCCGCCGGACTCGCCCGATCACAGGAAACGCCGGTCATGGGATCGACGGCAACCGTGGGAGAAGGCCTGGCGCTGGAAGACGGGGATCAACTGGTCCATATTCTCGCGGTCGGTGATGCTGTCGGCGGCGGCCTCGGCGCCGGACTGTTGCGCATGGGCGAAATCGATGGGCGCTACGAAGTGGCCATCCGCTTCAACGAGGAATCGGGGCTGTCGCGCCCCGAAATCTATGACTGGCCGGCGACACTGTCGAAGATCCTCGAGACCAATACTTATGACGTGATTGTCGTGTTGATGGGCGTCAACGACCGGCAGACGATTCGAGACGGCAATGCCCGCTACAATTTTGGCTCGCCCGACTGGATTGCCGCCTATACGAAGCAGGTCGACCGCATGCTGGACGTGCTGAAGGCGTCGGGCGCCAAGGTCTATTGGGTGAGCATCCCGCCGATGGCCGATCCCGGCTATGACGAGGCGATGCGCTTCATCAGCAACTTGCAGAAGGAACGGGTCGAGGCAAGGGGTGCGGCTTATGTCGATGTCCGGCCTGTGCTCCTGACGCCTGATGGCCAATACAAGGACAGTGGCCCTGACGAAAACGGTGATGTGCGCAAGCTCCGCGGGCGGGACGGCATTTCGTTCTTCAAGCTCGGCAACAATGTCATGGGGCAGGAAGTGCTGCGCGCCCTGCAATCCAAGGCAATGGCTGATATGAAGACGGCGGCTGCCGCTCCCCAGACCCGTGCTCAGGTTACGCGCCGGGTGCGGCCACCCCGTGAGCCACGTGTCGTGCCGATTTTTGGGCGGCTGGACATCGAAGGAAACGATATTGCCATGCGGCCCGAAGACGTGGCGGTGGGTGCCGCCCTCATGCTGTCGGCGGGAGGAGAGGGGCTTGCTCCGGACAAGGCCATGGCCATGCTGGTGTCGATTGCACCGCCCGATAGTGCGGCGCGGCGATTGTTCAGCGAAGGTGCGGCGGGCGACGTGCCGAAGGGACGTGCCGATGATTTTTCGGTGCCGCCCGAAGCGCAGCCCTGATCAGGCAAAGCGAAAGATCGCGACCGCCCAGACAATCGATATGACGACCGCGCCCCACAATGGCGTGCCGTAAAAGGCGAGCCAGGCCAGAAAAATGAAGCATGTGCCCAGATGGGTGATGAACAGGCGATCGCCACGGGTGGTGTCGAGGCCCAGAACACCATGGCGAGGCCCGCCGCCGGGTGCAAAATATTCCCATACACCCATCGCGGCGATCGAAGCGAAGATATAGAGAAAGAAAGCAATGGTGACGCGGTTCCAGGCCATCCAGGTGCCCAGTGGTTCCTGCCACCATTCGGCTGAAAACATCATTGGCGAATCCATGTTCTCGCCCCCTCAGACGCGGCCGAGGGCAAAGCCCTTGGCGATGTAATTGCGGACGAAATAGATGACGACGGCGCCGGGAATGAGCGTGAGCACGCCGGCCGCAGCGAGAAGGCCCAGTTCATAACCGGACGTGCTGGCAGTCTTGGTCATGGCGGCAACGATGGGCTTTGCCGCTACCGCGGTCAGGTTCTTGGCCAGCAGCATTTCCACCCACGAAAACATGAAGCAGAAGAAGGCCGCCACGCCGATGCCGGCCGAAATCGTCGGCAGGAAGATGCGCACGAAGAAATGCGGAAAGGAATAGCCATCGACATAGGCGGTTTCGTCCAGTTCCTTCGGAACCCCCGACATGAAGCCCTCGAGAATCCACACCGCCAGCGGCACGTTGAACAGCGTGTGTGCAAGGGCAACGGCCCACGGCGTATCGAACAGTTCCACCGCGTAGTAGAGGTTGACGAAGGGCAGCACGAAGACGGCCGGTGGCGCCATGCGGTTTGTCAGCAGCCAGAAGAACAGATGCTTGTCGCCGAGAAAGCGATAGCGTGAGAACGCGTAGGCCGCGGGCAATGCCACCACGATGGAGATGACGGTGTTGATCAGCACGTACGAGATCGAATTGAGATAAGCGTTGTACCAGCTGGGATCGGTGAAGATGGTGCGGTAGCTGTCGAGGGTGAATTCGCGCGGGAAAGCGCTGAATCCGCCGAGGATCTCGTTGGTGGTCTTGAACGACATGTTGAGCAGCCAATAGATCGGCAGCATCAGGAAGACGATGTAGAGTGCGACGATGATGTAGCGCTTCTTCATCACTTGGTCTCCGTCCGCATCATGAGGGTATAGAACAGCCAGCTCAGGAACAGGATGATCAGGAAGTAGATGATCGAGAAGGCCGCTGCAGGTCCGAGATCGAAGCCGCCCAGCGCCTTCTGTACCAGGTCGATGGACAGGAATTTCGTCGTCGAGCCGGGGCCGCCGCCGGTCAGCACGATCACCTCAGTGTAGATCATGAAGCTGTCCATGAAGCGCAGCAGGATGGCGATGGTGAGCACATGCTTGAGCTTGGGCAGCTGGATGTAGCGGAACACCGCCCAGGGCCTGGCGCCGTCGATCTTGGCTGCCTGATAGTAAGCGTCCGGGATCGAGACGAGACCGGCGTAGCAGAGCAGGGCCACGAGCGACGTCCAGTGCCACACATCCATGAGCACGGTGGTGAACCAGGCGGCCATGGGTTGGCGAGTGTAATTATAAGGAACGCCAAGGGCGTTGATCGCCTTGCCGAGGAGGCCGATGTCCGGCAGCGCCATGATGTTCCACATGGAGCCGACGACATTCCACGGCACCAACAGCGGCAGCGCCATGAGCACGAGACAGACGGAGACCCACGGCCCCTTGCGCGGCATGCACAGCGCGATGACGAGACCCAGCGGCACCTGTATCAGCAGGACCAGGCCGGTGAAGATGATCTGCCGCTTCAGTGAGTCATGAAAGTTGGTGTCATGCAAAATCTGCTGGAACCACGTCGTTCCCGACCACAGGAAGACGTTGTTGCCGAAGGTTTCCTGGATCGAATAGTTGACGACCGTCATCAGCGGAATGAGCGCGTTGAAGGCCACCAGGATGAAGACCGGCAGGACCAGGAACCACGCCCGGTTGTTGATGGTCTTGTTCATGCCCGGCCTCCGGCGATCCAGCCATCCTCGTAAATCTGGGTGTGCGATGGATCGAAACTGAGATGGATCTTGCCGGTGGGAATCGATTCACCCTCGGCTACGAGCAACTTGATGGTGCTGCCGCTGGCCTGTGTCTCGACGATCCGGTAGCGGCCGGCGTCGGACACCTTGACGATGTCGGCTTCGATGCCCGACCCGCCGATGCTGATGAACTCCGGGCGTACGCCGATCTCAAGGTGTGCCGAATTCTTCGCGGCCGCTACGTTTTCAGCGTCGACCATGTGCCCGGCGAAGAACGCCTTGCCGCCCTTCACCTCGCAGGGAAGCAGGTTCATGCCCGGAGAGCCGATGAAGTGGCCGACGAACGTGTGCCTCGGTTTCTCGAACAGCTCGACGGGTGTGCCCGACTGCACGACCTCACCATTGTTCATCACGACAACCTGGTCGGCGAAGGTCAGCGCTTCTGTCTGGTCATGGGTCACATAGATCATAGTGCGCTTGATGCGCTGGTGCAGTTCCTTGAGCTTGGAACGCAGCTGCCACTTCAGGTGCGGATCGATGACGGTCAGCGGCTCGTCGAACATGATGACATTGACGTCCGAGCGCACAAGGCCGCGGCCGAGCGAGATCTTCTGCTTGCCATCGGCGGTCAGGCCGGATGCGCGGTTGTTCAGCGTTGCCGTCAGATCGAGCATCTCGCCGATTTCCCGCACGCGCTTGTCGATCTCGGCTTCGGGCACGCCGCGATTGCGCAAGGGGAAGGCCAGATTATCATACACCGTCATGGTGTCATAGATGACAGGGAACTGGAACACCTGGGCGATGTTGCGCCTTTCAGGTGTCAGGTGCGACACGTCGGCGCCATCGAACAGAATCTTGCCTTCAGTCGGCACGAGGAGGCCGGATATGAGGTTCAGCAGGGTAGTCTTGCCGCAGCCGGACGGACCGAGCAGGGCGTAGGCGCCGCCATCCTGCCAATCAAGGGAGAGCCGCTTCAGGGCGAAGTCCTCATCGGACTTCGGGTTGAGGTAGTAGCTGTGCCGCAAGCTAGCGAGTGTGATCTTGGCCATCAGGAGATCAACTCCCCGTTCGGCCCGAAGAACAGGGCCTGATCCACGTCCGCATGGAGTTCAGCAGTCGCCCCCACCTCGAAGGGATGGATCCCATGGGATTGGCTGACCCAGGTGGTGCCGCCGACATCCATGTGAATGACACTCTCGGAGCCCGAGAGTTCGGTGACCAGAACGCGGCCATTGAACGAGCCGCTGCTGGCGGCGACGGCGGCCGGCGTCACGTGGTGCGGCCGAATGCCGATGGTGTAGGTGCCATCGGCGATCGTCTCCCCGGCCCTGCCGGCCGGCCAGGTGATCCGGTCGAAAATCGTGATGGTCTTTCCGCGCTTCTCGACCCTGGCCGTGTTGATCGGCGGATCGGAGAAGACCTGAGCGGTAACGATATCCTTCGGCCGCCGGTACAGGCCTGAGGTTGGTCCGAACTGGGTAATGCGGCCTTCATGCATGGTCGCGGTGTTGCCGCCGAACAGCAGGGCTTCGGTCGGTTCGGTCGTGGCATAGACGACGATGGCGTTGCGTCCGGCAAAGATCTTCGGCAGCTCGTCGCGCAGCTCCTCGCGCAGCTTGTAGTCGAGATTGGCGAGGGGTTCGTCGAGCAGAATCAGATCGGAGTCCTTGACGATGGCGCGGGCAATGGCCGTGCGCTGCTGCTGGCCGCCCGACAGCTCTGACGGCCGGCGCTGCAGCATCGGCGTCAGGCGCAAGAGCTCGGCCGCCTTGCCCACGCGGCGGTCGATTTCGCTCTTGTCCATGCCTGCAACCCGCAAGGGGGAGGCGATGTTGTCGTAGACGTTGAAATTCGGGTAGTTGATGAATTGCTGGTAGACCATGGAGACATTGCGCTTTTGCACGGCAGTGCCGGTCACGTCCTTGCCGCGAAAGAGGATGGTGCCGGACGCCGGCTTCTGGATGCCTGCCATCAGCTGCATCAATGTGGTCTTGCCTGACAGCGTGGTGCCGAGGAGCACGTTGAAACTTCCACCCTCCAACACGAGATTCGTGTCGTGGATGTGGGTCTCCGTACCGATGCGTTTGCTGATGTTGCGAAGCTCTAGGGACATGTCGCGATCGTCCGCCCTACCTCAGAGTGTGAACCGGCCCTGGGACAAGCCGCCGGGGTGCACCATGGATGCACCCCGGCGCTTCGGGAGGTTTGCAGGTTACTGGTTCTCGGTCCAGCGCTTGATCAGCTCGTCATAGGCGATGGTTTCGCCCTTCGGCTTCTCATTTTCGAGCTTGGCCCACGGCGCATGATCTGCGCTCAGCCAGGCGCTCGGGTCCTTCGGCTCATTCAACCGCGGCCCGCAACCATGGTAGGTGTTGTTGGCCTTGTCTGCTGCTTCCATACGAGCCATGATCTGGTCCATCTGCTCCGCCAGGCGGTCCATGGCCTGTTGCGCGGTGAAGGCACCAGAGTTGACGTCACCAATGTTCTGCCAGAACAACTGGGCGAGCTTCGGATAGTCAGGCACGTTGATGCCGGTCGGCGTCCACGCTACGCGGTCCGGCGAGCGGTAGAACTCGATCATGCCGCCGAGCGAGGGAGCTCGCTCGGTGAAGGATTCGTGACGCACCGTCGAGTCACGAATGAAGGTGAGACCGACATGGCTCTTCTTCACGTCGACTGTCTTCGACACCACGAACTGAGCATAAAGCCAGGCCGCCTTGCGGCGATCAACGGGCGTCGAGTTGAACAGGGTCCACGAACCCACGTCCTGATAACCGCGCTGCGAGCCTTCCTTCCAATAGGGACCATGCGGCGAGGGTGCCATCCGCCACAGCGGGGCGCCCTGATCGTCCACCGTGTTGTTGCCCTCCGACTTCGGCGCCACCATGGAGGCGGTGAAGGCGGTGTACCAGAAGATCTGCTGGGCGACGTTGCCCTGGGCAAGGGCCGGCAGCGACTGGTAGAAGTCGAGGTCGGCGGCTCCTGGTGGTGCATAGTTGCGCAGCCACTGGTCCCACTTGGTCACGGCATAGACGGCCGCCGGGCTGTTGGCGCCACCGCCGCGCGACACCGAGGCGCCCACCGGGTTGCAGGAGTCCTTCTCCATGCGGATGCCCCATTCGTCGACGGGACGGCCGTTGGGGATGCCCGGATCGGCTTCGCCGGCCATCGACAGCCACGCGTCGGTCATGCGCCAGCCAAGGTCAGGAGCGCGCTTGCCGTAGTCCATGTGGCCATAGACCTTGACACCGTCGATTTCCTTCACGTCGTTGGTGAAGAAATCGGCGATGTCCTCGTAGGCCGACCAGTTGACCGGCACGCCGAGGTCATAGCCATATTTGGCCTTGAATTGATCCTTCAGGTCTTGGCGGTCGAACCAGTCCTTGCGGAACCAGTAGAGGTTGGCGAACTGCTGGTCGGGAAGCTGCCACAGCTTGCCGTCCGGGCCGGTGGTGAACGACTTGCCCATGAAGTCGTCGACGTCGAGCATCGGATCGGTCACGTCCTTGCCTTCGCCCGCCATCCAGTCGGTGAGGTTGATGGCAGCCTGTAGGCGCGAATGGGTGCCGATCAAGTCGGAGTCGTTGATGTAACCGTCGTAGAGGTTCCGGTTGGTCTGCATCTGTGTCTGCACAGCCTGCACCACCTCGCCCTCGCCGAGGAGCTGATGGTTCACCTTGATGCCGGTGATCTCTTCGAAGGCCTTTGCCAGGACTTTCGATTCATATTCATGGGTCGGAATGGTTTCCGAGAGCACGTTGATTTCCATGCCCTTGAACGGTTCCGCAGCCTTGATGAACCATTCCATCTCCTTCATCTGGTCGTCTTTTGACAGTGTGGAGATGGTGAACTCGCTGTCGATCCATTTCTTGGCAGCGTCCATGTCCGCCCAACTTGGCGTCGTGAATGCTGCAAGCGCAACGGCCGCCGCCGTCACGAGATACCTCATCTTCATGGTTGGTCCTCCCTAAGTCGAGTGTGATGCCATATGGTTTGGCACCTGCGACAAACTATCAAGTGAAACAAAACGAACGTCAACAGAAAATTTTTGAACCATTGTGCAGTGCAAGATTGCGAAAAACGAAAAAAAATGAAATCATGACTTTCGCGCAGTCGTAGCGTCATTCATTGCAAGACTTTAAGGCATTGATCTCCGGAGTTTTCCTGACGGTTCTCAGCCCTCGCCAACAGCATATACTTGCCCTGGCCAGGCAAGCGGGCAGTGTGCTGGTTGATGATCTTGCCGAGCGGTTCGACGTCACGCCGCAGACCATCCGGAAAGATCTCAACGAGCTTTGTGACGGCCGGCTCCTGGCGCGCACCCATGGCGGCGCGATGTTGTCCTCTGGCGTGGAAAACATGGCCTATGAGGCGCGGCGGCAGTTGGCGGCACACGAGAAGGTCGTGATCGGCCGTCATGCCGCAAGTCTCATACCCAACAACTGTTCGCTGTTCATCAACATCGGCACGACAACAGAGGAGGTGGCCCGCGCCCTCGTTCATCACGAAGGTTTGCTAGTCATTACCAACAACATCCATGTCGCCACCATTCTGCTGCCCCGTCCGCGGGTCGACGTCATCCTGGTAGGGGGGATGCTGCGCAAGGCGGATGGCGGAATCGTCGGCGAAGCGGCCGTCGATTTCATCACCCAGTTCAAGGTCGATCACGCGGTGATCGGGGCGTCTGCCATCGATGACGATGGCGCGATGCTGGACTTCGACTACCGCGAGGTGCGGGTTGCGAAGGCGATCATGCAAAACGCCCGCAACGTCATGCTCGTGTCGGATGCCATGAAGTTCACACGCACGGCACCTGTGCGCATTGGCCACTTGTCCGACGTCGATGTTTTTGTCACAGACCGTGCTCCTCCTGAGCCGGTGACGGAACTGTGCAAGCACAGCGGTGTGCGGCTCGAAATCGCAGATGGACTTGAAGCTGATGACAACGCAACGGATACGGCCGCATGATTTATGATCTTTTTGTCATCGGCGGCGGCGTCAATGGCTGTGGTATCGCCAGAGATGCGTCCGGCCGGGGCCTCAAAGTGTTTCTGGCCGAACAGGGCGATCTGGCATCCGGCACCTCTTCGGCCTCGACCAAGCTGATCCATGGCGGCCTTCGCTATCTCGAGCACTATGAATTCCGACTGGTGAGGGAAGCGCTCATCGAGCGGGAAGTGCTGCTGAATGCGGCACCTCATATCATCTGGCCGCTGCGCTTCGTGCTGCCGCACCACAGCGGCATGCGGCCTTGGCCGCTGCTTCGCCTGGGCCTGTTCCTCTACGATCACCTGGGTGGCCGCAAGATCCTGCCTGGCACCCGCACGGTCGATTTGCACAACGATCCGATCGGGGAACCGCTCAAGGATGAATTCGTGCGCGGCTATGAATACTCGGACTGCTGGGTGGAAGATGCGCGTCTCGTGGTGCTCAATGCACGCGATGCCGAGGCGAAGGGCGCTGTCATCCGTACACGGACGAAATGCACATCTGCCCGGCGCGTCGATGGTGTCTGGGAGATGATCATCACCGGCGACAGCGGAACCGAGGAGAAGGTGAGGGCCAAGGTCCTCATCAATTCCGCCGGGCCGTGGGTGAGTCAGGTGCTGGGCACGGTAGTGGGCCGCAACGATCCCGACAAGATCCGCATGGTGAAGGGCAGCCATCTCGTGGTCGACAGGCTCTATGATCACGACCGCTGTTTCATCTTCCAGAATGCCGATGGGCGTATCTGCTTTACCATTCCCTACGAGAGCGAGTTCACGCTGATCGGCACGACCGACGAGGACCACAAGGGTGATCCCGGGAGCCCCCGCATTTCTGATGCCGAGACCGACTATCTCCTTCATGCGGTCAGCGAGTATTTCAAGAAGCCGGTCACGCGCGATATGGTGCGTTGGGCCTATTCCGGCATCCGGCCGCTCTATGACGACGGAGCCTCCAAGGCCCAGGAAGCAACGCGGGACTATGTCCTGAAGCTCGACCATCCAACTGACGGGGCGCCGATGCTTTCGGTGTTCGGCGGCAAGATCACCACCTTCCGGAAACTGGCGGAATCGGCACTGGAGAAAATCCAGCCATTCTTTCCGCAGATGGGGCGCCCGTGGACGGCGGGGGCCAAGATGCCGGGCGGCGATTTCCCCTATGCCGAAGTCGAGCAGCGCATCGCGGAGGCGACGCGGAAATATTCCTTCATGGCGCCGCGAAACGTGCGGCGCATGTTCCGCGCCTACGGCACGGATATCGATTCCGTCTTCGGCGGCGCGCGTTTTGCGCAGGATATGGGCCAAAGCTTCGGCGTGCTGACCGAGCGCGAAGTCGAATGGCTGAAGACCAGGGAATGGGCGCGGACCGCTGATGACATCCTGTGGCGGCGATCGAAGCTTGGCCTTCACCTGGGGCAAGACGAGCAGGATGCGCTTCGATCCTTCTTCGCCAAGTCGGCCAAGGCACGGGATACGGTTGACGCGAATGGGAGCACTGCATGAGCGAGCATCTCCTTGCCATCGACCAAGGTACGACGTCATCCCGCGCTATCGTATTCGACAAGGGGCTCAAGCCGGCCGGCAGCGGCCAGCAGGAGTTCCGTCAGTTCTATCCGAAATCCGGCTGGGTCGAACATGATCCTGAGGAGATCTGGCAGAGTGTGCTTGCGGTGTCGAAGGCGGCTCTGAAGAAGACCAAAACCAAAGCTTCGCAGATCGCCGCCATCGGCATCACCAACCAGCGCGAGACGGTGGTGATCTGGAACCGTAAGACCGGAAAGCCGATCCACAAGGCCATCGTCTGGCAAGACCGGCGCACCGCAGATATGTGCGCGCGGCTCAAGTCGGAAGGTGCAGAGCCCACCTTCACGACGAAGACCGGCTTGCTGCTCGATCCCTATTTTTCCGGCACCAAGATTGCCTGGCTGCTGGATCATGTGAAGGGTGCCCGCCAGAAGGCCGAGCGAGGTGAATTGGCCTTCGGCACCATCGACACCTTCCTGATCTGGCGTCTCACCGGTGGCAAAGTCCATGCGACGGACGCGACCAATGCGTCGCGCACGCTGCTTTACAATATCCACACGGGCGAGTGGGATGAGGAATTGCTCCGTATCCTGAATATCCCGGCCTCCCTTCTGCCGGAGGTGAAAGATTGCGCGGCGGATTTCGGGACCACTGATCCGGCGCTGTTTGGTGCCGCGATTGCCGTGGCGGGCGTCGCGGGCGACCAGCACGCAGCCACAATTGGTCAGGCCTGCTTCCTGCCGGGGATGATGAAATCGACCTACGGGACAGGCTGTTTTGCCCTGCTCAACACCGGCAGCAAGGCCGTGGCGTCGCAAAACCGGCTGCTGACGACGGTTGCCTATCAGCTTGGCGGCCAACGCACCTATGCGCTGGAAGGTGCCATCTTCATCGCGGGTGCGGCGGTGCAATGGCTGCGCGACGGGCTGAAGCTGGTGAAGACAGCCGGGGAGACAGGCGCACTCGCCAGGGCCGCCGACGTTCACCAGCAGGTCTACATGGTGCCGGCCTTCGTCGGGCTGGGTGCGCCCTACTGGAATGCCGAGGCGCGTGGCGCCCTGTTCGGTCTGACGCGCGGCACGACAAACAAGGAACTGGCGCAGGCTGCGCTCGAAGCCGTGTGCTACCAGACCCGCGATTTGCTTGAAGCGATGCAGAAGGATTGGGGATCCACCGGCCAGACCATCCTGCGCGTCGACGGCGGCATGACCGCATCGGACTGGACCATGCAGCGGCTGGCCGACATTCTCAACGCACCTGTCGACCGCCCGAAGGTGCTGGAGACAACGGCATTGGGTGCCGCCTATCTTGCGGGTTTGCAGGCGGGTCTGCTTCCGCCGCCTGCGCAATTCGCCAAGTCGTGGAAACGCGATGTGCGCTTCCTGCCGAAGATGAAGGCTGAGATGCGGGACGCGAAGTATGCGGGCTGGCAGGACGCTGTGCGGAAACTGCTGTCCTGATCCGATGTCCTACTGGGCCGGTTGTTCGGTCGTCGCCGCGCGCTTCTGGTGAATGTATTCGGTCGTCCAGCTGGTCTGGATCGACAGGGGAAGCAGGACCAGAAGCAGCAAGATCGCGGCGCTGATGACCGGGAACGGTCCCTGCCGGGTGGGCCGCGCCGCTGGTGTCGATACGGTGTGCCGAAGAGACACGATCAGCATGATCACGCCTGCCACCGCCATGGCGAGATTGAACCATTGTCCCGGGCCGATGCCGCCCAGCGTCGATTCGTAATCGCGGAACTGATCGACGAGGAAGCGCAAGCCGCCATATCCGATCAGGAAGATCGCAGTGGCAACGCCCTGACCCGCGGGCCATCGTTTCAGCACTGCCATCAGCACCGGCACCAGTGCGAGGTTCTTGACCCCGTCATAGAGCGAGACCGGATGGCGGAAGCCCTCGACGTCGGGGAGCTTCACACCCCACGGCAAGCTCGTCACGGTGCCGATCACGCCGCCTTCGATGAAATTGCCGATGCGGCCGACGCCGAAGATGAAGGCGGCGGCAACCACGAGGATATCAAGCAGGCGGAGCAGCGGCGTACCGGTCCAGACCGCTGCGAAGAGGGCGGCCAGGGTTGCGCCGGCCAGCAGGCCGTGGGTCGCCATGCCGCCTTTCCAGATCAGCGGAATCTGGCCCGTGTGGCCGCGATACCACTCCCACTCATAGACGATCACATCGAAGATGCGTCCGCCGGCCAGGATCAGCACGGCAAAGATGAGACTGAGATTCACCACCTGGGCGTCCGTCCATCCCAGGAGATCGCGCTTGCGCCACAGCCACCAGATCATGAAGGCAAAACCGAAGGTATAGGCGAACCCGTACCAATATACCTGCACCCCTGCGATGCTGAACATCACGGGGTCAATATTGTGCACGTAACCCATGCAGTCCTCCCTCGCCGTGTGGGGGAAGTCTGCATGATACTGCGTTCTGCGCCTTGATCGGCATCAACGGAAGATTTCTAGGGTTGCGGACTCGCGCGGTCACAAGCCCGCGCATGGCCAGTGCAGTCTACGACTGCTTCATGCCCATCGCGGCGGCCACGCCCGAGACTGCCCCCATCTGAGGCTTGCCGCGCGGCAGGCTTGTTTCTGCAGCGATCCTGTCTGCGAAGTCTTTGAGGCGGGTCGTGTGGGGTTCAACG
>ERZ795053.4250-NODE-4250-length-15634-cov-4.214776_pt1 | contig 15634 bp, 17 predicted proteins | sample MGYA00375137_ERZ795053 | MGnify/ENA primary metagenome ERZ795053 (study PRJEB30182, sample SAMN05720284) | activated sludge metagenome | isolation source: Anaerobic digester | place: Hong Kong | collected 2014-12-17 ...
CGGGTTCGCCAGCGGACAACGCGTCCAAATGGACCGAAGCCGCCCACGATTGGAGCCCTAGGGCCTGGTCGCGCTCGTGCCGAAGTTCGCCCTCCGCGACCAAGCGGTCCAGCTCCTCTGGGGCCATGCGGTGGTCCAGGGTACCCAAGATGCCTTGCACCCACGCCAGCCGACGCCATGCCTCCAATTCCGCCTCCGAAGCCCCCTCAGGGGGGATCCCGTCGAGCCGGAGCGGCTCCCCGTCATTGGCCCGATTGAGCCAGCGGAGGATGTTGTCGTCGTCTAGGGGCATGGGGAAGGATCACGCGCTTATTGGGAATGACGGTCCATCAAGGGGGAAAGTTCCCGATCCATGGCCACGTGGGCCCTAGAAAGACGAGATTTTACGGTTCCCAGGGAAATACCCAGGGTCTCGGAAATCCGCTCGTAGGGCAGTCCCTCGATGTAACGCAGGACAATCACGGTTCTCAGCTTGGGGCTGAGCCGCAGGATCGCCCCTTGGACTTCGTTTTCCAGTTCGTGCCGCGAAGCAACCAGGGACGGCCGCTCGTTGCGCTGGTCTTCAAATTCGGGGGTTTCCACCCCGGCTCCCGACCCCATGCTTTCCAGCGAGTGGGAGTGTCGGCTGCGAGCCCGGCGCTTGAGGTCGATGCTGGCATTGACCGCGATGCGGTACACCCAGCTGGAGAACTTCGACTCAAACCGGAAGCCTTCCAGCCGCCGGAAGATTTGGCTGAACGCCTCCTGCGAAGCATCCAACGCATCGGTGGCGTTGCCCGTGATTCGGAAGCAAACGTTGTACACCCGATCCTTGTACAGCTCGTAGATGGGGCGGAACGTCCCCTGATACCCCGCCGCACTGGCGAGGGCTTGCTGGCACATTTGCACCAGTTCCAGGTCGGGATCCTGGTCGGATTTCTTGCTGTTGACTACCAAGTCGGGTTGGGGAGCAATGCGGGGCCCAGCGCTAGGGGATCAACCACCCAGGAGATTGCGGGGATTGACCACTTCGAAGGTAGCTCCAACGGAGGCAGCGCAAACGCCGGGGCTGCAGTAAGCAGCCCAGCCGGTGTCGCAATTGGCATCCACCACTTCTGTGATGATCGTGGAACCCACGCCGGTGCCCACCACTTCGGTCAGCTGCACGCAAACCTGGCCAGGATTTCCCGGAGGGGTCGTGCTGTTTTCCCCGGGGAAAGGCGGAATGGGCTGATTGATGCGTGCCCCGGCGGGGGGAGCCTGGCCCGAAGTGGACGGGGGCAAAGTATGCCCAGAACGGGTCCAAAACACCGAATTGGTGGCCAAATCGCCTTCCAGCCGGCAAGTCGCCGCCGCGGAGAAGGTGCCTCCACCCGATTCCGCCATGGCGGCCACCCAATGAACGACTCCCGGTGCTTGGACCATGCGCGGCGACATGGCAATCGAGATCGACCTCAAGAGGCCGCCGCCGGCGACGTCGAAGTCCGAGACGGTTGCATTGTTGGCGATTCGAATGATGCTGAGCGGGACGAACCCCTGGGGGGTCAACATCGAAAGCGACAGGTGCTTGTTCGCGAATTGCCCGTCGCGGGCAAAGAGCAACATTTCGATCGTGGTTTGGCCGTTGCCTCCGTGGGCCACCATGCCCACACCGATCGAGGCGTTGGGGTCCGGTACGTCGGTGGCCAACACGGGGGAGCTGCCCAGAGCCAGCTCGACGGCATCACTCACACCATCCCCATCGGTGTCAGCGGAGTACGGAGAGGTCCCGAAGGTTTGCTCCTGAAGATCCGACAGCCCATCGAGGTCGGCGTCCGTGGAAACCACGACCGACGCATCCAACGAAGTGTCTTGCTCCAGAGCCCAGTGGGCTGAGCCCAGCGCGACCAGGGCCGCTCCCCCAACCGTGAGTCCGAGCCACGGGGTCGTGGCTCGAATTCCCGATCTCAAGGAGGCGGTCTTGTGATGGTGATGAATCCGCATAGTTTGGGTCTTGGTTTTGCAAAGACGCCTGCGCTGGGGGACAGAGAGCCAGCCCGGAAGTGCTCCAGGCCTCGATCCAGAATCACCGCAAGTACGAATTCCGTCAAGGATTCCATTTCGAGACGGTCTCGGGAGCCGTGATTCTGGCACTCGACCCCCACTTGTAGCCCATCCCAGGCCCCCCAGCGGGGTGAGCAGGATTTTGCCCCGCGCTTGGCTTCGCCCGGGCCAATCCATTAGCATGCCCGGCCCATTCGGGCGCCCGTAGCTCAGCTGGATAGAGCGTTCGCCTCCGGAGCGGAAGGTCACAGGTTCGAATCCTGTCGGGCGTACCAACCCCAAGGTTTTGGGGTTGCGGTACTTGGGGCAATCCGGGGTCGACCCCATCTCGAGCGACTCGAGGGGGTAGTGACAAATAAGCGCCAAGTTTAGGTACAGAGCGCAGGGCGTCCCGCAACTCTTCGGTCTCGACATGCGTGTAGACCTCCGCGGTCAATCGCGGATCGCTGTGCCCCAAGAGCTTCTGTGCATGGATGATGCTGACGCCGGAACGGGCGAGACGACTTGCGGCCGTGTGGCGCAGGGAGTGAATCGTCACACTTTCTCCACGGGAGTTCACACGCTCAATTCCGGCAAGCTCGAGCAGTTTCCCGAACTCCCTCCGCCCATTGTCCCTGTTTCCTTGCCAGGGACGACCCGTTGGAGTGAGGAATAGGAATTCACCGGCATGGGGAATCCTTCCGAGAACCTCTCCTTGAGCCGCCCGCAATTCATCCAGAGACTGACCCAAGGCTTCTCCGACCGGCACCGTGAGGGCCTTTTCAGATTTAGTTGATTCAACGCGGAAGGTAATCGTCATGCCCTCGGCGTCGTAATCGCCCCAGCAGGTCGCGGTCACTTCGCCCCACCTTCCTCCGGTCTCGATCAAAGTTAGCCAAACGGGGGCTTGCGGAATCCTCTTCGCCCGAACCCGAAGCTCGGGTTTACTCCCCTTCGTCCTCCGCACCTTCGAGCGATTAGTCGCCTTGGCAAAGGCCAACTCTTCGTCCCGTTGAGAAACGGCCTTCAGAAATGCTCCTACCTCAGACTCGGAGAGGGCACGCTTCTTTCTAGTTTGGTGCGCTTTGCCCTCGGGCAGCTTGCGCACCCGGCCAAGTTCATGCTCGCGAATGTGGCCAATCGCCTTGGCCCAATTGAGCATGGCTCTTACGTGCGCCAACTCGATGTTGGCCGTTCTATTGGCAGCGCCCATGCGAGTTCGGTGTGCGAGATAAGAGCCCACCCCGCTTGCCGAGATGTCCCGCACCCGAGATGCCCCAAGGAACTCCAACACTCGGTTGATGGCTGTTTTGGCGCCCTTCACGTGCACGGGCTTGGCCCGCGTTGCGAGTGCGACAAGATACTCACCCACCAGCACATCTAGTACGGGTTCTGCCAGGTCCTCTTTCTCAAGGCCCGCGATTTCTAGGTCCCTGCGCCGAATGATGTCGGCAAGCACACGCTCGGCAACGCGCTTGTCTGAGCCTAGCAGCTTCCGTCGCCTTTTCCCCGACGAGTCCCGCCAGTCGGCTTCGTATTGGTAGCCACCGCTTCGGCTGACCCGTTTGAGCACACCCCTTCCTAAGCTACGCCCCCTCATTGGCGGAACCTCCTTCCAACTTCAATGTACCCTGCTTGCTCATAATCCATTCCCGAATGCCTGGAGCGTACCATCTAAGTACGCCTCCAATTCGAATTGGCTCAGGAACCACCCCATCCCTCAGCCAGCGGTGCACTGAGCGCTGGTCACACCCCAAAAGGCGTGCAACATCGCGGGTCGTCAAGAGCGGTTCCAATTCCCCCGCCCCCTCTCCAGGAGTCGAATTGACCATGTCGCTCAGTGCTTGCTCTAAGGCATTCAGCCTGGTGTCCAGCATGGCGAGGATGGCCTCGCTCAGGCGTGCAGCGTCGACCAAATTGACTACGGGCGGGGTATTGGAGTTGTCTGAATTCTGAACCCTCATGAGACGGCACCAGCCCACGGAGACTCTTTGTAGTCTTTTGGACCCAACGAAGAAGCTGAGCCTGAAGCTGACGACCATGAATTCGAGGACCCGGAATTCACTATCGAATCACCCCGTCTGTTTCGACAAGTCCTCGCTCGGCAAGCACTCGCGGGAGAACACGGTGCAGGCCACGAGCGGAACGACCGAGCTCCTTGGCCGTTGTCTTGATTGCCGCCTTGAGCGATTCGAGTGAAACACCGCCTGGTGACCTCTTAAGCTCTTCGTCAATTGCGGCCCCAATCTCTTCGGCGGAAAGTGTGTTTGCTTTCGGCTTCGTGGACGGGTTGCCATCCAAAGCTGCTATGGCCTTCTGAACGAGGGCCAGCTGGTTCTTCGCAACACGTACCCGAGCTTCGCATTCCTTCACTTCTTGGGCAAGGCTCTCCTGCTCAAGGAGGAGCTCCTCCAGTGCTGCTTGAATTCGGTTCGTCGTCATGTTCGCTACTCGTGCAGGTTGATTTTATCTGCGGGCCTTTAGGGCTAATGGTAAGCGCAATCAATGGAATGACATTTCAAGGTTGTATGCTCCCCTCAGGCACTTTGCTTGGCGCACAACTCTCAAGAACATCGCCATAGACGGCCCCGCTTGAAAACCTCGTATACCACTCTGTATACAGCCTGGCGCTAGCCCTGGCTGGTACCGAACCGCCGCGGTAACCCCTTCCTAGCTTTCTTCGCTTTTCTTTGTATGCATCGAAGATGCACAGGTGTGTAGACATTAAAGATCCGAAGTGGCGTGCTAGAATGACCCCATGCTCTCCATAGGTGAAGTGTCCGCGGGGAACGCGGGGTACTACGTGAGCCTTGCCCACGTAGACGACTACTACCGCGAAAATGCGGAGCCTGGTCGTTGGTGGGGTAAGGGTACCCAAGGGCTCGGACTCGAACTGGACGACTCCGTTCGCCCCAAACCATTCCGCGCCCTCCTCCAGGGTTTTCACCCCGAGGAAGGGCACCCCCTGGTTCAAAATGCTGGCGATTTCTCCAGCAAGAGAGCTCGACGCGCAGGGTTTGACCTGACCTTCTCGGCTCCAAAATCAGTATCCACTCTATTTGCAGCCTCAGACGAACAAGCCCGTTCCATTATCCTTGCTGCCCACCACAATGCGGTCGACGAGACCCTTTCCAACATCGAACAAATTGCTGCCCGCACTCGCACCGGCCACAACGGAAAAAACGTCATCAAGGCCCGTGGTCTCACCGTCGCCCAATTCGACCACTTCACGAGCCGGGAAGGAGACCCACAGATTCACACACATTCTGTGGTCCTGAATCTGGCTGAAGCTGAAGGCAAGTGGCGCTCTCTCGACACGCGAGGCCTGTTTACCCACGGGCGCAAGCTCGCGTGGGGTGGGCTCTACCGCGATTGTCTCCGGGAGGAGCTCGGCCGGGAGTTAGGAATTTCGTTCCGTGACACCCCGGAGAAAGGTGCCAGCACTTGGGAAATCCGCGGCATCCCCCAATCGATTCTCGATGAACACTCAAAAAGAAGAGCGCAGATTCTTGAGCACGGATACAAATCCGCAGCCGAGGCAAGTCTTGCAGCCTTGAAGACCCGAACACCGAAACTCGAAAACCCTAAAACCCGAGCAGGGCTCTTTGATGCCTGGCGCCAAGACCTGCAGGGTAAACACCGTGACGTTTTCAGCATCGAACGCCTACGAGAACTTGGTAACCGTCAGCCAAGTCCTCCACGTGGAGTACCACCTTCTCGCCCCGAGAAGCCTATTCTCAGGCCGCGCCCTCAAGAGCCCCCCCAACCGGGCACTCTTGCATCCCTTGAAAAAGCCGCCGCCATACTTCGGGAATCGGTTTACAAAACCAAGAACGCTCTCGCTCCTCGACCAAACCGAATACATGGGGCGTTTTGGTCCACTCGATACGGACTCGACAAGGGGCAGCGCTCAGCAGTGCGTGATGTTGTTCGTGGTTCAGGGGCCACCCATCTCTATCGCCCGATTGAAGACAAGGCGGTAATCGCCCTTGCAAGGACCTACGAGAATGCTGGATTCCGGTTCTACAGTCTATCGCTCACTACCGACCGAGCTTCTGAACTCCGCAGAGGTGGAGTCAACAGAGCCATGACCATTTCGGGGGCCATGACGGTCTTGAAGAAGTCACTTTTAGAGAAGAACTGGAGCCTCCATGGGCTGAAATCTGCGTTTTGGCGTCCACCGAATCACGTGTTTCCAAGAGTGATGAACCGTGGAGGAGCATGGCTTGATGCCAAATCAGTGCTGTTCGTTGAAACGAACAACCATCCCAATCCGGACGAACTAGCAGAGCTTCGAGAGCTCGCCAAAAAGTCCGGTGCTCGAGTCGTTTTCGCAGGAAAGGACACTATCGACCCACCTCCGAAACACGAATTGCCTTGGCTGAAGCGCGCGGAGCGGTATCAAGATAGGATTAGGGCTACTAAACCTGAGGAGCACCTCTTCCCGCCAATCAAACATGAAGACATCTTCGGGCGTCCTTAGTGCCCCTTTCCAACGACTCACCTGATGGCAAAGCAAAAAGCGAAACCCACCGGCAAGGTTTCCGCGAAACCAATTTCAAAGTCGGAACGCGAATCAATCCTTGACCGTATTGAGAGCCAACTAATTCTGGGAGAGGAGAGGAAAGACTTCACTCTTTTGGATTTCCACCCCGTCGTTCGACAGAAGGTGGAATCCAAGGGAGCAAGCCTCAAGCTACCTTTGGACCCCAAGCCATCATGGCCCCGCGAGCTCGAACTCAGTAGCACACCGACTGATGAGCGAATCAAAGGGCTGATCGAAAGATTCATGGTAGTCGCCTTTCGAACATTCGTTCGAGCGATTTACACCGCAGCTGAACTGTATAGTGAGCAAGGACTACCGCTCGATTTGGACGAAATGCGCTTCTTGCTCCTCAAGCAAAGGACCGAAGACGTAAAGCACGCTCCCCGCCCCAGCGCCGAGCAAGAGACCGGCCTTGACACCGCCTACCTGAGGGAAGTGTTCGTCCCTACCGCCAGGTCACCCTGGGAAATGCAGTTGGCCTGGGCAGCATGCGACCTAGCCGCCGAAAAACCATGGTCTTCGTACTTGTGGGTTTGGGCAAAGGCACTTCCAGATGCGCGCCGACGTGCACTCGATCTACCTAGCGGCCCACTAGAGTATAACTACGGGATTGCAAAGATTGCATTCAGGGAAGCACTAGACTTCGTCAACGAACTCAGGCAATCTGAATCTGTGGAAGATGGACCAAGTCGCGTTCCACAACCGCGACTCGACAAGCAACAGGAACCAGAAACACCGCTCGCAGATGCTGCGACTAAGGTTGACCTGCCTCTTTCAGAACGGCTCGCCCATGTCGTGTTTGGCCCCATGGTCGCAGACAGACTTCTCCAGGTCGAAAAGGCACGTGCCGAGCTGACGGACCTAACGACAGAACGCCAAAAAGAAATCGCCTCTTCACTAGAGGGATTCCAAGACGAGCTCAACCGCTTTTGCGACTCATTCGGGCGGACATTTCACGACACAGAGGACGCTACCGCTGTTGAACAGGCCCGAGCCTTCTCGAAAGACCTGAATGCTCGCCTCCGGACACTCGGCTACCGCTTCATTGACCCGGACACCGGCCGCGCAGCTACTCTGACCGCATTCCCACTCAAAAAGGGCCCCTCGGACGTCTACTTCGCCCTCTGCTACTCCTCCAAGCTCGGTACAGAAAAGCGCCAGACCTCCTCCGTAAGCACCATTCCACCGCTCTTCCTGACCCCCATCCAATAAAAACCGAATATTGGCGTTACATGTCGGTATAGTAGTCCTATACCGTATGTAATGACCTCCCGCAAAGCCCCGCTAGACCTCCGCATACAGTTTCGGACCTCCTCCACCATAGTGGAGCAGGCCCGTGATTTGTTGCGGAACCAGCACCCGGGAGAGGGGGATAACCTCGTCGCCCGCAGGGTATTTGAATTTGGGGCTCTGATTCTGACCGGTAACGCTAAGGACCCAAGTGGTCTTTCTGCGGAAGGTCTATCCGAGAGGCTAGATGACCTGCAAAGCGCAATCAATGCGCTTGCAGAGCAGCAACAGCTTTCAGCTCAAGTAAACGCGCAAACGCTTGAAGCTCTACTCGCTGGTACTCACAAGCTCCTCACCGTTAGCGCCGCACTTGTCCTAAACAGTGCAGAAAGCGGTGAAAAGCTAGAGCAAGCCAAGCAGTACCTCCAACGCATGGGCATGCTCCCCTCTAAGGAGTCAGCCGCATGACCGTGCGACGCAATACCGAAGCCCACCCAGGCACTCCGATGAAGGCTCTCACAGAGGAGCAAGGATTTGGCGACCTGGAAAGCTATCCCGACGCCAAGCCTCCCCCGGGCTTTTCGGCGGCGGGTCTACCCCTGCGGCTCGATGACCTGCAGAGCGCAGACCATGCGCCTGTAGAGCACCGAAAACTCTCTGGGCTAATCTATTCGCCAACGCTTGGGCTGGCCAACCAGCTCCTCCAACGCATGCGAGTCCTCCCTTTCTGGGGAGTCCGGCGCATGAACAAGCGAGGCAATGCCAAAGCCCACACAGGCTCTTCGATGAAGACTCTCACTGCAGAGCAAAGATTCGACGACCTGAAAAGCTTGCTCGACGCCAACGCCCCCCCAGGCTTTGCAGCGTCGGGTCTACCCCAGCAGCTCGATGACCTGCAGAGCGCAGACAATGCGACTGCAGGACAGCAACGGCTTTCTGCGCTAACAAAAGTGCAAGCACTTGAGCAGGCCAAGCAGAAACTTCAACACAGGGGGATACGCCCCTCCAAGGAGTCTGCGGTATGACCAAGCGAGACATCACTTCTGGAGACATTTACGACCAGCTGAAGATTCCTGCAAAGCAACAGCCGGTGCAGATGGATTTCTGGGATGCCCTCCCCGGGTACATCTACGGGGCCGAGCAAATTGCCAAAATCCAGCTCACCATCGGCTTGCCTGCGGTGCTCATTCGTGTGCTCTTACACCTGTGGGTGCTGGACGGCATGCACACGGTTACCTTTGCGCTGATTTTGCTGCTGGAGCTGCCGCTCTTCGCGCTTCTCTTCCCCATTCGTTGCATGGTGCGCTATGCCGCTTGCAATGACCCCGATTGGCCCTTGCTTCTTACGCGCGAGGAGAATCGGGCGTTTTGGACTCAAAGGAGCACCTTCCTGACTATGTGTCGGTGGTACCTGGCGCCCGCCGCTGCGAGCACCCTTCCTCTACTTTTTGTCGCGCTGGCATTGCTCGCCCCGGATTCCCGGGAGCTGCTAGAGGCCGCATACCTCGTCAGTCTTAGCCTCGGGGGATTCACGGTAGGCCTCACCCTAATTTGTCGATGGTTCAGCGAACTGGCCACCATCGAGCGAAACCGGGCTGCCGCAAGGCAGATCGAGGATGCAAAACGCGAACGTGAAGGCCTTCGCGGCCCTCCATCTGTCCTTGGACAGGCTGAGCTTCAATTGCACTTCGAGCAAGAACTCGACGACTACCGGAGGAAGTCCACCCATGGGTAATCAAAGCGACATGAAAGGGCTCGCAATGTATGCCCGAGAGGGCGACGCGGAAGCGCTTTGGCACTACAACCGAACCGACCTGGTTAACTACGGCGGAATCGTCGGGTCCAGTGGTCAAATTGGAACCAACCTGTCCACCGGAATCTTTGGCGCATCCCGAAGCGGAAAATCCCTCTGCCTCCAGTCATTAGCACGCTTGCTGGCTGTCGGTCCAGTAACGTTCCGAGGGAAATCGATTGTTAGGAACAGAGCTGTCATCTTTGACAAGCATCTCCAATTTGAATCCTTCTGCCGCGAAGCAGGGGCTCCGGAATCTTTCCTGTTCCAAACATATCCACTGGCAGCAAACGCCCACGGCATCGATCTCCAAGCTGAGGCCAAAAGCGACCTTGACCGCCGAAACCTCGCAATAGCTCTCTGTGACTCCGGGCAAGCTGGCGGGGGGAACCAAAGGTTCTGGGACAACTTAAGTTCCGTGGTACTGCACGCTGTCATGTCGACATACGAGGAACGTGGAGCGCGATGGACATTTGCCGACATCATTCGTCCGTTCGTAAAAGGAACCTTCGAGCACATCGAACACATTCTCAAGTTCAGCGAGGATGGACGAATGGCCCTGGATTTGCTCAAGAGCCAAGGCATGGAGAAGCTACAGGGCCATGCGCGCGTCTCGCTTCTCGTAGAGCTTGCGCAATATTCCGAACTCGCTGCCGCCACCGAGCATCACATCAACGCTGGCCGGTCGTGGAGCTTCCGCGACGATTTCCTTAAGGGTACTCCTCTCGTTTTCCTGGGCTCGCCCACCAGCTCCAAACCGATGGAACGCTTCGTCGCACTCAAACAAGGCTTCTTGTCGCAGACAATCCTTGAGGACAGTTCACGCGATACCGCGACCCCTGGATTCACAGACCCCTCCTACTTGTTCCTAGACGAGCTCATTGGAACAAAAGTTGAAAACCTAGCGGAGCTATTGAGAGAGGGGCCAAAGCGTGCGTTTTCTTGTGCAGTCGTGATCCATGACTTGCCGGGCCTAAAAATGACGAACCCCGGCGAGGGTACAGCATCGCACCTGATAGCACAGCTACAGGGACTCATCATCACAAAGATGCACGACCCGGAAACCCGCATCCTCTTGTCTGAACTTCTCGGCGGCAAGCGTGAGGAGTGGCGTAGGTCCTACCAAACGAACGGCATGGGTGAAACCTCTTACGCCGACTCCATCATCGAAAGATGGCTGATAGACCCCTCGACCTTCAGCAACTGGCCGCTAGCTGACTTCAACGGGTTCGCCTGCATGACCAAGACACCAAGCGGCTACGCAAGTCAAAACTGGGTATCTGGAGACATGCTTCGCACGCTCATCCCCCACCGCAGGGCTGGCCGGTCCTACGAGCCGTTGGATGCAAAACACCTCAGGCTGCCCAACTTTGAATCAAGCGATTGGGAACGATTGCACCTTCCGCCGTTGAAGAGCAAGCCAGTCCCCAGCTTCTATGACCCTGAGGACTTTGCATCATGACTTTCTGGCTTATTGGGCTATCTATCTTCAGTGTGGTGTTGTTACTCATTGTCGGGGTGCTAGCGCACCGAGTATTGCAGTTCCAAGACCTGAAGCAGCGATACAGTTGCTCTGTCAACGATTGGAGCAACTATCGCAGCCATCGAATCGCCAAAGATAAAGAGCTGGAGGAATGGCGCGAGAAATCCGCCCTACAGCAAGCGCGAATCGACGAACTTGAACTCGGCCTGGATGGGCTCCTCGATATCATCCGCAAGCAAGCCGCCAAGCTGGATGCGAAGCCATCGATCGATGCCGAGCAGTTCGAAGAGTTCCTTGCCGTCGTATTGGATGCCGGTGACGACTTCACAGCCTCATCCCACGCATTCGCCAAGCTCCTGGATAACGCCAGGTCCTTATTGGAGTTCGCAGACCAGCTCACGGGGATGTGCAAAGCGAAGCTCGCTGAGTTTGGGATGGATGAAGACGGCACTGAGGTGCTCACCATCCGAGTTCCCAACACACCCGAGGCCTTCCTAGGCGGCCAGTCTGGACAATCCTATGAGGAGGCACGCGCATTCTGGCTCGACCGACACCCGGACAAAGTCAAGCAAGCTGGCATGGAGTGGTTCTTCCAATTGACCTCTTTGCTCTTCGCCCGCGCCTGGGAGCACAACGAAGCCCGTAAACCCAAAAAAGCATCATGACAGACCTCACCAAATACTTCGCTTCACGCCAAGTCGCTCAGCGACCCCGGGATGCAGAACCCCGTCGATGGCAGTCCGTACAAGTTGCCTGCATTGTCGATGGGACAAGTTCTATGCGGGACGAAATCACCTTGGTGCGCGACATGTTCCAGCAATTGATGGCCACGCTTGCCGGACGCTACAAGCGAATCCAGATGACCGCAGGAATCTACAGGGATGAAGATTGTCGAACCCCCTTTGCCTTTTACGGGGGCCAGACACCCGAAAAAGCGCAATTTGCCAGTGGAAAGGACATAGCTCAGCTCAAGGCATTTCTACAAGCCAATTGCGTTTGCGAAGCCAACGCCACAAATACGGAGCAAATGGGTGCTGCTCTGCACTACGGAGCCCACCTCCCCTGGACTGCCCAGCACCGACTCATTGTTCACGTTGGCGACAACCCATCATTTGGTTTTATGGGCACCCCAGAACATTGTCGTTTCGGTCTCAGCACCGAGCAAGTCATCGACCAACTAAAGCAGAACCAAGTTCGCACCTACATGGTTCAGTCCTACAACAACAAAAATGCGGCGAAGGAGTACGCCCAGATTGCAAACGCTACAGGAGGTCGGCACATCCCGCTCTCGTCCTTCTCCGTGGACGATTTGGCAATCATAATCGAGGCGGCCGTTACCCACGCGGTGGGTGGGACGGTACGAACTCTGCTGGAGTCAGCAACCAAACAAGGTCGGCTGGGCGCCAAGCCCGCACGCCTACTCCTCGGGCACTTTGAAGACGAAAGCAACGAATGAGGAGCGAGTAGGTGTTTAGGGATTTCGCCAACAGTGTCACGGTTGCACTCATTGCCGCACCCGTTTTGTACATGTATGTCGTTTCGGGGTGGTGGCTACCAACATTGGCCATGCTCGTTTGGATCTCGCTCCTTCTGCAACTCTTCGTATTTGCCCTTCTCGCCTTGGGGCATAGCACTGAGCTTTACCAATACGGTCTTTCAATCGTTGCCGTAGTGGGCGCATTTTCAGCATTGCTGTATGGCTCCTCGCTTATTGACGCAGCACTCCATGAGACTTGGGATGGTTACGAATACAACTGGAACCTTCTCTCATTCGCGTTCTGTGGCGGGCCAGGCTTGCTTTTGGCCTCGGTGCTTTGGGAGCACTGGAAAGAAGAATTCGGGGCCTAGCAGCATGTATTCCCCTAGGACCAGCGAATCAGGAATACCGCTCAAGCTTACCCCAACTACTCCTCGGACACGTCTCAATCAACCCCACCCATATAGGTCAAAGCCCAATGTTTAGGGACTTCGCCAACAGCGTCACTGTCGTGCTCATTGTTGCGCCCATTGTCTACATGTACATCGTGACAGGATGGTGGCTACCTACACTGCTGCTTCTCATCGGTTGCGCCAGCCTGCAAGAACTGAAGCTACGCTGCCCTCAGGCTTGGGAGCATTGCACCGAGCTATATCAATTCGCAATGGTACTAATAATAGGCGTAGGGGCCTATTTCGCGGTCGTGTTCGGTTTCTTCTCACTCAGCAACATGCTCAACGTCTTCACCGAGGACTCGGCAATCGAATGGCATTTCGCCTCTGGCCTATTCTGCTTTGCCCCGTCGGTTTTCTACATGGGCGCGCGCTGGGCAAGCTGGGCACAGGCGCGCGGAATCAAGATTTGATTCTCCGTTATCCAAGTGCGAGCGCCCGGTTCGCCCTGCGCTCCAGCGACAGATGCACATATCTCAACACCCTCTTCCTCTGTGCAATCTCGTCTCATTCCCTCCAGTCAGGTTTGTTGTTCACCGCTCTGGGTGAGTGAACAACCCAAACCTTTCCTTAGGAGGAAAATCAAATGACGAACTCACGACCCGAAGAAGCCCTGCGCATTGGAAACATCAAAGCCGCAATTTGGAAGAACGAAACCGAGCGAGGTACTCACTTCGGTGTGACCGTAGCCCGAATCTACAAAGACGGCGACACCTGGAAAACCTCCCACAGCTTCGGCCGCGATGACCTACTCTTGGTTGCAAAGGTCCTCAACGAAGCCCACAGCCGAATCTTTGAGCTACAAGCCCTAGCTCGGGCCTAGTACCCATGCGGTGCCCACCGATTCCTCGGTGGGCACCGTTTCTCTATTCCTCAACTTGGCCGTGTGTTTTGTTGACCGCTTCATACAAGCGCGCAGGCTTCCAAATACACCCCAAACAACTCACCACCCTCATCGAATCAACGCTACGAGCCTAGGCTCTGAGAAACGCAATGCGCACGCTACCGCATTCGCCCTGGTGGAAGTGGTTGGGGGAGCATTGGATGAACCCCAAACACTCAACCAGGACTCATACGATTCAACGCATCCTTGGATGCCAATGGGTCGGCCAGTAGATGGCCCCCCCATAGAAACAGACCTCAACGTTGAATGACAAAAGGGCTGTCACTGGTATCGACGTCAAGACCAGGGCATGTAGACCGAGGCCGTAAGGGCTATGGCTCTTCGAAACAACCAGGAAGCGATTCGTGATTTCCGCAAGTATCGGTTTCCCCAGGAAGCTCGAGTTCAAGGGTGGTGTGCCCAATGCGGAATTGCCCCATCAGGACATTCCTTGCCTCTACCTTGAGCTGTTTGGCATCCGTAGCGCTATCTCGTACCACTACGTGGGCCTCGAGCGCCCGGTGGGTCTCATCAAGCTGCCACACGTGCAGGTGGTGAACACTTCGCACACCGGGAATCGATTCGAGTGTCGCTGTGACCTCGCTCAGTTGGATGTCTGGAGGGACACCTTCCAGCAAGATGCGTACGGTGTCGCCCATCATCGTAATACCCTGATACAGCACGTATACGGAAATGAGGACCGCTGCCACCAAGTCGGCCCAATACCAATCGTAGAGCAAGATTAGAGTTCCGCCGACAATTACCGCCACCGAAGCAAGTGCGTCCGAAACATTGTGCACGAAAGCTGCTCGGATGTTCAGGCTGTCCTTAGATAGTCGGTAGGTGAGTACGGCTGTAGCGACATCAATGACGAGCGCTATTGATGCTACCCAAACTACAATCCAACCCTCAACCGGCTGAGGGTTTAGAAAGCGAGCAGCGGCCTCGTAGATGAGGTAGAGCCCGACAACAATAAGCGTCGTCAGATTGATGAGAGCTCCTACAACCTCGGCCCTCCGATAACCGAACGTTCGCTTTGTATCCGCGGGCCGTCGCGCGATGCGTCTCGCTACGAGAGCAACACCGAGCGCGGCCGCGTCGCTTAGGTTGTGGAGGGCGTCGGCAACGAGCGAAAGGCTCCCTGATAACACCCCCCCGACAACCTGTGCGACCGTCAGTAGAGTGTTGACCAGCACGGCCCCAACGAGCCGCTTATCACCTCCTTTGGAGTGATCGTGATCATGCACTCGTTGGCACCTCCTTTTCGGCAAACCAGCGGTAGATCGCAGGAAGCACGAAGAGGGTCAGTAGCATTGAAGTGACAAGACCGCCGATGACAACGGTTGCGAGCGGTCGCTGCACTTCGGCACCTGCGGTTGCAGCCACTGCCATTGGGAAGAACCCGATGATGTCGGTGAGCGCCGTCATCAGCACAGGGCGAAGCCTAGAGTGGGCCGCATCCTCCGCGGCTTCCTGGGTGTTCGCGCCTTCTTTGCGGCGCTGCACCATAGTCGAAACTAGGACAACACCATTCATAACTGCGATACCAAAGAGGGCGATGAATCCAACCCCGGCCGAGATGGAGAATGGGTACCCCCGCAGCATGAGCGCAGCGATACCTCCCGTCAGAGCCAGCGGAACATTCAAGTAGATGAGCAGCGATAGCCGCGTCGACTTGAACGTTGAATACAGCAACGCAAAGATCAGAAGTAGAGCTAGCGGAACAAGTAGCGCAAGGCGCTTCGAGGCCGCAGCCAGGTTCTCGAACTG
>ERZ795053.4256-NODE-4256-length-15624-cov-10.070717_pt1 | contig 15624 bp, 12 predicted proteins | sample MGYA00375137_ERZ795053 | MGnify/ENA primary metagenome ERZ795053 (study PRJEB30182, sample SAMN05720284) | activated sludge metagenome | isolation source: Anaerobic digester | place: Hong Kong | collected 2014-12-17 ...
TTCCTGGACAGCATCGTCAACGACAAGCCGGTAGCCCCGGTGGGGGCGACGTTTGTAGACGGCTACCGGGCGGCGCAGGTCTGTGACGCCATCGTGGCGTCGGCGCTGAGCAAGCGGCAAATCGATATCGACCTGGCTGATTGACAGACGGCGGGGCAGCGCCTGCCCCGCCTGTCTGGAGCGCGTGAAGCTTGTGTCAGGGCCAACGCGCTCCTTCCCATTTTCATCGTTTTCTTAATTCCCCAAGGTACAATGGCCTGATTGGAGACAATCATGCGAATTTTAGTTGTGGAAGACGAACCGGCGATTGCCAAGTTTGTGCGGCAAGGCCTGTCTGAGGCGGGATATGCGGTTGATCTGGCCGGCGACGGCCGTTCGGCGCTGAACTATGCCCTCGCCGCCGACTACGACGTCTACGTGCTGGACATTTTGCTGCCCGGCATGAACGGCCTGGACATGCTGCGCGATTTGCGCCGCCGCGGCGACAAAACCCCGGCGCTGCTGCTCACTGCGCGGGACACCATCGACGATCGAGTGGAAGGTCTGGATGCCGGCGCCGATGATTACCTCGTCAAACCATTTGCCTTTCCTGAGCTGCTGGCGCGGGTGCGGGCTTTGCTGCGCCGCCCGCCGTTGCAGACGGGAACCGTCTTGCAAGTGAGCGACCTGACGCTGGATACCGCCAAACGGGAAGTGCGCCGGGGAGGGCGGGGCATTGAGCTGAGCCCGCGTGAGTTTGCGGTGTTGGAATATTTGCTGCGCCATCCAAACCAGGTGTTAACCCGCACGCAAATCGGCGAACACGTCTGGAATTTTGATTTTTACAATGAGTCCAACGTGGTAGACGTGTACGTGGGCTATTTGCGACGCAAAATCGAACAAGATGGTAAGCCATCACTGCTCCATACGGTGCGCGGTGTTGGCTACCGGCTGAGCGACGAGGGCTGAGATGAGCGGGCAGCGCCAGAAACGGCCGTTGCGCCTCCCTTTGCAATGGCGCCTCACACTCTGGTATCTGCTGACGCTGGGGGTTATCTTGGCGCTGTTTGCGGCATTTTTGTATGTCCAACTGCGTCACACCCTGTTGAGCCAACTGGACACCTCGCTGCAGCTTGTCGCCTCCCAGGCCGTCATTAACGTCGACCGCGACGGAACCCGCCTGGCTTTTCAGAACGTGGAAAATCAACCAAACAGCGGCCGTCCCCTCAGTGATGACGTGGTGATTTATTTAACGGCCGTTGACGGAACCATTTGGGATCGATCCGGCTCTATGGCCGGTGTGCCTGTGTCGCCGCCGTTTCAGCCTGGTTTTACCACCTTCACCAGCGGGGATGATGAGTGGCGCGTGTTCCTTCAGGAAGTTCGCGCTGACAATGTGACGGGGTGGCTGCAAATCATCGGCAATATGGACCCGATCAGCGACACGTTGGATCGCTTGTTGACTCTGATGTTGTTGGGTGGCCCCCTGGCCCTGCTGTTGGCCGGCGTCGGTGGCTATTTTTTGGCGGCGCGCGCCCTTCAGCCCATCGATCAGATGACCCAAACGGCGCAGGCCATCTCGGCCAGCGATTTGAATCAGCGCATTGGCTATCAAGGTCCGGCCGACGCTGTGGGGCGGCTGGCGCAAACGTTTGACACGATGCTCGACCGGCTGCAAACTGCCTTTGAGCGCGAGCGCCGCTTTACCGGTGACGCAGCGCATGAACTGCGCACGCCGCTGGCGGCGCTGAAGGGCCGCATTGATGTGACCCTTAGCCAGCCGCGCCGGCCGGATATTTACGTAGAAACCTTGCAGGAGATGGAAGGGCAGGTAGACCGCCTGGTCCGCCTGAGCAGCGATTTGCTGTTTATGGCCCGGCTGGAGCAGGGGCAGACGGGGCGGCAGTTGGAACTGATTGATTTACCCGATTTTTTGGCGGCGCTGGCGGACCAGGTACGGCCGTTAGCCGCTGCCAAAGCCATCACTATCACCGAAACAATCCCCGATGGTTTGCAACTGCAGGGGGACATGGATTTGTTGATTCGCCTCTTTTTGAACTTGCTGGATAATGCGGTGAAGTACACGCCGGATAACGGCCGTGTGGCCATCAGCGCCGTGCAGCAGAAGTCAGAACTGCACGTCATGATCACGGACAGCGGTCCCGGTATTGCTGCGGAACACCTGCCGCACCTGTTCGAACGCTTTTACCGGGCGGAAGATGCCCGGTCGCGGCTGGCGGCGGCTGGCGGCGGCGCCGGACTGGGCCTGGCCATTGCCTACGAAATTGCCCGAGCCCACGGCGGCTGCTTGCAGGTTGCCAGCCCACCAGGACAGGGCGCTACGTTTACGGCCGTTTTCCCGCAGCATCATCCCGGCGGCAAAGGTCCGGTAGAGACGTTGGAGCAAAACACACCATGAATTTTTCCTGGCGACCTGCCTCCCGCCGGACACTGCTCGTCTGGCTGGTGGCCCTGGCGTTGTTGTTAACGGCCGTTTCACTTTTTCTGGAATTAGCCGAAGATGTCTGGCTGAACGAGGGGTTCACCTGGGACGTGACGTTCATGCTGGCGCTTCACAGTCTGAGCAGCCCCTGGCTGGACAGCTTTTTCTGGCTGGTTACGCAAACGAGCGGACCGTTCATCGTTTTGCCGGTGATGGGAACGGCCGTGTGGTTTTGGCGGCGCGGTGAACGGTCGACAGCCTGGTTGGTGTTGGCCTCGTTTGGCGGGAGCTTTTTGCTCAACAGCCTGCTCAAGCTGCTGTTTGCCCGGCCGCGCCCGGACGTTTTTCCACCTCTGGTTGTGGAGCACAGCTACAGTTTTCCCAGCGGGCATACCATGTCGGCGACGGCCGTTTATGGGTTGTGGGCGCTTTTGCTTTGGCAGCGCCGGCGATACGGCTGGGCAGTGGTGGCCGGTTTATGGGTGCCGCTGGTGGCCTTGAGCCGGGTTTATTTGGGCGCGCATTATCCCAGCGACGTGCTGGCCTCGTTGGCTTTGGGCACAATCTGGCTGGTGATTGTCTGGTTTACCCGGACCGGGCAGCACGTGAACCCAACCAAGAAGACGTTGGTGTCCGGCTGATGGCTTCCTGGCGGCAGCGGGTGCGACAGCTAAAGCAGGAAACTTTTGCGCTTTATCTGGCGTACAAGGATCCGCGTGTGCCCTGGTATGCGCGGGTATGGCTGGCAATTGTCGTTGGCTATGCCTTCAGCCCAATTGACCTCATTCCCGACTTTGTTCCCATTTTGGGTTACCTGGATGATCTGATTTTGCTGCCCCTGGGGATTTTAATCGCCATCAAGCTGATTCCTGAGCCGGTGCTGGCCGAGTGTCGCTTGAAGGCAGCCGCGGAAATGGGCGCAGGCCCGCCTGGGGGATGGCGAACGGCCGTATTCATCATCACCATCTGGCTCATTCTGGCGGCGCTTCTGCTGGTTGTGGTCTGGCGTGCTTTTCAATAGCGGGCAGAGAAACCTGAAAAGTCGTCCCTTGATGCATGGCACTACTCACCGAAATTGTCCCGCCGTGTGCCTGCACAATGGCCTGGGCGATGGCCAGGCCCAGGCCAAAACCGCCCGTTTCCCGCGCCCGCGCGCTGTCAGCGCGATAAAAGCGCTCAAACAGATGGGGTAGATGTTCGGCGGCAATGCCCTCTCCCGTATCGATGATACATACCTCGATGGTTTGCCAATGGCGCACGGCCGTAACTGTTACCTGCCCACCGGCGGGTGTGTACTTCAGGGCATTTTCCAATAAATTGGTGAACACTTGCCGCAGCCGTTCGCCGTCGCCCGCCACGCGCAAATCCACTTGCGGCGGGATTTCTACCTGCAGCGTGATGGGGGTAACGGCCGTTGGCGGTTGCCATTGGGCCACAATCTCCCGTAATAATGCCCCCAGGTCTACCGGCGCTAAATCCTCCAGCCCGCGCTGCTCCACCCGCGCCAGCGTGAGCATTTGCTCAATCAGGGCCGTCATGCGATCCACGTCGCCTTCCATGTCGGCCATCATCGCCAGCAGGGCGGCGGCTTCGCGCGGGCGGGAGCGGGCCAGACTGAGCTGCGTTTTCAACATGCCCAACGGTGTGCGCAGCTCGTGCGACACGTCGGAGGTGAGCTGCCGCTCGCGCTGAAAGGCGCGTTCCAGCCGGGCCAGCATCTCGTTGAACGTATGCGCCAGTTCGCCGATTTCGTCTGGCGACAGGTCCAGGTCCAGCCGCTGGCTGAGGTCGGCGGCGCTGATTTGCCGCGCCGTCTGGGTGATGGCCGCCACCGGCTGCAAGGCCCGCCCGGCCAGAAACAGGCCGCCCACGGCCGATAATCCCAGCATCAGGGGGATGGCGATGGCAAAACCGAGCAAAATTTGCCGCAGCAATGCCTGGCTGTCGCCCAACGGCAGGGCCAGGACGATGACGCCCAGGTTGCGACCGCCTTCGCTTAAGGGCGCGACCAGCAGGCGAACGGCCGTATTGTCGGGCAAGGTTCTGTCCAGCGTCTGCCCGGCGGCAGGCAGCGCGGCCGGCACAGGGTAATCGGCGGCGCTGCCAATGGCGAGAGCGGTTTGTCCGCCCGGGGCCAGAATCCAGGCCAGCAGGCCGCGGGCGCGCAAATCGGCCGTTTCGGCGGCGGCGACCGTGTACTGCCCATCGCCCACGTCCACCACGGCGTTCAGCTGCGCCGCACCCAGGCGCAGCGTCTCGTCGATTTGCTGGTTTTGGGCATTGCGCAGCACCAACACAAAAACGGCCGCAAACGCCACCAAGAGCAGCGCTTCCAATGCCACCGTCCACAAAACCAAGCGGGTGCGTAAACTTGTGCGTTTCATCTCTGACTAAAAAAGACTTGGAGACTGGAGACTGCTCTACTCTCCTCTCTCTACTCTCCAATCCGATACCCCAAACCGCGCACGGTATGGATCAATTTTGGCGTATGGTCGGCGTCAATCTTTTTGCGCAGGTTGGAGATGTAGACCTCGATGAGTTTGGAGCCGGATTCAAATTCCATGTTCCAGACGTGGTTGATGATCTGTTCGCGGCTCAAGACCTGATGGGGATGGCGCATGAGCGTTTCCAGCAGGGCGTACTCTTTGGCGGTTAGTTCGATGATGGTCTCGCCGCGCCGGGCCAGTTTGGTGGCCGGATCGAGGGTTAAGTCGGCGACGGTGAGCACGGCCGTTTTCACCGGCGCCTCCCGCCGCGCCAACGCCCGCAAACGAGCCGTCAATTCTTCAATGGCGAACGGTTTCACCAGGTAATCGTCTGCGCCGCTGTCCAGCCCTTTTACCTTGTCGGGCAGGGTGTCGCGGGCGGTAAGCATGAGGATGGGCATGGTGTAGCCCTCTGCGCGCAGTTGGCGGCACACCTCCAGGCCGTTCATCCCTGGCAGCATAATATCCAGCAGGATGATGTCGTAAGCGGCGCTGTCGGCCCAAAAGAGGGCGTCACGGCCGTTGCCCACCACATCCACCGCGTAGGCTTCTTCTTCCAACCCCTGCCGGATGAGCGCGGCCATGCGGGGTTCATCTTCGACTACTAAAACGCGCATATCGTCTCCGGGTAGACCCCAAGGGTCTCAGAAAACCCTTGGGGTCTGTTCGCTTCCTATTCTACCCCACCTTCCGCGCCGCCGGGGTCTTTGTTGACGCTGCCGGTTTGCGGGGCGTAGCCCGCCGCGTGCAGCGTCACGTTCAGCGTCAGGCCGTTTTGGTCGGTGTAGAAGGCGCTGTTGGGATTGACGCTGTAATGGTCGGGCTGGCCGGTGTTGTCGAAGTGGATGGTTTTGGTTTCACCGGGCTGCACCGTAAAGCCGGGCAGCGTGCGGTAATAAGCCTGCACGTCGCCGGTCGTCTGGTCGGTGATGGTGGTGTAGATGTCGAAATTGGCGAGAACGGCCGTGCTCGTGTTGTTTACTTTGAACTCCAGGTGATCGGGCACGCCAACGCCATCGGCATCCACATTGTTTTCAACCAACAAGCCGCTAATCGTAAACCCATTCGTGAGGCTGCTTTCCTGAATCGGGTTATCGGCCAGCGTTGGATTGGGGTCGGCCAGATCGTTTTGGCCGTCGCCGTCGGTGTCGGCGTTGCTGGGGTCGGTGCCCAGCAGCGGTTCGGCGGCGTCAGGGATGCCGTCGCCGTCGCTGTCAGGGCCATTGGCGGCGGCGCTGCCGGTATTGCTGATTGTTTGGGTTGTGGCTGTGCCGCCGCAAGCAGCCAGGAGCAGCACGGCGAACAGGGCAATGATGAATAGAAGGGTGAAACTTTTCTTGAACATGATTTATTTTTCCTTATGGGTCATTTTGAGATTGGTCCAATCGTTAACGATTGGACCAATCTGGAGTTAATTGGTTTCTTGCCTGAGAAAGACGATGTACGAGGCGCTTAACAACAGGACGATGGGCACAAGCAGGCCCACCAGATTGACGAGCTTAAGCTGCAAGACTTCCTGCCAGGTGTTGGCCAGAAATTCCTTCTTCACGCCCAGCAGGGCAAAGCTGATGCGCTCGTAGTGCTTGGTCGGCGACAGCTCTTCGACGCCGTCGCGCACGGTTTCGTACCATTTGAACTGCTGCAACGCCTGCTGTTCGCCCGCCTTGTCCAGGCCGAGTGTGGCAAAAAAGCCGCCGGGCAGCTGGTTGTCCAGGTCCATCGTGTCGCCAACTTGCGGGAAGATGAAGGCGAAAACGAGCCAGACGATGACGGTGAGCAGCAGCGCCTGGTTGCTGTTGGGCAGCAGCAGGGCGAAAAACTGGGCCAGCAGGTAAAAGGTGAGCAGGTAAAGCCAGGACATGATCATCGTCAGGGCCAGCTTGATGGCGAGGTCGGCGGGCAGCCAGACACGGCCAATGAAGCCAACGGCCGTATACGTGACGACGCCGACGACGGCCAGCAGCGCAGCCAGCAGCAGGGCGTTGCCCAACACTTTGCCGGTGAGGAACTGGTCGCGGTAAACCGGGCGGGAGAGGATGAGGGGGAGCGTGCCGGCCTGGCGTTCTTTGTGCACGGCCGTAAACCCCAAAATCATCGCCAGCAGCGCGCCGACCATCGCCAGGTAGTTGATAAAGTTCTTGGAGACGGCCAATGGATTGACCGGCGGCGCGGCGGGGAAATCGGTGCGTCCGAGATTGGTCAGGATGTCCACCGCTTTCAGGTAGTCGGCCATTTGCGCCCGGACGCTGAGCGCGCCAAGGGTGACGGCCGTTAAGCTGAGCCCCAGCAGCATGATCAGGGCAATCACAAACAGGCGGTTGCGAAAGGCATCGCGGATTTCCTTGCGGGCCATCACGCCGATGGCGTGGCTGCGCCGGGGAAGGGGGAGGGTTGTTGTTGTCATGAGAAGTTCCTTTTCAGAATTTTGGGACACGGATTTTCACGGATGAACACAGATTAAAATTCGCGTTCATCCGTGTCCAGTCCAGCTCTTTAGCGGCGTCCTTTGCGCCGGAAGTAGACGATGGCGGCGGCCACGGCCAACCCCATCAGGCCAAAGGCGGTGTAGAGGAAGGTGGGGCTTTTTTGTACGCGCACCGTCAGGCTGCTGGTTGGGCTGGTAGTCTGGTCGCTGGTCAGCGACAGCTGGAGCGTCTGATCGCCGGTGACTTGCGAAGATGGGACGAGTATCTGGGCGTGGAGGGTGGTTTCCGCGCCCGGCGCCAACGTGGGTACAGTGGCCGGATCAATCCGCACGACCCATTTGGCGGGCACGTCAATAGTTAGCGCCAGATTGTCCAGGGCCGCTGCGCCGCTGTTCACGGCCGTTACGTCGAAGCCAAATTCCTGCCCGCTAAACGCTGACACGTTCAAGCTCTGGCTGGCAATCTGGACGGCGTAGGTGTTTTCCACGTCTAGCACCACCGGCTGGGTGAGCGTCTGGCCGTCGTCGCGGACGGCGCTGAACTGGGCGGTGTATTGGGCCACGGCCGTTTCCACCGGCACATTCACCGTCATCTGCACCTGTTCATACGCGTTGGCGGCAACTTCCACCTGCGTCAGCAGCGGGCCGCCCTGGCTGAAGACGGCGGTCAGGCCATCCGGCAGGCCGGTGAGGGCGAGGGTGTAGGTGTGCGGGACGGCCGTTTCATTATGCAAGGCAACCTGGTAAACGGCCGTCTGGCTGGCCTGCACCGTTTGCGCCAGGGTGATGGCGTCGGCGCCGGCGGCTAGGGGCGTCAGCGCCAACAGCGATAGCAGCGCGACGATGAGGAGGAGCAATGTGCGTTTCATAGGGTTACTCCAGCACCAGCGTTTCGTTGCGCAAGAAAGTGGCAAACGAGGCGGCAACCAGGGCCACGGTCGGGGCCAGCAGCACCAGCAGCGCCGTCAGCGTGTGGCCGGCCAGCGTGACGCCGCCAAGCGCGCCGCTGCCAGGCGCGGCTTGCAGCAGTTGGCCGCCGATGTGGCGCAGATGCCAGGTGGGCGAGAGGGCGTTGATGGCCTGGGAAACGGCCGTGTCCTGCGGAATCTGGTTAATCGCCCCGCTAATGCTGTTGACGACGCTGCTGTTGACCATTTGGGTCTCGGCCATCTGCGGCAGCACAAAGCTGACCACCATCCATACCACCAGCGACACCAAAAAGACCGTGGCGCTGCTGTTCAGGCGCAGGCTGAGGAACATGGCCAGGCTCAAAAAGATGAGCATGTAGGCCAGGGCCAGCAGGGTGAAGACGAAGAGGCGCAGCAGCTCAACGGCCGTGGGCATAATGCCGCCCACCCCGACCAGCAGGACGCTGTTAAACAGGAAGACGAGGCCGAGCAAGGCGGCGAGAACGGCCGTGTTTCCCAGCCACTTCCCCCACAACAACTGGTCGCGGTACACCGGGCGGGACAAAATCAACTTCAGTCCGCCCGATTCCCGCTCTTCGCTGAGGGTGTTGGCGCCCAGGGTGACGGCCAGAATTGCGCCAACGATGCTGACATACTCGATAAGATTGGCCAGAATGGTCAGGGTATGGATTTCTGGGGCAGCGGGCAGCGTCGTCGCGCCGTCGGCTTGCAGCGTGGCCACGGTTTCGTTGTAGATGCGCATTTCGGCGCGTTTGGTGGTGCTGCCGATGTAGACTGAGAGGACAGACAGCCCCAGAAAGAGCAGGGTGATGGTGAGAAAGAGCCGGTTGCGGAAAGCGGCGCGGAACTCTTTGCGGGCGATGATGATCGAGGTTTTCATAATAACTCCTTGTAAGCGGGAGCCAGAGCTAGAGGACGGCTTCTGCCTCTCGCTCTCGCTCATTTGCGCCGACGTTCAGATAAATGTCTTCCAGGGACGGGGCGTCGGGGAAGCGGGCCATCACATTGTCCAGCGTGTCGGCCATGACCAGACGGCCGTGATTCATGATGCCGATGCTGGTACACAGCCGGGCGGCTTCGGCCAACTGGTGGGTGTTCATAAAAATGGTGATGCCGAAGTCGCGGTTTAACGTGGTGATGAGGCGGCCAATGTCGCGCTGCCCTTCCGGGTCCAGGCCGGAGGCGGGTTCGTCCAGGAACAGCACTTCCGGCTGGTGCAGCAGCGCCTGGGCGATGCCCACCCGCTGGCGCATCCCTTTGGAAAAATCACCGACGCGCCGATCGCGCCATTCCGGGTGATCCAGCAGACCGAGGATGTCGGTAATGCGGTTATCCAGGTAAGCTACGTCCGACAATTCGCCCAAAAAGCGCAAATTCTCGGCGACGGTCAGGTCGTTGTAGAGGCGCACGTTTTCCGGCACGTAGCCGATGAGGCGGCGCACCTCGCGGTTGTGCTGCACAACGTCATGGCCGAAGATGGCCGCGCGGCCGGAAGTGGGCAGCAGCAGCGTCGTCAGCAGGCTGACGGTGGTCGTTTTGCCGGCCCCGTTGTGGCCCAGAAAGCCAAAGATTTCCCCCTGGGGGATGGTGAGGCTGAGTTGGGAAACGGCCGTGTGCTCCCCGTATCGTCGGGTTAGTTCATCCGTTTCAATCGCTGATAGGGTCATGGTTGAATCTCCTTGCATTCAGTTGAATTGACAGCAGCCATTTAAGCGCCGCAAGGTAAATTGAAGTTTAAGCAGCCCATGAAAGCGTTCTTAACCTGTTTTCATCGTTCTCTTAATGCTGAAGGTTACCGTTGGCACTATCTACAAACTTGTGCTGCGGCACAAAATTTAACCAACGGAGGTTGTAACAATGAAACTCAAGAAATGGACAATAGGTGTTTTGGTGCTGACCGGCCTGCTGGTCGGCAGCCTGGGCGCGGGGGCTTTGCTGGCCGGGCAGCCGGGCAAAGCGGTGGCCGCGCCGGCGGCGCAAACTGCTGATCCCTGCGCCAACGATGACGACGGCGCGGAGGCAGCGGACAGCGCCGACACGGACACCATCGAAGAAGAGGTGCAGTGCGGCCCGCAAGATGAAAGCGAAGCGGACGAAGCCGGCGGTGCCGAGGCGGAAGATTCGGCTGATGCCCCAGCTCCGGCCGGTCTGGCGGTGACGGCCGTTCAGGCGCAGACCATTGCCGAAGAGGCCAACCCCGGCGCGGCCACGCTGGCTGTTGAATATGACAGTGAGGGTGGCAAGGATGTCTGGGAAGTGGAACTGGACAATGGCCAGGATGTGAAGGTAGACGCCGGCAGCGGCCAGATTTTGCTGACCGAAGCGCGCGATTAGTCAATAATTTGAAAGCAGGGAGGCCCACGGGTCTCCCTGCGGTGTAATCCAGGTTGGGCAAAGGGTGCGCGGCAAACGGCCGTAGCATCCTTTTTTGTGTTCCGGCCGGACGTGCCAATAAGAAGCCGGGGCGTGGCGCTGCAGCCTGTGGCAGCGCCTGCAAGAGATGGTGGCAGGGGGAAATGGTACCTTGGTCCAGGCTTGAGTTGCTCGTGTTATTTTTCTATAATGCAAATCAATTCTGGAACGATGAACGCTATCTCGTACAACCGAACGGAAATCTCAAGCGATCATGAAACAGATAGACAATTGATGACTATACCGAAATGTATTGGGGGATGATAAGGGAGCAAAGCAACGATGAATTCTCACTCTGCCAGATTTGAGCCAGACGATTTATTTGCCGACATAGGCCGCGCTTTTTTTATGACGGCGGCCGAGGCGGTTTTTGTGGTGGATCAGGCCGGACAGGTTGTGGCGGTGAACGGCGCCGGCTGCAAGATCACCGGATGCGCTCGGGAAGAGTTGTTGACGCGGTCACTGCCGGATTTGATTTTTGGATCATCATCGGGCGAACGGCCGTTTCCATTCGCCGATCTCTCGCCCGAGAAAAAAGTTCAGGGTTTTCTGCGGGATGGGAACGGCCGTTTCTGGCCCACAGAAATAGAAACCCGGCCCCTGGCCGAAAACCGGCTCCTCTGCATTGTGCACCTGGCCGAAGCGCAGCCGGCCGTTGAAAGAAAACTGTTTCATTCCCTTTACGAAAACACGGCCGTCGGTTTTTGGATTGTCGATGAGGCGGGTCGTTTTTTGGTGGTAAACGAGGGTTACCTGGCTCGCTCAGGGTATTCCCGGCCGGAGCTGTTGGGCATGTCCATGGGCGATGTGACCGTTCAGAAGCAGCCGGGCGAAATGCAGGCCAATTTGCAACAGGTCAAACAGCGCGGTTATGGCCTGTATGAAGCCCAACACCGAAAAAAGAACGGCGCGCTCTGGCTGATAGAAATCAGCATCACGTATGGGAACGGCCGTTTTTTTATTTTTGCCCACGACATTACCGAACGGAAACATTTGGAGGATGAACTCCGCCGCAAGAGCAACGCCTTAGAGAAGTCCCTCAACGGGTTCGACATCATCAGCCAACAGGGCAAATTTCTTTATGCCAACCAGGCGTACCTGACCATGTGGGGGTACGATTCCTTGGCCGAAATCCTGGGCACGTCGCCCGCCGGTCACTGCGCCGACCCCACCGTTCCGGAAAAAATCATCCGCAACCTGGAGGAAAAAGGCGAATACACCCTGGAATTTACTGCGCTGCGTAAAGATGGGTCGACTTTCCAGGTGCTCATGGCGGCCCAAAAGGTGGTGGACAATCAAGGCGTTGTGACCTACGTGGGCACTTCGATAGACATTACCAGGCGCGAACAGGCCCGCCTGGCTTTGCTGGCCGAACAGACTCGATTAAACCAGATGTTAGACACCATCCCGGATATGGTCTGGCTGAAGGACCCCAATGGCGCGTATCTGGCTTGCAATCCCTCGTTTGAACGCTTGATGGACGTTCAAGAAGCCCAACTGCTGGGCAAAACAGATTACGAGTTCTTTGATAAAGAAACGGCCGAATTCTTCCGCCACCATGACCGCAAAGCGGCCCTGGCCGGCGAGCCAACCGTTAACGAAGAATGGATAATCATGGCCGGTGACGGCCGTCGCCGCTTGTTCGAAACCATCAAAACCCCCGTGCGGGATGAGTCCGGTCAGCTTTTAGGCGTGCTGGGCATTGCCCGCGACATCACCGAACGCAAACAGGCACAGTTGGCACTGCAAGTCAGCCAGGAACAGTACCAACGCCTCTTCGACACGATGCAGCGCGGGGTGGTTTACCAGGGCGCTGACGGTATCATCATTTCCATGAACCCGGCGGCCGTGCGTATTTTGGGCAAGACGAAAGAGGAATTCCTGGGAAAAACCTCCGAGAGTGTGGAGCATGATACCCTCACCGAAGACGGCCAGCTGTTTCCCGGCCTGGAGCACCCATCAATGGTTGCCCTGCGCACCGGCAAGCCTGTTTATGATGTGCCCATGCAGATTTACAACCCCCGCGAGCAGCAGTACCGGCTGATTTCGATAACGGCCGTGCCCCTCTTCCGTCATGGCGAGGCCAGACCCTACCAGGTCTACACCGTCTTCGACGACATCACCGAACGCCGTAAGGCGGAAAAGTCTCTCCGCCAATCCGAAGAACGTTTCCGCGTGGCCGTCAAAAACTCCAATTTCATCCCGTCCCAATTTGACACAAACCTGCGCTACCAATGGATTTTCAACCCCCACCCTGATTTTGACCCCTTACAGGTTATGGGTAAACGCGACGACGAGATAGAAGAGTCCGAGGGCATCAGGCAGTTAACGGCGCTCAAACAGCAGGTTGTGGACAGCGGCGTTGGTGCGCAGCAAGAAATTAGCTTCCTGCGCGGCGATGGCCTGCACGTTTACGATATTACCATCGAGCCGTTGTTCGATGACCACGGTGCAGTCGTTGGCGGCGCCTCAGCCGCTTTCGACATCACCCGGCGCAAACAGGCCGAAGACGCTCTCTACCTGATCTCGGACACTCAAAGACAAATCGCCGCCCTCAACGATCGGACCGAAATCGGACGCCTGGTAGGCGAGACCGTCCATAAACTGATTGGTGATGGGTACGCCGTTATCACCATGTTGGATGAAAAGATCCAGGCCATGCGCATTGTCAGTATGTATGGTTTTGGTCCCATCTACCAAAAGCTGGTCCACCGCTTCCAGATAGACCCGGCCAAAATGACCTTTTCCCTGGCCGATATGACCGAGGATGAACTGCGTATTTTTCGGAGCGGGCGTTTAGAGAAATTTGAAGATGGGCTGTACGCGCTGCTCACCCGAAAAATCCCCAAGCGCATTTGCGGCGCGGTTGAAAAACAGCTCAAAATCAGCGGCATTTATACGATGGGTTTTGTCTGGCACGGAATGCATTACGGCGGCATCATCCTCCTGGCCAGGCAGGATCTCACGCCTTATCGGGCGATGATCGAAGCGTTAATGAACCAGGCGTCGATTGCTATCAATCGTATCAAGACGGAAGAGGCGCTGCGCGAAAGTGAGGAAAGATTGCGTCTCTTCATCGAGCACGCGCCGGCCTCTCTGGCCATGTTTGACCATGATATGCGTTACCTTGCCGTCAGCCGGCGTTGGCTGGCAGATTACGATTTAGAAGGCCAGAATGTAATCGGCCGGTCTCACTATGAGGTGTTCCCCGAAATTACGGAACCCTTGAAGGCTTTGCATCGCCGTGGGCTGGCCGGCGAAGTTCTGCGGGCGGATGACGACACCTTTCTCCGGGCCGACGGCCGTCTCCAATGGCTGCGTTGGGAAGTACGGCCGTGGACAACAGCCAATGGTCAGATCGGCGGCATCGTCATTTTCTCCGAAGATATCACCAAGCGAAAAGAGACAGAAGTCGTCATGCGCGAAATGGCCGAAAACATGGCCGCCGCCCAGCAGATGACCAGCTCCGGCAGTTGGGAAATTCGTTTAACCCCAGACCTTGAGTTTGTCGATCCGCAAATCTGGTCCGATGAATGCTACCGAATCTTTGGCGTGGAACCGGGTTCAATGCAGATGACAAAAGAATTTTTCTATGAGCATGTGCATCCCGATGACCGGGCGTTGGCTTTTCAGACGCTGCAACAGGCCATCCACAGCCTGAACGAGGCCACATACCAATACCGGCTGAATCAGCCTGACGGTTCTGTTCGGACCATTCGCGACCGGATCAAAGTGGTGGTGGATGAACAAACGGGCCGGCCGGTAAAGGTAATGGGCATCGTTCAGGATATCACGGAAAGTAAAAAGGCCGAAGCGACCATTGCCCACTTAAATCGGCAGATGGAGCTGATTCTGAACTCGGCCGGGGAAGGAATTTACGGGACAGACGTCAACGACCTGATTACCTTTGTCAACCCGATGATGGCCCACATGACAGGCTGGAAAACAGACGACCTTTTGGGTCAAAATGCCCATGATGTATTCCACCATACCCGCGCCGACGGCACGGCTTATCCTGCGGCCGACTGTGACATTCATTTGGCCATGTTGGCCGGCCAGGATTATCATGCCGAGGAGGATTTGTATTGGCGGCGGGATGGCACGGCCGTTACCGTGGAATATACCAGCACGCCCATTCGTGAAACCGGTCAGATCATCGGCATGGTCACCGTCGTCAAGGACATCACGGAACGGAAACGCGCTGCTGAACAGCAGGGCTTACTAGAAGAACAACTGCGGCAGGTCCAGAAGATGGAAAGTATTGGCCGGCTGGCTGGCGGCATTGCCCACGACTTTAACAATCAGCTGACCGTCATCAAGCTTTACAGCGATATGATGCTCGACACTTTGGCCAAAGATGATCCGCTGCTGCCCAAGCTGGAGCAAATCCGTCAGGCCAGCGACCAGGCGGCCGGTTTGACCGGGCAGTTGTTAGCCTTTAGCCGCAAGCAAATTTTGCAGCCGGTGCGCCTGAATCTAAATTCTGAAGTTGGGCGGCTGCAAAAGATGCTCTCCCGCCTCATCGGCGAGGACATTGTCCTGTCTACCAACCTGGCCCCGGATTTATGGTCGGTAACGGTCGATCCGGGCCAAATTGAGCAGATCGTCATGAATCTGGTCGTTAATGCCCGGGATGCGATGCCTACCGGCGGCATGTTGACGATTGAAACCAGCAACTGTGTTGTGGACGATGTCATGAACGAGATGCATGTTGACATCCCGTCTGGCCGCTGCGTGATGTTGGCTATTACCGATACCGGCCACGGTATGGATCAGGCGACCCAAAAGCAAATCTTTGAGCCATTCTTCACGACTAAACCCGTTGGTCAGGGGACTGGGCTAGGATTGTCTACTGTGTACGGGATCGTGAAACAAAGCGGCGGCGCGATTTTTGTTTACAGCGAACCGGGACAGGGCAGCACATTCAAGATTTATTTGCCGGCGGATAGT
>ERZ795053.4258-NODE-4258-length-15619-cov-4.538551_pt1 | contig 15619 bp, 13 predicted proteins | sample MGYA00375137_ERZ795053 | MGnify/ENA primary metagenome ERZ795053 (study PRJEB30182, sample SAMN05720284) | activated sludge metagenome | isolation source: Anaerobic digester | place: Hong Kong | collected 2014-12-17 ...
TGCAGGCCAAACCACACTGAAAGGTTCAGCACCACCCCCACCACTGCCGCGGTGATGGCGGCAAGCGCGCCGGCAAGACGTGGCCGCTTGCCGATCGCCTCGATATAGGGAGCGCCTGCGAAGATCCACAGGAAGCACGGCGCAAAGGTCATCCACAGGGTGACGGCGGCGCCGATGAAACCGCCCCAAAGGCCACCCAGCCCCCGCGCACCAGCAAGATAGCCGACGAATTCCGTGACCAGGATCAAGGGGCCCGGAGTCGTCTCGGCCAGACCCAGCCCGTCGATCATCTCAGGCGCTGACAGCCAGCCCTGTCGCTCCACCGCCGCCTGCGCCATGTAGGTCAAGACCGCGTAGGCGCCGCCGAAGGTGACGACGGCGAGCTTGGAGAAGAACACGCCGACGTCCGTCAGCACATGGTGTGGCCCGAGGACAAGTGCGAGGCCCGCCAGCGGGATGAGCCAGATGCCGCCCCACAGGCCCACCGTTCCGGCCAGTTCCCGGAGAGTCGGCAACCGGCCCGCATGTTCCTCCGCAATGCCACTGCCGCGCCACAGGCCGAAGAGGGCCGCTGCGATGATGATGACCGGAAACGGCACGGCGAAGCAGAACAGCGCGACGAAGGCGAGGCCCGCTACGACCCAGTCGGCCCGCACCTTCAGCGCCCGCTTCGCCACCCTGAACAGCGCCTCGATGACGATGGCCAGCACCGCCGCCTTGACGCCGTAGAACAGCGCGGCGATCCAGCCCACGTTGCCATAGGCCCCATAGATCGCCGACAGCAGCAGCATGAAGGCGGCGCCAGGCAGCACGAACAGCAGCCCCGCCGTCAGCCCGCCGCGCACGCCATGAGTCTTCCAGCCGGAATAGGTGACGAGCTGCATGGCTTCCGGCCCCGGCAGCAGCATGCAGAAATTGAGGGCCTGGAGGAACTCCTTCTCGCTGAGCCAGCCCCGCTCCTCCACGAGTTCCCTGTGCATGACGGCGATTTGCCCCGCCGGCCCGCCGAAGGACAACAGGCCGATCTTCGTCCAGACTTTGAAGGCGTCGCGGAATGGCAGCGATGCGGGTGCGGCGTTTGGCAAATCCATTTGGGCGAGTATAGTCCGCTCCATGTCGAAATCCATGCCGAGCCTGACGGATCTCTATGACCTCTCGATCACGCGCCTGTTCCTGACGGGCCCGCAGGCGATTCTGCGCATGGTGATGATGCAGTCCGAGCGTGATCGGCTGGCTGGCCTCGATACGGCGGGCTACGTGACGGGCTATCGCGGCTCGCCGGTGGGCACGGTCGACAACCAGTTCACGGCGGCACAGCACGTGTTGGAGCCCCGCAACATCAAGTTTCTTGCCGGCCTCAACGAGGATCTTGCCGCCACCGCCGTGTGGGGCACGCAGCAGGCGGAGATGCGCGGCGAAGGCAAGTTCGACGGTGTGTTCAGCGTCTGGTACGGCAAGGGACCGGGGGTCGACCGCTCCGGCGACGTCTTCCGCCACGCCAACATGGCAGGCACCTCGCCCCATGGCGGCGTATTGGCGATTGCCGGTGACGATCATTCGGGCGAATCCTCCACTGTCGTCCATGCCAGCGATGTGGCGCTGACCGACGCTATGATCCCTGTGCTGACGCCGGCGGGCGTGCAGGACATCATCGACTACGGCCTCTTCGGCTTCGCCCTGTCGCGCTTCGCCAGCGTGTGGGTCGGACTCAAATGCGTGCACGACACGGTGGAGTCCGCTGCCGTCGTCGAAGCTGGCCCGGACCGCGGCGCCACGGTGGCACCGAAGGACTACGTCTTCCCGCCCGGCGGCCTCCACATCCGCGCCAGCGATCACCGCGTTCCCCAGGAGGAGCGGCTGCACATCCACAAGATGGCGGCGGTGAAGGCCTTCGCCCGAGCCAATGGCATCAACAAGGTGGTGTTCGACGGCGGTCCATCGCCGACGCTTGGCATCGTTGCGGCAGGCAAGGCCTATCTCGACGTCCGCCAGGCACTCGACGACCTCGGCATCGACGAGTCCCGCGCCGCCCGCCTCGGCATCCGCCTCATGAAGATCGGCATGGTGTGGCCGCTGGAGCCTTCGACCATCCGGCACTTCGCCCAGGGCCTTGAGACCATCATGGTGGTGGAGGAGAAGCGTTCGCTGGTCGAGGCGCAGATCAAGGATATTCTGTATACGGAGGACCGGCGCCCGCAGGTGATCGGCAAGACCGACGAAAAGGGGCAGACGTTGTTTGCCCCCCATGGCGTTCTCGAAGCGAACCAGATCGCCACCGCCATCGCCGCGCGGATCAGGGACCGTGCCGTATCCGACTGCGCCTCGGCGCTGCAGTCGGCGGCAACCGCTCCCAATCAGGCCGATCTGGTGTCCCGCATTCCCTATTTCTGTGCCGGATGCCCGCACAATTCATCGACCGTGCTGCCGGAGGGTGCGCGCGGCTACGCCGGCATCGGCTGCCACTGGCTGGCGCAGTTCGTGCCCGGCCGCAAGACCGAGGGTGCCACCCAGATGGGCGGCGAAGGCTCGAACTGGGTGGGCGAGGCACCGTTCTCGACCCGTGCCCACATGTTCCAGAACATCGGCGACGGGACCTACAATCACTCCGGTCTGATGGCGATCCGCCATGCGATCTCGTCGGGTGTCAACATCACCTACAAAATCCTGTTCAACGATGCCGTGGCGATGACCGGCGGCCAGAAGAACGACGGTGGTCTCACCGTGCCACAGATCGCCCAGCAGATGCGGGCGGTGGGCGTCGAGCGCATCGCCGTCGTGTCGGACGAGCCGGACAAATATGCCGCGCAGGCCGCGTTCCCGCCCTTCACCAGCGTGCACCATCGCGGCGAGCTGCAAGCCGTCCAGACCGGGATGATGGAAGTGAAGGGAACGAGCGTCATCATCTATGACCAGACCTGTGCGGCTGAGAAGCGACGGCGCCGCCGCAAGGGCGAATTCCCCGATCCCAATCGCCGCGTGTTCATCAACGAACTGGTCTGCGAGGGCTGCGGCGACTGTGGCGTGCAATCGAACTGCGTGGCAATCCAGCCGGTGGAGACCGAATTCGGCCGCAAGCGCCGGATCGACCAGTCGGTGTGCAACAAGGATTTCTCCTGCCTCAAGGGCTTCTGCCCGAGCTTCGTGACGGTGGAAGGCGGCGAGCTCGTCAAGGGCACCAGCCCCGCCGCCATCGACCCGCAAGCCGTGCCCTTCCCCGTCCTGCCGGAACCAGCGCTGCCGCACCTCGACAAGCCGTGGAGCATCCTCGTCGGCGGCATCGGCGGCACAGGCGTCGTCACCATCGGACACATCCTCGGCATGGCCGCCTTCATCGAGGGCAAGGGTGCGGCCCTCATCGATATGGTCGGCATTTCACAGAAGAACGGTGCGGTCGTCACCCATCTCCAGATCGGCGCTACGCCCGAGGCGATTTCCGCCGTCCGCATCGCCAGGGGCCATGCCGATCTGGTCCTCGGCTGCGATCTGGTGACCAGTGCCACGGCAGGTGTGCTCGCCACGGCCTCGCGCACCCGCACCACCGCGGTCATCAACACCCATGAGACGATGCCGGGTCTCTTCGCCCACGACGCCGACTTCGATGTGCAGGGCTCCGCCCTCACCTTGCGGATCGCCGCGGCGGTGCAACACTTGGACCCCATTGACGCGACCGGCATTGCCACGAAGCTTCTGGGTGATTCGATTGCCGCCAATTTCTTCACCCTTGGATACGCCTGGCAGAAGGGGCTGATACCGATCTCGGAGGCAGCCATCGCCGATGCCGTCAGGCTCAACGGAGTCGGCGTGAAGATGAATCTCGCCGCCTTCCTGTGGGGCCGGCGCATGGCGGTGGACGAACAGCCGGTACGCACCGCCGTCGGCGCCAAGGCAGACCCGAAGCCGGAGACACTGGACGAGATCATCGACCGGCGGGCGGCGTTCCTCACGGATTATCAGAACCCGGACTATGCCGGACAGTATCTCGCCTTCGTCGGCAAGGTGCGCGCCGTATCTGAACCACTAGCGCTCGCCGTGGCCAAGAACCTGTTCAAGCTCATGGCGATCAAGGACGAATATGAAGTGGCGCGCCTTTATACTGACGGCAAGTTCGCCAAAGCCATCGCCCAGCAATTCAAGGGCGACTACAAGCTGACCTTCCATCTCGCACCGCCCATCCTCGGGCGGCGGGACGAGTTCACCGGGAAGCCGCTCAAGACGGAGTTCGGCCCATGGATGATGACGGCAATGCGGGTGCTCGCAAGTTTGAAGGGCCTGCGCGGCAGGGGCTTCGACATCTTCGGCCGCTCCGCCGAACGCAAGGCGGAGCGCCAACTGCTGGCCGACTATCGCGCCACCATCGAACGCCTGCTGCCGAACATATCGGAGGCCAGCGAGGAGGCGGCCATCGCCATCGCATCGCTGCCCGAGGCGATCCGCGGCTTCGGCCATGTCAAGGAAGACAGCATCGCCAGAGCCAGGGCGCGCGAGACAGAACTGTTGTCGGCCTTCGACAAGACGGCGGTGCGGGACATGAAGGCTGCCGCCGAGTGACCATGGCGGCCATGAAGCCAGGTCTCAGATATTTTCCGGGTTATCTCGACCGGAACGCCCAGAAGGGGCTGGCTGACACTCTTCGAGAAGCAGTGAAGAGCTCACCGCTCGTCCAGCCCGTGATGCCGCGCACCGGCCGGCCCTTCACCGTCCGCATGTCCAATCTGGGATCGCTCGGCTGGGTTTCGGACCGGGCCGGATACCGCTACCAGCCAGTGCATCCGGACACAGGGAAGCCGTGGCCGCCAATCCCGGAGATGGTGCTGGAGATTTGGCGTAAACTCTCCGGCTACGCACACGATCCCGAGGCCTGCCTTGTGAACTACTATCGCGAAGGCGCCAAGATGGGACTGCACCGTGACGAGGACGAAGACGATTTCTCCGCCCCCGTGGTGTCGATCTCGCTGGGCGACACGGCGGTGTTCCGCATCGGCGGCGAGGAGCGGGGCGGCAAGACCGAAACCCTCAAGCTCTCGTCCGGCGACGTGCTGGTGATGGGTGGCCCGTCGCGCCTCTGCTATCACGGTATCGACCGCGTCCTGTCGGGGACCTCGAGCTTGCTGAAGGACGGCGGCCGGATCAACCTGACGCTTCGGCGGGTGACAAGACCATGACCGAGATCGATGTTGCCGTGATTGGTGCCGGTGCCGCCGGACTGGCTGCCGGGCTGACGCTCCAGAAATCCGGCAGAAGCTTCATCGTCCTGGAAGCCCGGAACCGCATCGGTGGGCGGGCCTTCACGGATATATCAACGTTACCGGGAATCCCCTTCGACGTCGGTGGCCACTGGCTGCACGCGGCGAAACAGAACCCCTTCACCGCCATCGCCGACCGTCTGGGCTTCCGCTACAATGCCGCGATTGACTGGTCGCACCGTGTGATGCTGACCGGTGGTTGCGGCACAGCTGAGCGCAGTGCTCTCGACTCCAGTTCCGCCAGCCTCATGCGCGTTCTCGACTGTATTGAGGATGCGGGACGGGATGGGCGCGATGTCGCCTATACCGAGGTGATCGACACCAGCGATCCATGGTATCCGTTGGTCCGCCGCGTCCTCACCCAAATCACATCCCAGGAGCCTGATGATTGTTCGACCCTCGACTATGCCCGTTATGACGGCGAGGGCGGCGACTTCCCGGTGGAGGACGGCTATGGCGCGCTGGTTGCTGCCAATGCGGCCGGCCTGCCCGTCGGCCTCGACACGCCCGTCACCGCCATCGACTGGTCGGGCCCTGGCATAAAAATCGAGACGCCACGCGGCAGCGTGAAGTCAAGAACTGTCATTGTGACGCTGCCCGTCAACGTCCTTGCGCAGTCGTTCCGCTTTACGCCGGCTCTGCCACTGGCCCTTACCGAAGCCATCCATGGATGCCCCATGGGCCACGCCGAGAAGATTGCCGTGCTCCTCGACCGCCCGATCGACGGAGTCGGCCACGTCTATGGTGACGTCGTCAATGGACTGCCGATTTCCGGCGAGCCTTTCAATCTGCATCTCAACCCATTCGGGCGGCCTCTGGTGGTCTCACACCTGGGCGGCGGCGATGCCCGCGACCTTGAGCGCGCCGGCGCAGCCGCGATGCAGGACCTGGCCATCGAGCGCATGATGTTCGCCTTCGGCACCGGCATCCGCAAGCGCATCCAAAAATGCCTCACCACCCACTGGTCCTCCGACCCATGGACGCGCGGAGGTTATTCCCATGCCCTGCCGGGTAAAGCCGATACGCGAAAGGCTTTCGGTGATCCGGTTGCGGATCGCATCTTCTTCGCCGGTGAGCATTGTTCGGCGAACTTCTATTCCACCATCCACGGCGCGCATCTCTCCGGAATTGCGGCCGCAGCGAACGCACTGTCGGCCATTGCAGCGGATTGAAGGCCGTAGAAGCAGATTGCGATCAGCGCGGATCGAATTGATCCGTGGAACAACCAACCAATTTGCGGCGCCATCCAATCCATGAGCGGCGCGCTAGATGTGACCTTTCAATAAGTTGGTGCGTAATTGCTTCGCCAAGACGATTCCGTCTTGGCGCATTACGCACTATCATCGTTGCAGCATCAAACCAAGATGGCCACGGCAACGCCGGCCATCACTGCTGGCCGGATCTAGCCTCCCGAACCGGCCCAGCCATTGATCCGCGCGTTGTTCTCGGCGTTCTTCTTTGAGGAAAATGCTTCCGTCGCCTTGCCCACTTGCTTCTTGTTTGCGGTGGAGAAGCAGCGCCAGCGATGGCCGCCGCGCTTGTCCTTGTAGAACTCCCAACGGTCCTTCGAGGTGTCGCGATTGGCGTTGGCTTCGCAATCCTTCTTGGCTTTGTACCCCTCGGAAGATGCCCCGACGATTTCACCGTTCGACGCCGTGCGCCGCCAGCGGAACTCGCCACGCTTGTCCTTGTAGATTTCGAGCGTGTAGTCTGCCATGGTTTCAACCCCCGTTGAATGGAACCACCGGACGGCGGTTCTCGCGCCAATGTGACGCTGACGTTGAGTCGAGTCCAGACTGGAACACCGGGAATTTTGCCCGCCGCAGACGTTCCTTTACGGGAGAAAAGCCGCCATAGTGCTGGTTGAGGCGGGGCTTTTGATTCGGGGAGGCAATTCTCATGATGTATGTCGTCATTGGTGCTGTGCTCATTCTGATTGGCCTCCAGGCCTTCTTCAGAAAAAGCCAGCCGCAACAACAAGGCGGCGGACGGGGAGCCCTGCTGGCGTCTCTGATCGGCGGCACGGTGACCGGCGTGGTTCTCATCGTGGCCGGCCTGGGCTTCCTCGCGTCCACCTCTTTCGTCCTGATCAGCGCCGATCGGGTCGGTCACCTGAAGCGCATCTACCTCGCGTCTGATTTGCCACCAGGCCGCATCATCGGCCTTCCGGGCCAAAAGGGCCCTCAGGCCGAAATCCTCGGCCCCGGCTTCCATTTCCGCCCCTTGCTGCGTGTCCTCTATGATGTCGAACAGCGCGATGTCATCACCGTGCCGGAAGGCTACTACGGCCAGATCACGACGCTTGACGGCGCCCCGATGCCGGACGGCATGTTCATTGCCCCCGTCATTCCCGACGACAAGCTCGCAACCATGCTCGACGCCCAGACCTTCATCGAGCAAGGCGGTTTCCGCGGCCCTCAGGAAACCGTTCTGAAACCGGGATCCTACCGCATCAATCAGTACCTTTTCGATGTCCGCGTGGATCAGGAAACGGTGGCGACCGTGATCCCCACCGGCCAGGTGGGCGTGGTGAAGTCCAACGTCCAGCAGCCTGGCCTCAATTGCAAGGAAGAGATGGTGCGGGTGAGCGAGGCCCAGCATGACGCCGACGCGTTGTCGGTGCCGCTGGTTCCCAAGGGATGCATCGGCCTGTGGCGCGAACCCCTGCTGCCGGGCGCCTATTACCTCAACCGCCACGCCTACGACGTGTCGCTTGTGGATACCCGGGTGCAGACCTGGGAATACAAGGGCGGCTATCGCCGCCGGATCATCGACCTCTCCATCGACCAGCAGGGCAATCTGCAGCAATCGGAACGCACCGTCGATTCCCCCGTGCCGTCGTCGGCAGTCGACGCTTCGGTCTTCGTCAAGGTCGAGGGCTGGGACATTCCGCAGGAGTTGCGCGCCGTGGCCCAGGTGGCCCCGGAGAACGCTCCGATTGTTGCTGGTTCGGTCGGCGGCATCCACGAAATCGAGCAGCGCATTTTGACGCCGCTGATCCGTTCCATCGTGCGGAACGTGGCGGGCTCGACCATACGCGTCCCCAAGAAGGATGGGGATCAGATCGTCGGCTATGAGGTTCGGCCCACCCGCGTGCTTGACCTGATCGAGAACCGCGAGGCCATTGAGGACACGATCGAGGAGCAGATCAAGCGCGAGGCGCGCAAGGCCGGTGTCGAGATCAAGGAGATCCGCTTGGGCGAACCGGCGATTCCACCCGAAATCCTGATTGCCCGCCTCCGCCAGCAGTTGGCAGACCAGTTGGGCGAAGCCTACAAGCGCGAGACGGAGGCCCAGAAGCAGCGCATTGAGACCGAGCAGGCCCGCGCAACCGCCAACGAGCAGCCGCGCCTCGTGGAAGCCCAGATCGCCGTGCAGGTCGCCAACCAGAAGGAAGCGGAGCGGGCTGCCCTGGGCCGCGCCGAACGCCAGTACCTGGAAGAAATTGCCAAGGGTCAGCTGGCGCAGGCCAACGTGCTGGGCCAGGATCGCGTGGCCATGCTGCAGGCGCTCGAAAAGGTTCTGGGATCGCTGGAGCGCCAGCCGCAGCTGGTGGCACTGATGGGCAAGCTGGTGCCAAACACCGTGGTGTCGGGCACTGGGCTTGAGGGAGCCGCTGCCATCCTCGGCGATGCACTCAACAAGACGCAGGCGGGGCAGTAGGTCACGGCCTTCAATCGACAGCGGATCATGGCCGGCGCGAAGACGGGCATTGGTCGCGGGTGCCACAAATGAAAATGGCCGGGCGAACCCGGCCATAGAATGGTGTCAATCGATCCTGTCAGCCCTCGGCCTTAGCGACACCCACCATTGCAGGCCTCAGGCAGCGCTCACCGATGGCAAAACCCGACTGCATTTCCTGCACGACCGTGCCCGGCGGATACTCGTTCGTCGGGACTTCGAACAGCGCCTGATGGAAATTGGGATCGAATTTGGCGCCAATCGTCTCTACCTTGCGAATATTGTAGCGCTGGAAGACGTTGAGCAGCTCCTTCTCGGTCATCTCCACGCCGGCCAGCAAGTTCTTCGTCACGTCGTCGGCGGCGTCCTTGGCCTCGGGAGAAATGGCAGCAAGGGCGCGCTGCATGTTGTCCGCAACGCTCAGCAGATCACGGGCAAAATTGGTGGCGGCATAAAGCGTCGCCTCCGCCTTCTCGCGCTCCGAGCGCTTGCGAAGGTTGTCCATGTCGGCGGCGGTGCGCAACACCCGGTCCTTCAGCTGCGCCACTTCGTCCTTCAGCATCACGATTTCCAGATCGCGGGGATCGAGATCAATTGCAGGCGCCGCGTATTCCGAACCGGGATACTCTGCGGACTGGTCAGCCGCTGCATCGGTTGGGTCGTTGGGCTCAGGTGTCTTCGTTTCGTCAGCCATTGGCGATTGCTTCCGGTCCATTCTCTTCGGGAATGCACGGCATATCGGCTGCCTCAGCCAAAAAATCAAGAGATGAGGCGTCCCACCGCCTTTGCCGTATAGTCCACCATGGGCACGATCCGGGCATAATTCATGCGGGTCGGGCCGATGATCCCCACAACGCCGACGATCTTTTCCTCGGCGTTGCGATAAGGCGCCACGATGATCGACGACCCCGACAGCGAGAACAGGCGGTTTTCCGAACCGATGAAGATACGGACCCCCTCGCCCACGTCGGCAGCCCCCAGGAGCTGGACCAGTTCCTTCTTGTTCTCGATATCCTCGAACAACTTGCGGATGCGTTCCAGATCGGCCGCGGCTGTCGTGTTCTCCAGCAGGTTGGCCTGGCCCTTGACGATGAGGGTCTTGTCATCCGGATCCGCCTCACCCGACCATTGCCCGATTCCGGCTTCCACGATGCGGGCCGACACTTCGTCCAGTTCATGCCGCAGGTTTTCCATTTCATCGCGCACGAAGCGCTGCACTTCCTCGATCGAACGGCCCTGGAAGCGGGCTGACAGATAGTTCCCCGCCTGCACCAGAGCAGATGGCGGCAACCCCGGCGGCACCTCGATCACCCGGTTCTCGACGCTGCCGTCCTCACCGACGATGATGACCAGCGCCCGGCCGGGGCCGAGGTTGACGAATTCGATGTGCTTGAGGCGGGCGTTGAGCTTGGGCGCAACCACGACGCCGGCGCATTGCGACAGGCCGGAGAGCATCATGGTGGCTTCGCCCAGAACGTCCTCCAGCCGCCGCTGGCGGTTGGACGCCGCAATCTGCGCGTCGATCCGGGCACGTTCGTCCGTGGACATCGAGCCCACTTCCATAACCGCGTCGACGAAGAAACGAAGCCCCTGCTGCGTCGGTATGCGGCCTGCGCTGGTGTGAGGCGAGAAGATCAACCCCGCATCCTCGAGGTCCATCATGACGTTCCGGACGGAGGCGGGCGACAGGCTGGACGGCAGGATACGCGCGATGGTGCGCGACCCGACGGGCTCGCCGGTTTCCAGATAGGTGTCGACAAGGCGCCGGAAAATGTCGCGCGACCGTTGATCCAGCCCGGCGATGCCGGAAACCTTTTCGTCGGCCGATGGTTTCGGCGGGATGATGCTCATGGGCATTAATGTAGGAATCAAGTTGGCGGCGGTCAATCGAGAGGCTACAAGGCGGCCCACTCAGAATAAGGAAAATTGACCATGCGTCCATCGGGACGAAACCCGGACCAGTTGCGCCCCGTGAGCTTCGAGCGGGGGTTCACCAAACATGCGGAAGGCTCCTGCCTGGTGCGCTTCGGCGATACCCACGTGCTGTGCACCGCCTCGCTGGAGGAGCGGGTGCCGCCGTGGCTGAAGGGCGGCGGCAAGGGCTGGGTGACAGCCGAATATGGCATGCTGCCGCGTTCCACCCATGAACGGATGCGGCGCGAGGCCTCCCATGGCAAGCAGTCGGGCCGCACCCAGGAGATCCAGCGCTTGGTCGGACGCTCCTTGCGCGCCGTGGTGGACCTGGTGGCGCTGGGCGAGCGCCAGATCACCCTCGACTGTGACGTGATCCAGGCCGATGGTGGCACACGCACGGCAGCCATCACCGGCTCGTGGGTCGCTCTTTTCGATTGCCTCAAGTGGATGGACCACCGCGCCATGTTCAAGACCTGGCCGCTCAAGGACCATGTGGCAGCGATCTCCTGCGGTATCCATGGCGACATGCCCGTGCTCGACCTCGACTATGCCGAGGATTCGACGGCCGGAACGGACGCCAACTTCGTCATGACCGGCAACGGCGGCATCGTCGAAATCCAGGGCACGGCCGAAGGCGAGCCCTTCTCGCAGGACAATCTGATGGAACTGCTGGCACTCGCCCGCAAGGGCATCACCGAGCTGGTGGAAAAGCAGAAGGCGGCAATAGCCTGATGAAGGCCGGGCTTATCCTCGAAACCGTGATTTACGCCGAAGACGTCGCCGCCGCGCGCACCTTCTACGGCAGTGTTCTCGGACTCGAGGAACATGCCCACGTGCAGGACCGGTTCATCTTCTACCGCTGCGGACAGCAAATGCTGCTGATCTTCAACCCGGCGGCCACCCGCCAGCAAAGCAGCAGCGACGGGCCGCCGCCCCACGGCACCGAGGGCAGCGGCCATGTCTGCTTTCGCGCCTCGCGTGCTGAGATCGAGGCCTGGAAGCGCCATCTCGGCAGATTGGGCGTGGAGATCGAAAAGGAGATGGACTGGCCCAACGGCGGACATTCGATTTATTTTCGCGATCCCGCCGGAAATTCGATCGAGTTTGCCGAACCCCGGATCTGGAACATTGCGGACATGACCAAGCTCACCAACCAGAAGATCGTCATCGCCACCCACAACAAGGGCAAGCTCGCCGAATTTACGGAATTACTTAAGCCCTATGGCGTGACGGCGGTGTCTGCCGGCGAGCTTGGACTGGCGGAGCCCGCCGAGACCGAAACCACCTTCGCCGGCAACGCCCGCATCAAGGCGCTGGCCGCCATGAAGGCGTCGGGCCTGACCGCCATGTCGGATGATTCCGGCCTGTGCGTCGAAGCGTTGGGTGGCGAGCCCGGCGTCTATACCGCCGATTGGGCCGGGCCGGACCGCGACTGGACCCGCGCCATGCGCCTGGTGGAGGAAAAGCTTGCCGCAAAGGGCGCCACGGCGCCGGACCAGCGCCGCGCCGAGTTCATCTGCACGCTCTGCGTCATCTGGCCCGATGGCGAGGAGCGGATCTTCGAGGGCCGCGCCGCTGGTCATCTGGTGTGGCCGCCGCGCGGTACCCTTGGCCATGGCTATGACCCGATGTTCATGCCCGACGGCAGATCACAGACTTTTGCACAACTGGACCCGGCGGAGAAAAACCGCATCTCGCACCGCGCCCATGCGCTGGAGAAACTGGTTGCCGAACTGTTCTGACCAGGCCTTCGGCATCTATGTGCACTGGCCGTTCTGCAAGGCCAAGTGCCCCTATTGCGATTTCAACTCGCATGTGCGCCACCAGCCCGTCGACGCCATGTCCTTTGCGACAGCGCTCGCAAATGAGCTTCGGTGGTTTGCCGGCCAGACGAAGGGCCGCACCGTCACTTCGATCTTTTTCGGTGGCGGCACCCCGTCGCTGATGCCACCCGACGCCGTGGGCCACGTACTCGACGCCATCGGCGGATTGTGGACGGTATCCGAGGAGGTCGAGACGACGCTGGAAGCCAACCCCACCTCCATCGAGGCGGAAAACTTCCGGGGATATCGCACTGCGGGGGTGAACCGCGTGTCGGTCGGCGTCCAGGCGCTGAACGACGGCGATCTCAAAGCCTTGGGCCGCCAGCATTCGGCCGGCGAGGCCATCGCCGCCTTCCGGCTTGCGGCAAGGATATTTCCGCGCGTCTCCTTCGACATGATCTATGCCAGGCCGCACCAGACCGTCAGCCAATGGCGCGACGAACTTGCGCGCGCGCTGGCCGAGCAGCAGGGCCACATGTCGCTTTACCAACTCACCATCGAGCCCGGCACGGCCTACGCCGACCTCCACGCCAGGGGATCGCTGGCGACGCCATCGGACGACCGCGCCGCCGACCTCTATGACCTGACCCAGGAGCTGACGGAGCAGGCAGGCCTTCCCGCCTACGAGGTCTCCAACCACGCCGCACCCGGACATGAGTCGCGCCACAACCTGCTCTATTGGCGCTATGGCGAATATGCGGGCGCTGGCCCCGGCGCCCATAGCCGGCTGGCCGGCGGCCAGAACCGCCGCGCGCTGGTGGCGGAACGGCACCCGGAGTCGTGGCGGCAACTGGTGGGCGACCAGGGCCATGGCATCATTTCCGATACATTGGTCGACCCCCGGGAGCAGGCCTCGGAATATCTGCTGATGGGGCTTCGAATCAGTGAGGGGATCGACCTTGATCGCTACGCGGCGCTGGCCGGCCGCAATATCGATTCGACCAAGATCGACGGCATGAAATCCTTGGGACTCATCAAGCGCGATGGCCAAAGGCTGTTCGCCACCGCCGATGGCCGCAAGCTGCTCAACGCCGTGATCGCTGAGCTGGCAGTGTAATCTACTCTGCTGGCTTATCTTCTTGCGAGGGGGAATCCTTCAGCAAATCCTTGATGTTGCCGCCGCCGCAGCCGGTGAGCGCCAGACCCGCCGCAACCAGGAGAACGACTCCCAACTCCCGCCCGCGCGCCGCCTGCGCTAGCATTGCCTTCGCAACCCGACGATTCACCTGAACTGGCCCCCGATACGCAATGTCACATCAGCCTCAACCGCATGGCCGCCCCTATGCCATTGGCGCCGCCCGCTTCGAGGCCGATGCCCTTGGGCCCGGCCTATACATCGTGGCGACCCCGATTGGCAATCTGGGCGATATCACCGTCAGAGCACTCGCCACCCTCGCTGCCGCCGAGACCATCCTGTGCGAAGATACCCGCACCACGGCTAGGCTCCTTGAGCGATATGCGATCCGTACCCGGACGGCGCCTTATCACGAGCACAATGCGGAAAAAGTAAGACCGGCCATTTTGGCGCGGCTGGCGGACGGCGCGGCCATCGCCCTGGTGAGCGACGCCGGCATGCCGCTGGTCTCCGATCCCGGATACCGGTTGGTGAGGGAGGCCGTGGACCGGGGCATCCCGGTCACGGCATGCCCTGGCCCCTCTGCCGTGCTCACGGGCCTGGCACTGTCGGGGCTGCCGACCGACCGCTTCCTGTTTGCTGGCTTCGTGCCGCCAAAGCAGGGCGAGCGGGCGCGTGTGTTTGGTGAACTGGCGAATGTGAAGGCCACCCTCGTCTTCTTCGAAAGCCCGCACCGCATCGTCGAGACCCTGACGGAACTGGAACGCGCCCTGCCCGGCCGCCCCGTGGCCGTGACGCGCGAAATGACCAAGCTGCATGAGGAAGTGCTGCGCGGCAGCGCTGCTGAGGTTGCGGCAGAACTCGCGGCCCGCCCGGCCGTGAAAGGCGAGATCACACTCCTCGTTGGCCCGGCGGGGGAGCGTGAAGCCGCATCGCAGGATGACATCGACAGGGCTATTGCCGAGGCACTGAAGTTGATGCCCGCCAGCAAGGCCGCTGCTCACGTGGCAAAGCAACTGGGCCTCGGCAAATCGCAGGTCTATGACCGCATCCTGGCACTTAAGGCCGAAGATGGCGCGTGACCGCAGGAAGGCCGAGGACGCGGGCCGCACGGCGGAACTGGTGGCGTTGTGGTATCTCCGCCTCAAGGGTTACCGCCTGCTCGCGCATCGCTACAAGAGCCCGCAGGGAGAGATCGACCTGGTGATGCGAAAGGGCGACACCACGGCCTTCGTCGAGGTCAAGTCGCGCAAGACAATCGACGGGGCCATTGCCGCGGTGACTCCCTACCAGGCCAAGAGGATCGCGGCAGCGGCACGCAGTTTCATGGGGACCGACCGCAGGGCCGCCATGCAATTCTGCCGTTTTGACATCGTGGCCGTCACCCCCTACCACTTGCCCCGGCACATCGAGAACGCCTTCTACGGAGACGACTGAACATGGCCCTCAAGGTCGCGGTCCAGATGGACCCCATCGAATCGATCAGCATCAGGGGCGATTCGACCTTCGCCATGATGCTGGAAGCACAGGCCCGCGGCCATGAACTGTTCTATTACCAGACCAGGACGTTGGCACTGTCGGGCGGCAAGCTCTACGCCACCGGAAGCAACGTCTCGGTGCGTGACGAAGTCGGGAACCACTACACGCTGGGCGAGGAACGGCGCGCTGATCTCGGACGATACGACGTGGTGCTGATGCGCCAGGACCCGCCCTTCGACATGGGCTACATCACTGCGACCCACATGCTGGACGTGATCCACCCGAAGACGCTGGTGGTCAACGATCCGGCAGAGGTGCGCAACGCTCCGGAAAAGCTCTTCGTTCTGAATTATCCGCAGTTCATGCCGGAGACGCTCATCACCCGCGACGCCTTCGAGCTTGCC
>ERZ795053.4259-NODE-4259-length-15616-cov-7.656192_pt1 | contig 15616 bp, 21 predicted proteins | sample MGYA00375137_ERZ795053 | MGnify/ENA primary metagenome ERZ795053 (study PRJEB30182, sample SAMN05720284) | activated sludge metagenome | isolation source: Anaerobic digester | place: Hong Kong | collected 2014-12-17 ...
TAGAGGCGGACGACGAGATGATCGAGGCGATAAAGGAGGAGTACGAGCGGGAGAAAAAAGGGACTGATTAAGCTAGGTAGTGATAAATATGATTCTTAGTATTATTTTGGAAGATGAACAAAAAGAGCTTCTTTCCAACTTAGTTGAAGCTGCTAGAAATTTACCTCGTGAAAATCGGCAGCCATTTTATATATACGAAATGCATTCCGGGACGGACATTAGTCATATGGGTCTGCCAGAACATGAAATGAAGGACATATATATGGACGATATCAGAATCTTGGCGAACAGTGGTCTGATTCTGATCTCTAATGATGGTGATGGTTTAAAACAATTTAGTGTTACACCACTTGGGTTTGAATACTATAGACAAATCAAACAAAGCGTAAATAAACCAATTCAAAGAGTCGAAAGCACTGTCAAGAATTACGTAGAATCGAGTTATTTCCAACAAAAATATCCCCTAGCATATCAAAAGTGGGTGGATGCTGAGTCTAAACTTTGGGATGATAATTCTGAACGGCAGTTGCAGTTAATTGGCTTCACCTGTCGAGAAGCGATGCAAGAATTCGCTAGTGCACTTGTCGATAGGTATCAACCGCGTGATGTTGAAACAGATAAAGCACGTACAATTAATCGACTTAGAGCAGTTTTAAACTTGAATTCTGATCGTTTAGGAGAACGTGAACAATCACTTTTAGAGGCACTTATCAATTATTGGGGTGCAGTTAACGGCCTTGTCCAGCGACAAGTCCACGATGATCAAAAATCAGGTTTAACAGGAGAGGATGCCCGTAGAGTTGTCTTTCAGACTGCCATCGTGATGTTTGAGATCGATCACTCCCTTTCAAGAATGCCATAATTAATATTTAAAATCTTTTTAAATAACTGGTTTCTGGCGTAAACCTCTACTCAACTGCCAGCATAACTATGCAAGTTGTGACGCCACCTATTCATCCCGTGAACTGCTCCAGATCTATCTAACTATCTAATCCCATCGCACATTTCATAAACCCTGAAGTAGAACCCATGCCACAAGATGACCTCCACCGACTCTGACGTCCCCGGAATGACCACCCACAGGATAGAGGCCCTAACCGACGGGATCTTCGCCGTGGCCATGACGCTCCTGGTCCTGGACCTGAAGCTTCCCCAGTGCGGGGTGGAGGGGATGGAAGCCGACCTCATCGACCTGATCACGGGCCAAAGCCACGTATTTTCCAACTACGCCAAGAGCTTCCTCCTCGCGGCGATCTTCTGGATCATACATCACCAGCAATCCTCCGTCATAAAACGGACCGACCGAACCCATACCTGGCTGAACATCCTGATTCTGATGTTCGTCTCGCTCATCCCCTTCTCGACATCGCTCGTCAACGACTACCACGACGACTGGATGGCGAGCACCTTCTTCGGCATGAACATGTTCATCCTGGGGTCGCTCTTCTACGTCAACTGGTACTACGCCACAAAAAACCACAGGCTTGTGGCTCCGAACCTAGACCCACAAAGGATCGCCGTCGGGAAGAGAAGAAACGCTGTGACGCCGGTCGTCTCGCTCTTCGCCATGGCTCTCGCCCTGGTGGACGCTCCGATCTCCTCTCTCGCCTACCTCCTGGTCCCGGTTATCCTATTTCACCCGACCTTCAGACATAATCCGGAGAATGCCTGAGATTCCGCCTGGTCGCCTGCCCGCCCGTTCGCTCTGAGAAGATGTCAGATAACGAGAAAATCACATCGGGGCGTTGGCGGTGGAGGCCGACGAAGAGATTATCGAGGCGATAAAGGAGGAGGACGAGCGGGAGAAGGGGAAGGTGGGGGAAGCTGAGGGCTAGAAAGCCCCTCGATCCATGATCGCTGAGATCGCAAAGCCGTCGGCGAGAGCGATGACGGCCCAGAAGCAGAGCTCCAGGGCGATGAGGCCGAGGGGCTCTCCAAACGATTCGTATGAAGATCCTTACGGACGGGGCGTAATCCTCTGCAAGATCCGCTATAGCTTCCTGGGCAGATTCGACACCAGAACGACAAAAATTGGGAGCTTGCTGATCTTCTCTCCGTGTCTCTGGTGGGGGACAACCAAGGAACCGACTTATTGCGGCCAAATTCTGCAGGGAGATGTAGACCATTTCATGATGACATGATAATACGTGATGGTATGTAATAAGACGTAATGATACGTGATTGCGCTTGATGGCACGTGATAGTATGTGATAGTAAATGAGAGTACATGATGGTACATTATATGGCCGCCGCAAAATTCGAGTTATATCAGGATGAGATCCGGGATCCCGACCTCCAAATCGCCGCCGATATAGCTTCGATTCGACAGGTTTTAGTAAGATCAACAAAAAACGGGCGATGTATATCATGTCAACATCACCCATCGAGGGTGATCGGCAGAGGAGATTCTCCTCTGAAATGAAACGGATCAACACCCATCCGGGGACGAAGTTGAGGGATGAAATTGAAGGTTCTTGGTATAAACGCGAGCCCAAGGGGTTCTAAGAGCGAAACGCTCCGACTTGTCAGGGCAGTTCTGGACGGAGCAAAGGACTCTGGAGCAGAGACGGAACTGGTAGATCTGTGCAAGCTGGATATCAAGTACTGCAACGCATGTGGCACCTGCTTTGCCAAGGGCAGATGCATATACGAGGACGACTTCGTAGATCTGTATCAAAAGATCCTTGACTGTGACGGCCTGGTTCTGGGCTCACCAAACTACTTCCACACCGTCACAGCCCAGATGAAGACGATGCTGGACAGGATGGCAGATACCATCCATTGCCAGCTCCTCACCGGCAAGTATGGATGCGCTGTGGCCACCGCGGGAAGTCCCGCCTCTGCTGAGGTCACCGACTACTTGAACAAGATTCTTATAGGCTTCGGGGCGAACTCTGTGGGTCAGGTGGGAGCGGCACCCCGGATACCGGGCCAGATGGAATCTGCTGAAAAAGAAGCCTTCACCCTGGGACAGGGGCTGGCAGAAGCCATCAGTAGCAAGAGAGTCTACCCGGATCAAGAGGCGGTCCACCGTGAGAGGGGAGAGTACTTCAAGGCTCTGGTGAAGATGAACAAAGATATCTGGACCCATGAGTACGAGCACTGGAAGACGATGGATTAGCTCTCGGCCGGGCTGATCCACTTTCTCTTTTTAAAGATTATCTTTTTCAAAACGCTATACTCTGCGTTCGCGAACATATCCTAAAAGCGCCGATCAGGGATGGCAGCGCTGAATGCTCCCTGGCGAGGATACAGCGGACATGGATGGCGGACATTCTCTCTGGCGAATAGATCCATCGGACCATCAAGACCCGGAATTTTTGAGTGAACCAGGAGGAGGTATTGATTCGCGACCTGCCTGATCATGCTGCCGGATATCGGTGCTTAACCTGCGACACGGAGGAGCGATGAGATCCGCGGCCGAGCCGTCCAGCCCGACCGCAAACTACTAATATCTATAACGATTATATGGTAGGTTTGCCGCGTTTCGCACTGTAAGAACGAGGACGAGCATACCGGCCAAGCTCTTCAGGCTAGACCTGAGAGGTGCTGTCTATCGAGGCAGCATCCGGAAAGCGATGGAGAGGCTGAGGACCAGCAGGGTCAGAGATATGCACGCTGTAAAGGGCGTAGTATATGCCTCAGCTCAGCGGGATCCGAGAGTTCTCGCCAGGGGCGGGATGCGGCACAAAGCCTCGGCAGAGCAAGAAACAGGCCCGGCAAATGACGGTGCTTTTGGGTTCTCGCAGAATAGACGCTATTAAACGGATAGCGCTGTGATTGCTCGCTTGGCTTTGAGTCGGGCTCGGGGCGGAGCAGGCCGTCACAAATGTGATCGGTCCCTCCGGAAGGGCACTGTGGTCGGTGCTGGTCCGCCTGATGCTCGATATTGCTGTTTTTTTCTCTTTAGTCGTAACTCTTGAAATCTGCTGGTGACCTGCTGAATCATCATCCCCACTTTTGCGCCATAATGTCGATCGGTTAAATGTTTTCGTTCACCTTCGTACCATAATGTTTATGTTTGTGTTTACACCATCCCACCTTATGAATCGCAGAGCTTTATCTGTGGTGATCGGATTGATCCTGGTGGCGAGCCTCGCCATCTCGGCGTGCGCCGCTGATGATTCGCTTCTGGTTTATTGCGGAGCCGGGCTGAGGGAGCCGATGGAGGAGATCGCAGACCTCTTCGAGGAGCAGGAAGGGGTCGAGATCCAGTACAACTTCGGCGGGTCGGCCCAGCTCCTATCTCAGATCGAGCTGTACCAGACCGGGGATCTATATATGCCCGGGGGGAGACCTGACATCGAATCAGCGATCGAGAAGGGCTTCATCAACAAAACTGCAAACGTCGTCTATCACGTCCCCTGCCTCATCACCCCAAAAGGAAATCCCGCGGGGGTTGAAACCCTTGAGGATCTCGCAGAGCCTGGAGTGAGGGTCGCCCTCGGCGATCCCATGGGTCCGGCCATCGGAAAGATATCTAAGAAGATGCTGGAGAGATTGGGGATCTGGGACGATGTCGAAACGAACGTCGTCGCCTTATCCGGAACTGTAAACGAGCTTCTGGTATACGTAACGATGGAGCAGGCCGATGCGGCCATCGTATGGGAAGACCTGTTCGACCCTGAGACGATGGATAAGGTCGATATACCTCAGGAGAAGAACGAGATTGAGATCGTTCCCATCGGGACTCTGGTCTTCTCCGAAGATAGAGAGAGCGCCGAGATGTTCATGAACTTCGTCGCATCGGAAGAGGGCAAGGCGGTCTTTGTCGATCACGGATTCACCACGTATCCCGACCCGAAGTACGAGGGATGAAGCTGAGGGGCGAAGCTTTAGGGAAGGAGGAATAGGAAGCTGACCATTATAGAGCGGCTCTGGCTGAAGGCTGCAACCATCGGGGCGAGCCTCGCCCTTGCGTTCTTCATATCGATCGTCCTTCTCATGGTTCTGAGCCGCTCGCCACCCGAGACATTCCTCGCCACTCTCCGATCCGAGGAGATCCAGTTCGCCATCGGCCTCAGCCTCAAGACGTCGATCGCCTCGACGGTCCTATGCATTCTCGTCGCGGTCCCGGCGGCCTACGCCCTCGCTCGCTATGACTTTCCTGGAAAGAGCCTGGTGAGCGCCATCCTCGACATGCCTTTATCCCTCCCACCTCTGGTGGCGGGGATCGGCCTCCTCCTCTTCTTCGGCGCCAGCATGCCTGGTAAGGAGCTTGCGGAATTCGGGCTAGTCTTCGTCTTCACGCCCGCTGGGATCGTGGTCGCCCAGTTCTTCGTGAACGTGCCGTTCATGCTCAGGATCATGAGGTCGACCTTCGAGGGGATCAGCCCGAGGTATGAGCACGTGGCCAAGACCCTGGGGTGCACCGACGCCCAGGCGATATTGAGGGTGACACTGCCCATGGCATCAAACGGCCTTCTCGCAGGGTCGGTGATCACCTGGTCGAAGGGGATCGGCGAGTTCGGCGCGGTTCTGATGCTTGCGGGAGCGACGAGGATGAGAACTGAGACGCTGCCGATATCCCTATTTCTGAACATGTCCTGCGGGAGGCTCGACGAGGCCATCTCGGCGGCCACGATCCTGATACTGGTATCGGTGGTTTCCCTTTGCGTATTCGAATGGCGGTTTGGAGGCCTTCGCCATTTTTAGGAGGTGGCAAACGGTTTGCTGAGGATCGAGAAGGTCTCCAAGGATCTGGGCGATTTCGTCTTGAGGGACGTCTCTTTGGAGGTGGGATCTGGCGAGTATCTCGTCATAATCGGACCCACCGGCTCGGGCAAGACGATCCTCATGGAGACGGTGGCGGGGATCAGCTCTCCGGATGAGGGGCGGATTTTCTTAGACGGTCGGGAGATCACAAGGGAGGTTCCGAGGAACCGGAAGGTCTGCATGGTCTACCAGGACTTCATGCTATTTCCTCACCTCTCGGTGAAGGAGAACATCGCCTTCGGATTGAGGGTTAGAAAGGCGGCCACCGACGAGATCGAGGAGAGGGTGAATGAAGCATCGGAGCTTCTGGGGATCTCGCACCTTCACCACCGGATGCCGGAGACGTTGAGCGGTGGAGAGAAGCAGAGGGTTTCTATCGCCAGGGCGATCGTCATGGAGCCGAAGGTTCTGCTCCTCGACGAGCCTCTGAGCGCCCTCGACGGCGTGACGCGAGAAAAGCTCCGGCGAGAGCTGAAGAGGATTCACGAGGTCTACGGCACGACGATAATACACGTCACCCACAACTTCGAGGAGGTCTTCTCCCTCGCCGACAAGGTGGCGGTGATGAGCAGGGGCGAGATCGTCCAGGTGGGAACTCCAGAGGATATCTTCAGAAGGCCCCGGTGCGAGATGATCGCAAACTTCGTCGGAGTCGAGAACATCTTCAGAGGTGTGGCATCGAAGAGCCGGGGCCTGGTAGAGATCGAGGTGGAAGGTCTCAAGATAGCGTCGGCGACGTCCTGGAATGGAGATGAAGATGGAAAGTGGGGTGCTGATCAGTGGAGAGTTCGAGCTATCCGAGAAGGGAAAAAGGGGAGTGAGGTCTTCGCATCGGTCCGGTCCGAGGACATACTGATATCCAAAGCCCCTCTCGAATCCAGCGCGCGAAACTCCTTTGAGGGGAGGGTCGTGGAGATATCCAACGGCGGGACGATGGTCAAGGTGTGGGTTGACGTGGGAATCCCCTTCATGGTGATGCTGACCCGGCGTGGATACGAGGAGATGGACCTGGCGGTGGGGGACCACGTTTATCTGACCTTCAAGGCGACGGCGGTGCACGTCTTCTGATGGCTGAAGGAGTTTCTGTGTGGCAATTTGGCCCGGCAGCGTGGGGGGTGCGGGGCGGCAGTGCAGAGGGGGGCGAGACCTCTGCCGGGCGAGGATGTCGAGCGGCGAAAATCGGGGACGGACGAAGACTGAGCGCTGAACTGGGAACGAGAACGGTTCGATGCCTTGGTAGCGCCTCCGTTCCACATTCGGACCGAGGGCATATTTTTAAATCTTTGAAAACAAATCCACATATGGTGGTCGAGATGCAAGTAAGGGCCATATACGAGGACGAAGTTTTGAAACCTCTTAAGAAGTTGGACCTGCCCGATAAGGCTGAGGTCAAGATCATCATACGAGAGAGCTTCAGCAAGCTTTTGGACGAGGTGGGGGAGGAGGAAGCAAAAGAAGACGTCGACCTCGTCCTCAAGGATATGAGGGCTCGGAATTACTATGAATAAGGCAGTCCTCGATACCACCGTGATAGTGAAAGGGGCGTTGACCCCTTACAAATCTCTTCCAAAAGAGATCTATTCTCGCGAGCTGGAGACACACCAAAAGTGTCGCCTCGTTCTCAATAGTCTGGATGAAAGCTCAGTCGAGGTTTTCATCCCCAAGGTATGTGTGATCGAAACGGCTGCCGTTTTGAGGCGGCTTGCCAATAGAGACCTGGCTGCTAAGCTTTCGAGGGGTCTCATGAGGGCCTACGAGTTGGTCGGTGAACCAGACATCTTCAATTCTGCCTGGAGGGTGGCTTTGGATTGGATCGGGGAAGCACCGGGTTCGATACCTATTTTCTCGCTCTGGCCAGGATGAAGGATGCCCTCTTGTTCACAGATGACAATGGTATGAGCCATCATGCCAGAGAGTACGGTGTCAATTCGATCTTGATAAGAGAGCTTCAAATCGATGAGCTGAAAAACCTCTTTGAATGAAGGCCGCTGGGGGGGGGACATGGCACAGCTCAGAGAAGGGCGATTTTGATGTCGCGTGATCTTTTTGAGGTGGGGCAACCCCATGCGCTTGAGAGACGCTGAGCTTTTAGTCCAAACGTGATCAGACCCGGCGGCGCGGAGATGCGAGGCGGCCGCTCGGAAGGGCGCAGGACCTCCGCCGGGCGGGAACGGCGGGCGGCGGAAAACGGGCATAGGCGACAAAAAACCATTTTCGGATCAAATTCGAGGAGGCTCCTCTTCAGGCTCTTTCAATAAAGGGTCTTTCAATATTAGCTCGATCTGTTGCTTCAGCGCTGGCACGTCGTCCTCGACGACGGACCAGATCAGATCTGTATCCACCTCGAAGTAGCGGTGAACCAAAATGTGGCGCATTCCCACGATCTGCTGCCATGGCATCTCGTCGTGTTCGTTTTTGAGTTCATCCGAGATCGCACGAGCGGCCTCTCCGATCACCTGGAGGTGGTGAAGAATCCAGTTCTGGATCAGCTCATCGTCTTCAAAGGCCTCGCGTCCTTTTGAGGCGTACTTCTCGATTCTCTCTATCGCCTCGGCGATGTCCAGAAGCCGTCTCCTATCGTCCCTCATAGCGCCACGGCTTCTTTTAAAACCTGGTCCCGGATCCGCTTTCGAAGCCCCCTCTCGGTCACGACGTCCACGGAGCAGCCCAAAAGGTCCTGAAGGTCCATGAGAAGGCCGCCGAGGTCTAGGAGGCTCCGACCAGGTTCCATGTCTACGAGGAAGTCGAGGTCGCTTGATTCGTCCGCCTCGCCACGAGCCACCGATCCGAAGATCCTGACGTTGTACGCCCCGTGTTCGGCCGCCGTTTGGAGGATCTCGGTCCTCTTCTCCCTGAGGAGGTCGCTTTTGTCCATGACCAAACCACCTGATCTATAATTATACACAATATCTTTTGGTATGTCCACCTTTCGGCCTCGGAAGATCGCCGCCGAAATGGTCCCTATATCGAGATCGTGGGGCCGATCGCTCCCCCTGCGGCGCGGGGATGTGAGGCGGCCGCATCGAGGGGAGGACATCCGCCGGGCGAGGGAGGCCGGGCGGCGAAAACAGATCGGCGCGGGGACGTGGGCGGCTGAATCTTCGCCGCAAATCCCGGGAAAAAAATCGTGCGGACGCTGAAGGCGAAAGATAGATAACTTCAAAGCCTCAATTTAAGTTGGGTGAATATTAGAATGGGATCTGCCGAGATCAAAACCACAAAAACTGAAGCAATTCCCCTTGATATGGAAGATGAATACGTAGCAAGCATAGTTAGGGGCATAGAGGATTACAAAGAAGGGCGTGTGACTGTCTGTCATAATAAAGACGAGGCGTTAAAGCATTTAGATAGCCTGTGAGCGCTTTTAAGGTTGCCGGATGATAACCAAAATAATCTTCACCAAAGAATTCGATAGTAATTATAAAAAACTAACTCAGAAAAACCGATCTTTAGAAGAAAAGGTGAAAAAGAAGATTGAAAAAATAGCAGAAAATCCTGAAACTGGCGTGCCTAAAAGATATAATTTAAAAGGCGTTCGCGGCGTACATGTAAATCCTTTTGTCATCACTTATGTAATCATCAGAGATGCAATCCTGTTCATAACCATAAACCATCACGACTTGGTGTACGGCGAGACCAGCGCTATTTACTCGCGGTTGATGGAGAGATATCCCGACATCTTGAGCGAAACTCCAGGCGAGTAGAGGAAAATATGACCCAAATTTGGCATCGCGCCGATCGCCCCCTGCGGCGCGGTGATGCGGGGCGGCCGCGTCGAGGGGGCGCGGAACCCCCGCCGGGTGGGGTGGCCGGGCGGCGAAAACTGACTGTGGCGAGAAGGGGTGGCGGGATCGTGTGGAGAGGGGCCGAGTTGGTGCCGGATGCGGAGGTTGTTGGGAGTGGAGCGGAATGAAATCGATGGTTGTTCTCAAGGATGGTGCGAATTGCTATAATTAAATAATCATAGCATAAACATTAAATTTATATGGGGCCGTGTCCCTACGAACTCTAAGCTGATGAGGGTACCAAGTCGGGTTTATTATCCGCCGATAAAGCAGTGCTGTGCATTGAAGATTACAGGACCTCGTTCTTGTGGAGTTGGTGCTGGTTGGTGGTGATCTTATATTAGCATCTACGAACTCATGTGAGTACAAGAAAGTCTATGCACGTGAAATTCTGGATAAAATCGAGGCAGGTAAGTCGGTCGAATATTATAACACAATAATTGATGGTAATTTAGATTTAAATGAGTTAAATTTACCAAAAAAGCACATCGTGAGGAAAAATCTTGAAATTGAAAGCATAGGTGTGTCAGAAGAGGTAAAAATTGTTAAATCACCGATAATCATCAAAGATTGTCTGATAAGAGGTTCTTTAGATTTCGGTGATGGCCTATTCCTGGGAGAAATAGATTTTTGTGGCACTACGTTTGATTATGCTTGTTTTGCAGGAACGGTATTCAACTTTGGCTCGTCATTCACGGGGACTTCGTTTAATGAAAGTGCAAATTTCGAGGCAGTCACATTCAATGGGGGTTCCGACTTCAGGCGTTCTATATTTCGTAGCGATGCCCTTTTTATTATGGCAAAATTCGATGGCTGGGCCGAATTTCAGAAAGCTGTATTTGGTGGTAAAGCCGACTTCTTACGGGCCCAGTTCGATAATTCTTACTTCAACGAAGCTCAATTCAATGGTGAAGTATTTTTCGATTTTGCTCAGTTCTCAGGGGAAATCCTAACATTTAGAGACGCTAAATTCGAAGAGCCAAAATCCCAAGAATCTGTCTGCAGACGTACGAGAAACAAATGGGACGAAATCGGAGATAAAAAAGAAGAAGATTACTACTTTTATCATGAAATGGAAGCAAAACGGAAGCAAAAACCTTGGCATATAAGGTATCCAGAATATATCTTGGTTCAACTTGTTTTTGGGTACGGTGTTCGTCCCTTTAACGTAATAATTACATGGTTTCTATTGGTGCTCGGATTTGCTTTTATTTATTGGAATGGACATGGACTGAAAGAAGCTACACAACCAGTCGAATATATCTGGTTTAGTGTGGCCACCGCCGCTACACCAGGATATGGTGGATACATCGTTAAACCTGGATTATATCAATTTTTGGCAATACTTGAAGCAATATTTGGGACATTTATGTGGGCGAGTTTTATTGCGATGTTTGCGAGGAAGTACATGAAATAATGTGATAATGAGATTAGGGACCAATAGCAATGCTAACTGGAGTAAAGCCTGATAGCTAATTTATTTTGTTGCTCGTTGTGAAGGTTTAAGGGACTTTGGGGATATGGACTACGAATACAGATTATTATTTTTCGTTAAATTTTTGAACGTAGCATGGCCTAGTTGAATTTAAGAACTCATAATTTTCCTCCCTTCGTTTCCTTTTATCTTCTTCTATTATTTTACCTATTTTCATCATTACTATGAAACAAAGCGCGTACAAGATTATTAAAATTGCAGATATGTAAATATTATTGTTGGAGTATTTATATGCATAAACAACACCAAATATGCTACATAAAATATAAATTGTTATAATTACACCACTTCCTAGAAGACCCACACATCTTTTATAATTCATTTTTTCATACTCAGTTGAGGCATAAATATCTAGGTCTTTCAGAGGGCCTGGGTTACTTTCCTCTGTACCAAAAAGATCGGTACCAAGCGTACTATTGATAGAGCATATTGCACGGAAGGATATATCATCAGTTAGAAATATTATCCAAACAAAAACAGCTTGTATTAAATATAATAAACTCTCTAAAAAAGGCAAAACGACTAATACAATATAGTTCCCAGAATAAATCGCGCCACCAATAAACGCCATGGCAACAGTTATGAAAATCTGTAATGATTTTACCCAATGGTCAACATAATTAATCCTCTCATTATGTTTTATCTTGTATATCTCCATTAAAACGTCTTCCTCTTTCATGGGCCTACTGATAACGGGACTACTTAAATAAATGATGCTGAGCGGGAGATGTGCTTGCCCCGCCGAGGCCGTTCCTTTACCCCGACGGGCAGAGGATGCAGAGAACCTTGCAGAGGTCTTCGTCCAGAGACTTCAGGGCCTTCCGGAGCTTCTCGTCCTTCATCATCTCGCTGAGGTAGTTGAGGCGACCTATTACGTCGTCCAGAGCCGACTCGGCCTCCTCCCGACCCTGCCGGACGGTGGAGTAATATACTTCGCTGTGCTCGCTGCCGACCTCGATCCCGAAAAAGTCGTAGGAGTGAAGCCCCTTGTACTCCAGGATGATGGGCTTGTAGATCGAGCGCATCCTCGGGATGTAAAAGTCCTCCAGCATCTTCCGGAGGAGTTTGTTATCGGTCTGACCTATATCGGTTCTGAGGTACCCCTTCCCGTGGATGTACCGGGAGTAGAAGACATTGTACCGGATGGTGGAGGTGAGGTTTGTCCTCAGCTTCAGCCGGAACTCCCACTCCTCCCCGAACTCGACTACCCCCTCCTGGGTCAGGATGTGCCTCGCATCGATGATCAGACCATTGAAGAACTCGATGATCACCTGGTCCACGCCCGGCCGCTCCTCCCTGATCAGGACCTCCTCCACGCCCCAGCCGAAGACCTCCGTCGCCGCCTCCCTGGTGGACCCAAGGCTGTCGAAACGTCGGAGCATATCCAGCAGGTCGCCCATCTTCTCCATCGACCTTTTGGTGGTCCCCGGCCCTGATAAACATTTTGTCGTATCCTCTCGCTTCCCCTCACATACTCTCGCGTCCTGGAGGGTGCATTAGGCCTCATCAGATCGTCCGGGCTTCTCGGCTCTGAGATGGCATATCTTTAATATCTTCCCCGACCAGGTCTTCTCGGTGCAAAATAATGATCGAGATTACCGATTCCGCGGCGGAAAAGCTCCTGATGAGCTCGGTTGAAGGCAAAGTCGTCAAGCTCTTCAAGACGAGCCCGCCCGGCGATCTCCCCAGGTTCGCCCTCGGCCTCGGACCATTGAACGAGAGCGATCTCGTCTTTGAGAGCAACGACGTCAAAGTTTACATCAACCCGAACGAGTTCGAGGAGCTCCGGGTCGCAGTCATCGACTACGTCGACGACGAGAGGGGAAGAGGCTTCGTCGTCATCAAAGGCCAGAACGAGGCCTGCGGCCTGATCAGCTGCGAGGAGTGCGGAGATGACACCTGCAACGAATGAGACGGCAAGTTGCGTGAGAGGGGGAGAATAAAGCGAGAGGGCTCTGGCCGGATCGGGTCGAAAAGCTCAAAGAAGAAACAGAACGAGAACGAGGACCGACCCCGCCACGGTCAAGGCGATGGCCGTCTCCGCCAGCCTGAGGGCGGGTTTAATGTCTTCGGTCGACGGCACCCTCAACCCCTCGCCGACGACGTAGACCCCGGGCTTCTCAAGCCTCGTGCCCAGGGCTCCCGCCGCCGCCGCCATCGGCCAGCCGGAGTTGGGGCTCGGGGTCGCTCCGTGGTCCCGTAGTGCGACCAACATAGCCTGCCTCGCCCTCAGAGGCCGAGCCGCGGCCAGGATGGGAAGGCTGAGCCTTGCAGGAGCCCAGTTGGCGAGATCGTCGATCTTCGCCGAGGCCCAGCCCAGCTCCCTCAGCTCCTCGGTCCTGTACCCCAACATGCTGTCCAGGGTGTTCGTCGCCTTGAAGGCGAGGGCAGCCTCCACTCCGAGGCCCACGGGCGAGAAGAGGAGATAGTAGAATAGAGGCGATACTATGGTGTCGACGTAGTTCTCAGTGAGCGACTCGATCACCGCCGAAGTCGCCTGGGTCCTGGTGAGCTTCTCGGGGTTTCGGCTCACCAGGGCCGGAAGAAGCTTCTTCGCCCTCTCAAAGTCCTCTTCTACGAGCTTGCCGATCTCGCTTGAGGTCTCGATGAGACACCTTATCGCTATCGTCGACTTGAGGAGGTATGCCGAGACCAGGACTCCGAGGCCGAAGCCAAAAACGTCCCCGGCGGCGATCAGAAGGTGGCCGGCTCCAGCCGACGAGAGGATGACCAGAAGGGCGATCGCTGCGCCCCATCCCCTCGTCCGCCTCGCCCGCCCCTTCAGGAAACCTATCAGCCTTCCTACGAGGACCACCGGATGGACCCTGGCGGGCGGCTCACCCAACGCCAGGTCTATGCCGATCGCAAGAAGGAGTACCGTCAGAGGCTCGGGAACGAGATGGAGCGCATCTGAGATCATAAATACCGTCTCTGAGATCATTTCAGCTCCCCCCCCTCTTTCAGACCTCGGCCATCTTTGCAGGTCATAGCAGCTCTTCCACCTCTTTCCAGATCTCGTCGAGATCATCGCCCCGGACCAGCCCCTCCATCACCCTCTCCGCCACCTCGGGCCTGTGGATGACAAAGCATTGGTCACACGACCACTCGCCGTCGGCCACCCGACCCCCGGTCCTCTCGTCGTTGCAGGGGTAGAAGGGACAGAAACAGAAGGTGCAGTCCTGGTCAGAAAAATGGCAGGGGTACCGATCGCAGCTCAACCTCTCCATCCCAGCACCTTCTCCAGGGCGGCGACCAGCCTTGCGTTCTCCATTCTATTTCTCACTGCCACCCGGACGTAATCCTCCCCAAGGCCGAAGGACCTGCAGTCCCGCACGAGAACTCTCTCCCGTTCCATCCTCTCGACGAGCTCAGAGGAGCGGATCCCCGCGGGCTCCAGCCCCACCAGGATGAAGTTGACGGAGCTATCCACCGGATCGAGGCCGAGCCGCACGAGCTCTGCAGTGAGCCACCGCAGCTCCTCTTTTATGACCTGCCTGCTCTTGGCCAGGTGGTCGTCCTGGGCAAGAAGATAAGCTCCGGCCGCCGAGGCGAGGGAGCTTATGCTCCAGGGGAGCCGGGTTTTGTTCATCACGTCTGCGAGACGGTCTCCTGCAACCCCAAACCCGAGCCTTATCCCCGGAACCCCGAAGGACTTGGTGAGGGACCTGGCGACGAAGAGGTGCTCGGTCCTCGGCGCCATATCCGCCACAGTCTGGTCCGGGTCCGACAGCTCTATGAACGCCTCGTCGACGAAGAGGAAGGTCTCGGCCCTCTCGCAACGTTCGGCCAGTCCTGCGATCTCTGACCTTGGGAGGAGGACCCCAGTGGGGTTGTTGGGGTTGCAGATGAAGGCAGCCTTCGCCTCCTCCAGGAGATCGTCGCCGAGAAAATCCTTCGGATTTATCGGTTCCTTAATGCCTCTTGGGACGTGGACGATCTCCGCCCCGAAGAGGCGGGACTGGGCCTCGTACTCGCCGAAGGTAGGTTCTGTGATGACGACCTTCTCCCCATCCTCGATCAGGGCCTCGGCGAAGAGCCTCATCAGCTCCGAGGAGCCGTTTCCGGGGATGACGTTCTTCGGGTCAACCCCCACGAACCTTGCCGCCGCCCTCCTGAACTCGATATAGTCGTTATCGGGATAATGGCCCACGCTCTTCATCTCCCGTAGGATCAGGTCATCCAGGGGGGGGTGGCCCAGAGGGTTTATGTTGGCGCTATAGTCCAGGAGGTTCTCCTGGTTGAGGTTTCGGCTGGAGGCTTTCGCCCTTATCCTTCCACCGTGGTGGCAGGCCTCGGCCTCCGCGAAGCTTTTTCTGATATGCATCATGAACCGCCTTCCTCTCCAGCCTTTCTCCATTTCAACCTGGCGGACTGATTTCAATTTGGATGGATTTTTATCAATTTCATTGGATTTAACTATGTCAAAACATAATCCTTAATTTTTAGCATTAAATTACCGTCACGATTTCACAAACTTAAATGTATATGTGTTCTAATCAATAATCTGAACAATAATATTCTCATTATATTAGTTGGCAATCCGAAAGGGTTTTATCTTCTACATGCGACTACCGAGCAAACCAGAGTATAGAAGGAGGTCAAGCATGGATAAGATGGAAGG